>Ga0268283_1000068_pt1 | contig 103755 bp, 97 predicted proteins | sample saktaG_13_FD_190140 | JGI IMG/M metagenome (GOLD analysis project Ga0268283, IMG submission 190140) | Saline water microbial communities from Sakinaw Lake, British Columbia, Canada - sak_2013_06_06_36m | ecosystem: Environmental > Aquatic > Non-marine Saline and Alkaline > Saline ...
AAGCGGCGATTTCAAGTATTCGCACCGCATTTCCTAACACATTAGCTATTTATCTTTTCGGGAGTCGTGCTAACGGCACAGCAAATTCAGACAGTGATTTAGATTTAGCCGTATTGGTTGCAGGTTATGCAGAGCCTTTGCAACTTTGGGATATATCGAATGATTTAGCTGAAATCGCAGGTTGTGACGTGGATTTACTCGATATGCGAGCGGCTTCAACGGTCATGCAATATCAAATTTTGCAAACGGGTCGCTGTTTATGGGCAAACAAATTAGAAGCCGATTTATTTGAATGTTTTGTTTTAAGCGAAAAATTATATTTTGACCAAGCCCGTGCGGGACTATTAGACGATATTCAAAAGAGAGGAACAGTTTATGGATGATGTCTTAATCAATAAAGCCGACACGATTGAACGTTGCGTGGCACGAGTTCGAGAAGAATACGATTTTAATCCTGATAGTTTTGAAACTAATTACACCCGTCAAGATGCTGCCATTTTAAACATTCAACGAGCGTGTGAAGCCGCATTAGATATGGGGCAACATTTAATTCGTCGTGATAATTTGGGCGTGCCACAAAGTTCGCGTGATGTTTTTGCGCTGTTAGCGAAGGCAAATTGGATTGATGATGTGTTGGCAGAATCACTCAAACGCATGGTGGGGTTTCGTAACATTGCAGTGCATGATTACAAGAAATTGCAATATGTGATTACGGTTAATGTGATTACGCAGCATTTAGATGAATTTTTGCGTTATTCATCGGCTATTTTGAAAAAAGAGGCGATTTCACAAACTGGAGATTTCAACTAATGCGTTACACAATCAAAGCACAACAAATGCGGGGAAATTATGAACACACAACAAGCTAACGTAAATACCGCTCATAGCCTTTACGCACTTTACGAAACATTGCCCGATACGATTCAACGCGCCTTTCTTGAAGAATTATGGCAAAAGAAACGCCAAGAACTTGAAGACCTCGCGTTTTATTTGGATTGCAAACAAGCCAAAGACGAAAACGATTTTTTAAGTGAAAACGAAGCGCAAACATTTATTCAAAGTTTGGCGCAATGAAAATCGAAATCACGAAACGATTTGTCAAAGACACGCAAAAAATCACCGACAAACGGATTTTGTTAAAAATTCAGCAAGTTTTGCTTGAAGCACAAAAAATTGAAAATTTGATTTGCATGAATGATTTAGAAGAAATGTCGGGTTATCCAAATTTTTACCGAATCAAATTTGATTACCGTTATCGAATTGGAATTTATGTTGATAATCAAACCATCCAATTTTTGCGTGTCGGTAGTCGTGAGAGTTTTTACAAAAAATTTCCGTAAGTGAGAGTAATCATGATTTCAGTCACTATTTCCGAACCATTAGCACAAGCGGCAATTTCACAAACTGGAGATTTCAACTAATGCGTTACACAATCAAAGCACAAATAATGCGTTGGGCTTTGAGGGTGCGGTAATGTTTTTTGCCCGAATAAAATGTTTCAGCGGTCGTTCAATTCGTTGCTCTGAAACATCGATAATGAGCGTATCAAATGTGAGCAATTCTTTACGAGAAAGTCGCGTCAAGAATTTTGCCAGCACCCGCACTGTTTGAGTGTAACTCTTCTGGCAATAAGATTCGCTCATGTTGAAAATCGGAGCCAAATTAGCAAACGTTGGATAAGGGCGAAGATAATAGAAAGTGAGCAACACTCGGTCTTCCAGTGATACTTTTAACGTATTTAATCTGCGTATTTTTAGACCGGTGTGCTTTTTTATTTCGGATTGGTAAGATTTTAGCCAATTGACGACATGGCGGAAATTTTCTTGGAATATGCCTACGAGACGTTCAAATTGAGCTGTCTTTTTTGTTTTAATTTTTGCGTAAGGTTTCATTCTAATAACGATTGCTAGAGTCATTTTGAATTTTACCAAAGCCTGTTAATTCGTAGGTTTATTTAGGAAAGATGTCTAATGATTTTGTTTTTCGTGCCTTCATCGATTACAAACTGTGATAACCGGTTTCTTCGTGCAGCGAAATATCTAAGCCTTGCACTTCTTCGTCACTGGTTACACGCAAACCAATCCATGCGTCCAAACCTTTGAGAATTGCAAAACTAAACGCCGCGCTCCATATTGCGGTGACTAAAACTGCTAAAGCCTGTACGCCAACTTGGTGACTAATAGTTACACCTTCGGGTAATCCTAAACCGCCGAATTGACTTGTCGCAAATACGCCCGTCAATAATGAACCGATTACGCCACCGACACCGTGAACGGGAAAAACGTCCAATGAATCATCGATTTTCAATTTGCGTTTAACGTATTGCGTCGCGTAAAAACAGACGATTCCAGCAGTCACGCCAATGACTAACGCACCGAATGGCCCAATAAAACCCGATGCAGGCGTAATCGTGCCTAAACCTGCCACCATGCCTGTGACAATACCGAGTACGCTGGGTTTTCCAAAACGTAACCATTCAATGGTCATCCAGGTTAACGCGCCAGAAGCTGCGCCAATATGTGTGACTAAAATTGCCATTCCCGCACGACCATCGGAAGTCAACGCGCTGCCGCCATTAAAGCCAAACCAACCCACCCACAACATACCTGCACCAGTGACGACCATTGTCATGTTGTGTGGTGGCATTGCGACGTGCGGAAAACCTTTGCGTTTACCCAAAACGATTGCCGCCACTAATGCCGCAACACCTGCATTGACGTGAATGACAATGCCGCCGGCAAAATCCATTACGCCTAATTTTGCCAACCAACCGCCGCCCCAAATCCAATGGCAAATCGGCACATAAACCAAAATCAACCACAACGCACTAAACCACAACATCGCAGAGAATTTCATTCGTTCGGCAAAACCCCCGACAATTAACGCCGGAGAAATAATGGCAAAGGTCATTTGAAACATGAAATATGCCGTTTCGGGAATGTCGCCAATTAAAACCGTCGTGTTAATATCCGGTAAAAAGGCTTTTGACCAATCACCTATCCACGCTTGTAATTCGCCACCGTCCGCAAAAATCAAACTGTAAACCCCCGCGAACCATAAAATCGACACGAGACACGTAATCGTAAAACATTGCATCAAAATAGATAACACATTTTTACTGCTAACCAAGCCACCGTAAAACAACGAAAGCCCTGGAATTGTCATAAACAAAACCAAGGCTGTTGAGGTCAATACCCAAGCGGTGTTCGCCTGATTTAATTCTGCAGCAAAAACAGTTTGCGGCAGAATAAAAAAAGACGTGGCAAGAAGCCACGTCTGAAAATTAACGTTAATTTGCATAATTTTTAGATTGCTTCTTCGCCTGTTTCGCCCGTACGGATACGGATAACTTGTTCTAAATTCGACACGAAAATTTTGCCATCGCCAATTTTGCCCGTATTTGCTGCTTTGACAATGGTTTCAACGGCTTTATCAACCACGTCATCCGCGACGGCGATTTCTAATTTTACTTTTGGTAAAAAATCGACAACATATTCTGCGCCGCGATACAGTTCTGTGTGTCCTTTTTGACGACCAAAACCTTTTACTTCAGTTGCTGTGACACCCGCAACACCAATTTCTGATAAGGCTTCGCGCACGTCGTCCATTTTGAACGGTTTGATAATAGCGGTAATAAGTTTCATAAATTTTCTCGTAAGATTTAAAAATAAAGTATTGCGCGTGCAATCATAGTTTAAACGCCTCTACAGGTTCAAGGTAAAAAAATAACGATTTTTTTACCTTGATTTCATTTCAATTTTAAAGGTGATAAGCCGTTTCGCCGTGTTCTGAAACATCTAGACCTTGACGCTCGTCTTCTTCACTAACGCGCAGACCAACAATGACATCGGCGATTTTATATGCCGCATACGAAACGATTGCCGACCAAATAACCGCAACGGCTACACCCCAAAATTGGCTGATAAATTGTACGGTAAAGTTATATTCCGCTACGCCATTCGCGACATAATCCCAAACGCCTGTGCCACCCAATGCTGGATTAGCGACGACTGCGGTGCCTAATGCGCCTAAAATTCCACCGACACCATGAACACCAAAAGCATCCAGCGAATCGTCATATTTTAGTTTTGTTTTAAGCATTGTGACTGCCCAAAAACACACGCCGCCCGATGCTAATCCTAAGAAAATTGCACCCATTGGGCCAGACCATCCGCACGCGGGAGTAATGACCACTAAACCAGCAACTGCACCCGAAGCCGCGCCTAACATGCTAGGTTTACCGCGCATTAACCATTCTGCCGCCATCCACGATAACGTTGCCGCTGCGCCTGCTAATAATGTATTGATAAATACTAATGCCGCTAAACCGTTGGCTTCTAAATTTGAACCAACGTTAAAACCAAACCAACCGACCCACGCGAGTGACGAACCAATCATGGTCATCGTGACGCTGTGTGGCGCGAGAGATTCGCGTCCAAAACCAATTCGTTTGCCAATTAACAAACAACCAATTAAACCCGCAACGCCTGCGTTAATGTGAACTACTGAACCGCCCGCGAAATCTAACGCACCTTTTTGGAATAAGAAACCGGCGGCAGCGGTTGCTGTTTCGGCAGCACTTGCATCGGTGTAAGCATCGGGACCTGACCAATACCAAACCATGTGTGCCAATGGCAAATAGGAAAAGGTAAACCAAATAAACGTGAATAATAATACTGCTGAAAATTTAATCCGTTCGGCAAATGAACCGATAATAATGGCTGGCGTAATCGCTGCGAATGTTAATTGAAAGGCGACGTAAGCATATTCGGGAATGTAAACGCCTTTGGTAAAGGTCGCCGCCTGTGAATCAGGTGTAATGCCTTTTAAAAATGCTTTGCTCATGCCGCCAAAAAATGGATTTCCCTCGGTGAACGCCACGCTGTAACCGTACATTGCCCACAAAAGCGCAATCATGCAAAAAATAACAAACACTTGCATCAAAATCGACAGCATATTTTTGGCGCGAACCATGCCGCCGTAAAATAAAGCTAAACCAGGGATAATCATCAAAATAACTAAAATCGTTGAAATCATCACCCACGCCGTATCGCCTTTGTTTACAACGGGCGTAACGACTTCGTCGGCGAAACTCAACGCGCTTGTGCCGAATAATGCTAATGCTGTGAAACTACGCAAAAATGTTTTCATTTTTCCTGCCTAAATCTTAGAAAGTGACCGAAAAGTCAGTGGAAAATAAAAATTGGTCTTGTTTGGCATTACCAAATGGACGCGAACCATCCGCCACGTCGTAACGCACGTTTGGACGCAAATTCAACCAAGGCATCGGTTTCCAATTCACGCCAGCTGTGACAGCGTAATAAGTTGCTGCTGTACAATTTGCCCCGAAACTCGCCGCATAATTTGCACCCGTATTGTCTGTTGCAGTAGCAACTCGACCAGGTGAACAAACACGGAAACCATTTTGATCTCTAAACCATTCGGTACGAATTCCCGCTGTTAAATTATCTTTGATGTCGTAGGTTAAGTGCATATTTAAACCGTACCATTCAGCATCCGTGGCCGCGCCACCAAGCAAAACACCGTTTGCGTAACCGTGGTCATGTTGTAAAACCAAATGCGTTTTGTCGGTGACATTGTGTTTTAAAACGATGCTGTACATTCCCCACGCTTTGCTGCTTTGTTCTGATGTTTCGCTAAATGTGCCGCTGATATTCGCAGAAGTGCCTTTGTCTGTGCTTGTCCACGTTACACCCGCCAAACCACCCCAATTGCCGAGTTGTTTATCGTAACCACCATCCCAACCACCCGTCGCGCTGCCCGTTGTCGCGCCACCCATCACAGACCAATTGGCATCAATAGAATAATTTCCCATGATGCCAGTGTGTGTAAACGGTTCGCCGTATTGCATGGTGTAAGCGTGCGTGTAAAAGAAATTGTCGGGCGCAGGAACGGTTTCATAACCGATTGGCGTATAAAAATGACCCGCTTTCACATTCAAACCGTTACCAATCGGAACGTAGGCTTCGGCGTACGCTTGTGGCAACGCTAAATCATAAAAACGATTATTTCCGCCGCCGTTGAGCATTCCCAAATCCCAATAACTGCGATTCATGGGCGCACCGCTATTTACGTCAAACGCTGGTACACCATAGGCTTGCGTGAAAATAGAATCCGTTCCAAACATCACGTCAAAACGTCCACCGAAATCCCAGCCAGTGCCTTCCGTCGCGACCGCACGTTGAATGAATAGATTTAATTGATTGAGTTGAACTTCGCTATCGCGGTCGCCAAACGTGACGGGGCCATTAAAACCATTTGCTGGATTTGAAGCGTTGTAAGTAATGCCCGCGTTTGTCCAACCGCCCACCACGATGCCGTTGTTTTTAAACAACGAGGTTTCATTAACGTCATATCCGCTTAAATCAGAAATTGCGCCAGCGTGAACATTGGCAACCAAACTCATCAACAATAAACTGCTTGTTGCGGCTTGTCTCATTCGGGAATTGTTGTGTTTTCTTGTTTTCATGAGTCACGTTTCCAGTTTGTGTAAATTTATAATGTTGAAAGTGCAGGTATTATGCCAGTAACAAAAAAACAACAAAAACAATTAGTTGGCAATTTTAATTTGTCGGTGGCGATAAGATTTGCACCACAATAACGCAATGCAGCGGTTTTGTGTTTAATTTAAGTGCATCATGCAAGAAAACACGCCGTTCGGCGGGTGATTTTTTTAGTGGCTAGATTTGAAAAAAATGGTATCGTTACGCCGGTTGTGATGAATTGCACCGATTTTTTAATAATAATTACTAGGAGACGCACTAAATGTCTGTAGCAAACGTACTTAAAATGATTAAAGACAACGAAGTAAAATTCGTTGATTTCCGTTTTTGTGACACGCGCGGCAAAGAACAACACGTTACTTTCCCTGCACATTCCATCAGTGAAGATACCTTTGAAGAGGGCAATATGTTCGATGGTTCGTCGATTGCGGGCTGGAAACACATCAACGAATCTGACATGATTTTGATGCCTGATCCAACGACTGCAGTCATGGATCCATTTTTTGAACAAGCCACGCTGATTTTGCGTTGCGACATCATCGAACCTCGCAACATGCAAGGTTATGAACGCGATCCCCGTTCATTAGCAAAACGTGCAGAAAAATATCTGCAATCAACAGGCGTTGCAGACACCGCATTTTTTGGCCCAGAAAATGAATTTTTCATTTTCGACGACGTGCGTTGGGGTTCAGACATGAGCGGCACGTTCTACAAAATCGATTCTGAAGAAGCGGGTTGGAACTCTGAAAAAGTATACGCCGATGGCAACGTCGGACATCGTCCAGGTGTGAAAGGCGGTTATTTCCCTGTGCCACCCGTTGATTCATTGCAAGATATGCGTTCAGCCATGTGCGAAACATTGGAAGCAATGGGACAAGTTACCGAAGTTCATCATCACGAAGTAGCAACGGCTGGTCAGTGTGAAATTGGCGTTAAATTTAACACTTTGGTTCAAAAAGCGGACGAAGTTTTAGAATTAAAATACGTTATCGCCAACATCGCACACGCTTACGGCAAAACGGCAACCTTTATGCCTAAACCTTTGGTCGGCGACAACGGTAGCGGCATGCACGTTCACCAATCATTATTCAAAGACGGCAAAAACCTGTTCACAGGTGATTTATACGGTGGTTTGTCTGAAACTGCGTTGTTCTACATCGGCGGCATCATCAAACATGCCAAAGCCTTAAACGCATTTACTAACGCATCAACAAACAGCTACAAACGTTTAGTACCTGGTTTTGAAGCACCTGTCATGTTGGCTTACTCAGCGCGTAACCGTTCAGCGTCAATTCGTATTCCTTTCGTCAACAACCCAAAAGGTCGTCGCATCGAAGTACGTTTCCCCGATTCAACAGCAAACCCTTATTTGGCATTCTCTGCCATGATGATGGCGGGCTTAGATGGAATTTTAAACAAAATCCATCCAGGTGAAGCGATGGACAAAGATTTGTACGACTTGCCACCTGAAGAAGAAAAAAACATCCCGCAAGTTTGTCATTCTTTCGACCAAGCCTTAGAAGCTCTGGACAAAGATCGTGCATTCTTGACGCAAGGCGGCGTGTTTACTGACGACGTGATTGACAGCTACATTAAATTGAAAATGGAAGAAGTCACACGCTTGCGTATGAGTACACATCCTGTTGAATACGAAATGTATTACAGCTTGTAAAAACTTGCTGTTTTAGGTTTTACAAAAAATAAGAACGCCTCGAGAAATCGGGGCGTTTTTTATGGTTCATCAATAATTTTTAGGAGTAGAAAATGAAAGCATGGTTAGTTAATACGAACGTTGGAAATAACGAAGAATGTGTTGAATATATGATTCGCCACAACAAAGTTGCTGCTTATTACAATCCCGCCAATTCAAAAATTGATAGGATTGAAAAAGATGATTTGGTTCTCCTTTATCATAATCAATCCCGAATTGTTGCTGTTGGTTGTGTTGTTAAGAAATTTGTCCCTCATGTTTTTCAACAATGTATGAATGATATTGAGCATTGGGCTGATGTAAACTGGATTTGGAAAGCGTCCTTTAGTGAAAAAAATGGAATTTTTAACCCTTTAAATCCAATTATTCGAACCGAAGAATTAGGTATTCCTCAACCTTTAGTTAGACCGACTGTATCCAACATTACAGAACATTTGAATTACAAACTCTTGTTTGAGGAAATTTCAAAAAAACAAACCTATATGTAATTACACGTTTTTGTTAATTGACTCAATGGGCAGCGAACTTGTTTCCCTGCCTTTTTTATGGAGAATAAAATTAAACCCATCCCCGTCATTGATTTAAAAAATGGCGTTGTCGTTCACGCGAAACAAGGGCAACGCGAACAATATCAACCGATAAAAAGCATTCTCACGCCGAATGCCGATATTTATTCTGTGCTGCGTGGTTTTTTGTCGATATGCGATTTCGACACGTTTTATGTTGCTGATTTGAATGCGATTACAGGGCAGGGCGATAACGAGAATCTGATTCGACAAGTGTTAAATGACTTTCCGCAAATCACGTTTTGGGTCGATGCGGGCTATCAAAAGGCGCGAACATTTCCGCAAAATTATTTTCCCGTGTTGGGCAGCGAATGTTTTACAGATGATAATTTTAGAGAGCTGGCGGATTTTGGAAAACGCTTTGTGTTATCACTGGATTATGGCGCGACGGGTGAAAGGCTTGGCGCAAAAAAGCTATTTACACAAACCGAACTTTGGTCGGACGATGTGATTGTGATGATGTTGAATCGCGTGGGTAGTTCGCAAGGTGTGGATGTTGAATTATTGACGCAATTTAAACGCGATTATCCGAACAGAAATTTTATTGCGGCGGGTGGCGTGCGAAATGTTGACGAACTTGAACAACTTAAAATTATGGGGATTCAGCAGGTTTTGTTAGCTAGCGCGTTACATTCTGGCGCGGTAACAAAAACGGATATTGCCAAATTATAGGCAAAAAAATACCTCAGCAAGCTGAGGTATTTTTTGTGTTTAACAAAAACCCGAAAACTGGCTTTTTAATTAAACGCTGTTTGCAGCAAACGGGTGTTTTGCTTCTTTTTTAGCAGCAACAACTTCTTTCGCAGTTGGTGTGCCAGCAATAGCGCGTTCCAAAGCTTCTTTCGTTGCTTTGTAGTTATATTCTTCGATTTTAGTGTCGTCTTCAGCCATCCAGTGAATGAATACGCCAACAGAAATGAACAAATCGTCAGCTTCATCAGCTGGGATTGTGCCATCTTCAACAGAATCAGCAATCGCCATAGCAACCGCACGTTGTGCTGGGCCAAACATTTGAACAGCTTGTTTAGAACCTTTGATTGTTACTTTGTTGAACAAGATAGTTGCTGGTTTAACCATCAAGTTTGGTGCAACAACAGCTAACAAAGTTGAAAAGCCGTCTTTGTTGTTTGTTAAAGCAGTTGCGAAAGCGGTTTCAGCCGCTGAACCGCGAGGCCCAATAATCAAATCGATATGAGCGATTTCGTTGCCTTCGCCTACTAATGATTCACCAACGCGCAAGTTATTGATTTTAGCCATGTTGCTTTTCTCCTTTGAACAAAAAAATGATAAAACTGAATTTAATATCGACATTACTCATGTCTCCGATTTGTCTCTACGCACAGAGAGAACATTCTAAAAATACGGTTAATACTGTTGCAACCGTTAAATCAGCAGATGTGCCTGGATTTAAACCGTGTGATTTAAGCTCCGAATCCATCTGATGAAGCAGCGGTTTAACCTGTTCGGGGTCATCTATGTTTTGCAGCTTATCACTAAGCTCACCCATCATAGTTGCTACCCTCGCAGAGTACCGACTCCCAAATTTTCTCTCGATATGACTATCAGGAAATTGACTCAACAAATCTGCATAAACTGCAACTGCCGCCCAACTCTGCTCACGCCACCGATTGAAAGCGTGATTATACCTGAAAACGCCTAAATCAAAAATATCTTTATAATCGGTAACGTATTGCAACGCCACTCTATCTTTGTCGCACGCCAATTGCATTGCGGCTTGTAGCGTAATTGTCGCATTTTGATTAACATCTGCGTTATTCACTTCACCCAAACCTGCAGGTGACGCTAACGTAATTGCTTGAAACGCCCAATTTGCATCGTCAATCGTGGTATTTCTCAAAATTTTTGCTAACGCCACACGCAATTTCAAATCAGGAAAAGTCTGCACCGCTTGAATTAACGGCGCACACAATAAAATAATACCCAAATTCGTGTTGCATCCCACCGCGTCGCGCGTCGCTTTTATCGCGTAAAAAATCTTTTCACCGAGCGAATAATTCACGTCGCAAAGAGGCAACGCGCTCACTTCCGCACTTCGGCGAAAATCCTCCACCGTCATGTCGTGACCTTCGGAATAAATGCTCACATTTCCTGGTTTGAAGGCTTGTAATTCCACTTCACACGCTTGGCGATAAAGTTCGGCTAATTTGTCTTGAGAGAGGTTCATTTTCGCGCCACCATGTTTATTCCCGTTTTCAATCCCACTTCGTCAATATATCCCACCGCGCCCTCTATCGTTTGCACATAATCGATTACTTCTGCCTGCGAGTTTAACTCCGTCGGCTGCGTACCTTTTCCGATATAACGGCGAACCGTCCAATAACCGGTGTATTTTTCTTCGTCCTGATTCATAAATGTAGTTAAAAAGCGATTTCGTTCGGGTGTATCCATTTTAGCATTCGCCGGTTTCACGTTAATCTCTGCAATAGAAATAATTCTGCCGATAAATTTTCTGAATAGTCAGTAAATCCATTTTAGGTACGTTATTATTCCCGATAATCACTATATCACTGGCAATGGCTTGTGTGAAAATCAGAAAAATCACGGGTGACAAAGCGTTAATTATCTTTTTTATTTTATTCGCCTGTCAAAACAACACAACGTTAGTCTTCATGTTGAAAATTAAGTGCTGCTCCGTACAAATTTATGGTGATTGGTAGGAAAGAGGGTGGCGCGGAGAGCGGTTGAAAATTGTAAGAGCTTGTTCGAAGAAAGGCATCCATTGTTCCGACATAACTGTCAAGCGTCAATTCATCCGCATCAAAATTCCACATTTTGTTGGCTGATAAACCATTTATATCTGGTGATGGAGCCGTCGATTGACATCCATCCCCGCCCTAAAGGGAACGGGGAAGATGTCAATTGCCATGAATATCCATCCACATCGCTGCCACTTGCAGCATCTTATCTTTGATTTTCAAAAAAGTGTCAACCACTTCTGGGTCAAAATGCGTGCCTTTGCCTTCCAAAATAATGGCGAGTGTTTCTTCAATGCTGATTGCAGGTTTGTAAGGACGGGAGGAAAGCAACGCATCAAACACATCGGCAAGTGCCATCAATCGTGCGGAAATTGGAATTTCAGCACCTTTCAAACCCCTTGGATAACCTGTACCATCCCATTTTTCATGATGATAACCGGCAATTTCCATTGCGATGGTTAAATATTCCCCGTGTTCGCCCATGTAATACCCCGCTTGTTTCAGCATATCCCAACCGTGTTGGGCGTGCGTTTTCATGATGGCGAATTCTTCGGGCGTGTGCTTCCCTGGTTTCAACAAAATTTCATCGGGAATCGCAATCTTGCCAATGTCGTGTAACGGCGCAGATTTTCTCATTTGCTCAATAACGCTCGGTGTAAGCAACTCTCTGTAATGGGGTAATTTAGCCAATTCGGCTGCCAACATTCCGACATATTCTGACGTGCGACGAATGTGATTGCCGGTGGTTTCGTCACGAAATTCCGCCAACGAGACCATCACGCAAATCGTCGCATCTTGCAAATGATTGAGTTCGGACAAACGTTGATCTATTTCTTTTTGCAACCATTGATTGTGATTTTGTAAATAATTTCGCCACACACTGATTTCTAAATGCGTTTTGACTCGCGCTAACACAATCGGCGGACTAACCGGTTTGTGAATAAAATCAACTGCGCCAATTGAAAAACCTAATTCTTGATCTTCAATTTCAGTTTTGGCGGTGAGAAAAATAACAGGTACATGACGTGTCACGTCATCTGCTTTCAATCGACGACACACTTCAAAACCGTCCATGCCAGGCATCATAATATCGAGTAGTATCAAATCGGGCGGTTCAGCACGCGCTAATTCAAGTGCCTTAAACCCATTATTGGTCACTTTAATTCGATAATTTTTTTTGAGCAGATTAACAATTAAAAGTAAATTCGGGAGCGTATCATCAACGACTAAAATGGTCGGGCGATTATTGTCTTCAGTAGTCATATTTCAGTAATCATAAAGTTGTGTCGTCAGATAAATTGGTGGTAATTTGCTCTAAACGTAGCGCGTCGCCCAATTCTTGTTCACGCGCTCGTTGACGCAATAATGACAGCGATTGCCCCACCACTTTTTCGAGAATAAAGCGAAAGAAAACCACAACGATAATTGTCTTAATTTCAGATTTTCTTGCATAATTTTAAATGCCGATTTACTAAATCTTGCACCAATAATTCCGCGATATTGAAATCACACACGCTTTCCAAGCCTTTCCACGCGGGAACACTGTTAATTTCAATCACGTTTAATTCTCCCGCGTTGTCTTCGAGAATATCTACGCCTGCATAATCCATTTGCAATAAAGCGGTGGCTTGAATCGCTAAGTTACTCATTTCGTCATTCGCTTCAATACGTTCACACGTCGCGCCTTTGGCGACATTATTGAGCCACGATTTACCGCGTCGGCGCATGGTTGCCACGACTTCGCCATTCATCACAAATACGCGATAATCTGAACAGCCTTCGCCCGCACTTGGCACAAAACGCTGTAAATAATATACGCCGTGACTGCTAGTCAACCACGGTAAATCCGTCATTTTTTCAATACGTCGAATGCCTTCGCCTTGCGAACCAAAAAGTGGTTTGCTAATCACAAAATTCCCTTGAGAAAGCTCGTTTTTAGCCACCGCCAACGCGGCATTTCTATCACGCAAAACCCACGTCGGCGGCGTTTTTAGCCCCGCGTGATGTAATAAAAAACTGGTCATTGCTTTATCAACGCTGCGCTCAATGGCATTCGCATCGTTATAAACGGGAATGCCCATGATTTTCAGCGCGTGCAAAAAATCTAAATATAAAACGACTTCTTCTAACGAACCGCCTGGCACGCCACGCACAAAGGCGGCGACAGGTAATGCCGTTTCAAATTCGGGAATGAAAATGGGCAACGCTGGAGTTTCAAAATTAAAACGGCAATCGGTCAAGGACACAAACACGCTGTCATAACCTAAATTTTTAAAGGCTTGTTGTAATTGTTTGCCGTGCCAGCCAGCGTCGTCGGTGAAAATAGCGATTTTTGGAATAGTCATGAGTGTGATTCTGCGATAATGTGGTGTTGAATGATAACAAAACTCGACGGAGTTTTGTAATTCGATCTATTTCCCTACTTAATCTAAACTAAAAAATGACTGAAATTAAAGACAATTCATTGCAAAACAATCTCGATACATTAGCCAGTAAATCTGCCAGGCGGTGGAAGTGCAGCGTTTTTTATCACGAGCTTGATTGTTCATTCTAGCACAAACAAAAAAGGCTGGTTTTCGCCAGCCTTTTTATTGTGCGGCAAAAATGAAATCTCAATCTGCTACAATCACGCATTAAAATTTACGAGATTTAAAAATGAAAAAAGCTGGAATTGGACTCATCGCACTTGGTTTTTACTGCGTACTGTTTGCTTTTAATATGGATGTTGTCGTTGGCACAACTTACAACATTGGATTGATGAACGAACGGCAAAATGTTGTTTATCTTTCGGGTGTCATATTTTTAGCAGGTATCATACTTTTCGGTTTTGGTTTTTCTGCAAAAGAAGAATCGAAAAATTTTAAACAGTTTGCGATGGCTTGTTTTTTATCACCAGTTTTATTGCTTGTTGGAATTAAAGTTGTTGCTTCTGTGCAAGAATCAATAAAAAAACAAAACAATATCAGAAGGCAAGAGGCTATAGATGCTCAAGAATATAATGAACAACAAAAGAAAAAAGCAAAAGAAAAAGAAGAACAAACTAAATGGGAGGAAATAAAAAAAGAAGAACAGGCAGAAGAACAAAAACGAGAAATTGAATTATCCACACACAAAGAAATTGCAAAAAAAGTGCTAGATGAATATGCCAATGATTTTGCGAATAATAAAACAAATCGAAATTTTAACGTTTCAGAAAACTTAGTAAGGGCTGCAATCATCACAAATCTTGTTGATGCGTCCTATACTGACAGTAACCATATTTCTGGGATAGAAATAAAGGGTTCTAGTGATTTTTCAGTTGCTATTTATACCTTAAACGCTAGAGGGTTGCGTCATAGTATCCAAAACGCTGATATTTTCTAATATTTGTTAATAATCTTAATGCGTTGTTTTCAGTGAAAATCCAGTATAAAATGCACTTGCTGGCACTGTTCCTTCTGGCGAAAACCAAGCCCTTTGCCAGCAAACAAAGAGCGGAGCGGTTTTATAGCTTCGCATTGGTAGATACACCCGCTCATAACACTATTATGGGATGCAGTTAACGAAAGTTAAGAAAAAAGTATCGGTCTAGTAACAGTTATAAAATTGATATGGTAGGTTTTATGAAAGGAAAAATTATTAAACCAATCAATGTTGGTCATTACGGTGGATTTTTTTACAACACAATTGGTATAAAGAACCGAATAATTGAACTTGACGGTGTGACTGTGGGAGATAATGACGGTTAGTGCTGTCCGTCCAAACCAATAAAGAAAAAATTTGAAATTTCTGAGAATGGATTTCGTGAAATTACGACAAAATAATAACTGATATTGAGCTGATGAATTAGCGGATTCACCAGATTTTTAAACCTCGTCTGTTTTAAAAATCCCCGACTTGCATTCATAGCAAATCGGGGCTTTTTCATTTAAACCGAATCCCAAGCCTTCTCCAACCTCTGCGCCGACACAGGAATCGCTGTTTTCAACTGTTGCGCGAACAACGAAACCGCAAATCGTTTTTTTGTTACAATTCAAACTTAGAAATTTTCAAATTCAGAGAGTGATTATTATGTATCGTTTAGGCTGGTTTTTTTCAGAATTTTTTGCATCAATGGGCATTCCGCTTTTAATCAAAGTTGATGTTCTTTTTGATGTTGAAGCCAACGTTTATGTTGCAACCAGCTCCGATTTGAAAGGGTTAATCGTGGAAGCCGAAACGTTAGACGAATTAGAAAAAGAAGTTAAGACTTTATTGCCTGAAATTCTTGCGTTAAACGTGCCGAGTTTGGTCAAATCAAAATCAACGTATTGTTCATTTAATCAAGTCCCGTTTGCTGTATGAACGGTTATGAAAAATTGCTCAAAGAATTATTGCTCCAACACGGCTGTAAATTCCTTCGTAGCGGTAAAGGTTCGCATGAGATTTGGATTTGTCCGAATGGTGTTTCTGTTGCCGTGAACCACACTTGCAAATCACGTCACACGGCAAACAGCATTTTAAAAGATGCAGGAATTTCACACCGTTTTTAAACAGAATCCCAAGCCTTCTCCAACCGCTGCGCCGACACAGGAATCGCTGTTTTCAACTGTTGTGCGAACAATGAAACCGCAAATTCCTCCAACATCCAACGAAACGCCTCCGTTTCAGGTTGTAACGATTTCTTTTTTCAGCCGCTGCGAAACCGAATTCCAATAACGAATCTGAAACCGCGCAAGTTCATTGGCTTTTTGCGGCGTGTTATCACGTTTGTCTAAACGGTATTGCATCGCCTTTAAATATCGCGGCAAATGTTTGAATTGAGCAAACGGAATCGTGCGAATAAAGCCCGCGTAAATCAAATAATTCAGTTGTTCATCAAGGCTTTTTGTCAGCGGGTCAGCCGCATTAAGTCGTTGCAAACTGGTTTTGAGTTCGCCGTAACTTTTCATAATTTCTAACGCCAACATGCTGATTTCACTCGCTCGCGTGACTAACAAACTTTTGTTTTCTTTCAAACTTTGTTCAAACGCGGCTTGCGTGCGAATCGTTTTACCTTCTACAAAAACACTGTTCAAAATCAAGGTTAGCAAATCATTTTTATACTCGGCAACGTGTTCTGATTTCAAAATCGGATGTTGCGGCAAACGGTTATAAGCCAGTTCTAACGCGGCATTTTTCGGCATATTTTTCAGCGCGTAAGTACATTCTTTGCGCTGTTGCAATTGAAATAATCGAATCAAACCCGCTTGATGTTGCAATTCGGCTTTGCGTTGCGTATCAAAAATTTTCACGCCGACCGTTTCGCCTTCATCGACCAGCGCGGGATACCCAATAAACGCCTGCCCTTTTTGCATAAAACTATATTGTTCAGGCAAATCATCAAACGCCCATTGAATATAACCCGTGAAATTCAATTCATCGGCGGCGATTTGGTCAAAACTTTCGCCTGCTTTCGTGACGTGTTTTGCCTGCAATTTTTTCAAATCACGCCCGTAATCCAACAATTGCCCGTCGTCGTTCACAATCCGAAAATTCATTTTCAAATGGTCAATCAAACCGTCGAAACTCCACGCATTCAGCGGAATCGCTTCGTCGGTCAATTTGCGTAATCGATAACCGAGCCATTCTTCTAACGCACCTTTAAAATCGGGCTCGATTTCTAAACAGCGTTTCACCGTTTCAGGCACGGGGACAAAATGTTTGCGAATGTTTTTCGGTAAGGCTTTGACCAGCGCGACACATTTTTCTTCAAGCATTCCAGGCACGAGCCAATCAAACGGTGTTTGCGTAATTTGATTGAGTTGATGCACAGGAATAATGGCTGTCACACCGTCTTCATCGTGTCCAGTTCAAAGCGATATTGCAACGCAATCGTCAGTTTGCCGACTTTTTTATGGTCTGGAAAATCCCACTCGTTGACATATTCCTCGCCTTTTTCGCGGGTTAAATCTTCTTTGGTTAAAAATAAAAATTGCTTATTTTCACGCTCAATTTTTTTGCGCCAAGTGTCGAGCGTTACGCCAGCAATTCTCATTATGGAAAAACCTTTTAAATCAAGTGGTTGTGCATATAAAAAATAAATTTGGTTTTAGAGCCTATAGAGTTCAAACTTTTGCGTGATCGGCAAGCCTTGTACAGCAAGGGGTCAAAAATAGTCACTCATTCAGTGCCTTGAATTTTTGATAATTGTCGTACCAGAAAATTTCATAATTCGCTCTTATCTATTTTATTTTAAAATATTTTCCATAATGAGAATTGCTGGCGTTACGCCGCTTACAATTTCAGGCGGTAATTTGTGGTCATAAAACGCATACAACCATTCTTCATCTTCGACCAAATCCACGCGCCGACCTTTGTGTTGAATCATGCCGACTTCTTCGAGCAATTTCTGATTCGCCACAAATAAAAAAGGCTAGATTTTGCCAGCCTTTTGTTTTCAAATTAAAATCGAACTGTCATAAAGCGTTTCTGGTGCAATATCAATTTCACCGTTCAACCACGTCACCGTTCCGTAATCGACTTGAACGGTTTCAAATAATTTGCGATTCGCCACACAATCCCAAGGTTTCATTTTTAACAACGGTTGCATGTCAAAACGTTTGTGTTCACCGTTTGCAAATTCAAGTTCAAGCTGAAAATCCGCTGTTGCTTTTACAGAAATTACGTCCATATTTTTATTGCAACGGTGAAATTCGGAATGGTGCATCACCATTCACGGCAAGTTCCCAGTCAATCATCAGTTCTTCTTTGTGAATATCAATCCACACTTGAACCATTTTTAGCTGTCTTGGAGGCAAAGACCCTTGTAAAACGTCACCATTTTCAATTGAAATCGAGGCTTCAGCACCTTGATAACGGGCATGAATGTGTGGCGTATGATGTCGCTCGTTATCTCTAAAAAACATCAACACCAAAATTCCGTAAAACATACTAATCGCTGGCATAAAACCTTCCTCAAAAATTCAAAAACCAAATTTTAGCACAAACAAAAAAGGCTGGTTTTCACCCGCCTTTTTTTCATTCTTGATTTGCCACGTCCGTTTTCGCTTCCATCAATTCAATAATCCGTTTTAACAACGCAATTTCTTTGTCTTTTTCGGTGTTAAACAACTGGATAAATCGTATACTGAAGATTCTAAATGCTTACTTGAGATTTACAAAATGGCTACAGTTACCACATTTGATTCTAACATCATTGATTATGTTGCTCCCGATTCGCTGTCGCTCAATAGCTTATCGCTATTAGCAGTCCCAGTTACACTCGACCCAAATACCGACAACTATCGAGGTTACGAAAACTTTGCATCTTATTCTAGTTACAACTCTGAAAAATATAGTGTTTTTTCATTTCAGGGTAAAGCAGGTGCAACTTATGATTTTGGCGCGGAAAGTTGTTATACGCCTGACATAATTGTTATTACCAATAATTTAGGGAAAGCAATAGGCTTAACCTATGACGACACAGTAGGTGCTATTTCAAGTGAAAAGGCATTTTTATTTGGTTTTGTTGCGCCATATTCTGGAACTTATTATGTAGCTATCACACTTGATCAAAGTTACAGCGATAAATCTGGAGGATTTTTCATCGGAGAAGACCTAGACACTGCAAATAATATCGATGCAACAACGCCCACTTTTGTAAATCACCTTCCAACAGGCGAAATAAAAATTTCAGGCACAGCAAAACAAGATGAAAGTCTCACAGTCGCAAGCAAATTAGCAGATGAAGATAGTTTGGGCGATTATGAATATCAGTGGTTGAGCAATGGTGTTGAAATTACTGACGCAACGCTTGAAACCTACAAAGTTTTAGTCAGTGACATTGGTAAAACAATTAGCGTAAAAGTTAGTTACATCGATGGCGAAGGAACATTAGAAACTGTCGCTAGTTCTGCGACGGCAATTGTCACAGGAAAAAGTGCAACCGCTGGAAATGATTTGTTGATTGGCACGAATGGCAACGACAAAATTTCAGGGTTGGCGGGCAACGACACACTTGTCGGCGGTTTAGGTGTTGATAATTTAACTGGTGGTTTAGGCGCGGATGTTTTCAAATTCAGCGCCATAAATGAAACGGGTAAAACGTCAGCAACCCGCGATGTGATTACCGATTTCAAACACAGTGAGGGCGATAAAATTGATTTGTCTGGCATTGATGCAAATTCGGTATCTTATGGCGACCAAGCCTTTAAATTTATTGGCAGCAAATCCTTTAGTGGCAAAGCAGGAGAAGTGCGTTTTGATAGCACAAACAAAATCCTTTACGGTAATGTGAACAACGATAAAATGCCTGATTTTGCGATTCAACTTAACGGTGTGAAAAGTTTGGTAGTTGATGATTTTGTTTTGTAATTTTGAATCTCAAAAAAGCCCCGATTTGAATTCCCTGCAAATTGGGGCTTTTTCATTTAAACTGAATCCCAAGCCTTCTCCAACCGCTGCGCCGATACAGTAATCGCCGTTTTCAACTGTTGCGCGAACAACGAAACCGCAAATTCTTCCAACATCCAACGAAACGCCTCTGTTTCAGGCGTAACGATTTCTTTTTTCAGTCTTTGCGAAACCGAATTCCAATAACGAATCTGAAAACGCGCAAGTTCATTCGCTTTTTGCGGCGTGTTATCACGTTTGTCTAAACGGTATTGCATCGCCTTCAAATATCGTGGCAAATGTTTGAATTGAGCAAACGGAATCGTGCGAATAAACCCCGCGTAAATCAAATAATTTACTTGTTCATCAAGACTTTTTGTCAGCGGATCAGCCGCATTAAGTCGTTGCAAACTGGTTTTGAGTTCGCCGTAACCCTTCATAATTTCTAACGCTAACGTTGCGATTTCAGTCGCTCGCGTGACCAACAAACTTTTGTTTTCTTTCAAACTTTGTTCAAACGCAGTTTGCGTGCGTATCGTTTTACTTTCCACAAAAACGCTATTCAAAATCAAGGTCAACAAATCGTTTTTATACCCGGCAACATGTTCCAGTTTCAAAATCGAATGTGCTGGCAAACGGTTATAAGCCAGTTCTAACGCGGCATTTTTCGGCATATTTTTCAGCGCGTAAGTACATTCTTTGCGCTGTTGCAATTGAAACAAACGAATCAAACCCGCTTGATGTTGCAACTGCGCTTTGCGTTGCGTGTCAAAAATTTTCACGCCGACCGTTTCGCCTTCATCAACCAGCGCAGGATAACCAATAAATGCCTGCCCTTTTTGCATAAAACTGTATTGCTCAGGCAAATCATCAAACGCCCATTGAATATAACCCGTGAAATTCAACTCATCGGCGGCGATTTGGTCAAAACTTTCGCCCGCTTGCGTGACGTGTTTTGCCTGCAATTTTTTCAAATCACGCCCGTAATCAAGCAAACGCCCTTCGTCATCAATCACTCGAAAATTCATTTTCAAATGGTCAATCAAACCGTCAAAACTCCACGCATTCAGCGGAATCGCCTCGTCGGTCAATTTGCGTAATCGATAACCGAGCCATTCTTCTAACGCACCTTTAAAATCAGGTTCGATTTCCAAACACTTTTTCACGGTTTCAGGCACAGGCACAAAATGTTTGCGGATGTTTTTCGGCAAGGCTTTCACCAGCGCAACGCATTTTTCTTCCAGCATTCCAGGCACAAGCCAATCAAACGGCGTTTGCGTAATTTGATTGAGTTGATGCACAGGAATTATCGCCGTCACGCCGTCTTCATCGTGTCCAGGTTCAAAACGGTATTGCAACGCAATCGTCAATTTGCCCACTTTTTTATGGTCAGGAAAATCCCATTCGTTGACAAAATCCGAGCCTTTTTCGCGCGTCAAATCTTCTTTCGTTAAAAATAAAAATTGCTTATTTTCACGTTCAATTTGTTTGCGCCAAGTGTCGAGCGTCACGCCGCTGATAATTTCGGGCGGTAATTTGTGGTCATAAAACGCATACAACCATTCTTCATCTTCGACCAAATCGACGCGCCGACCTTTGTGTTGAATCATGCCGACTTCTTCGAGCAGTTTTTGATTCGCCACAAACAAAAAAGGCTGGTTTTTGCCAGCCTTTTTATGCGTGCGACAAATTGTCACGCGACAATATGTCACATTGTTATTTTTTTCTTATCTGCCAAAATTCGCCCGTCTGTTTTTAAGACGTATTAAGACGTAACTTTTTTATCAAAACAAATTGAGGATGAGTTTATGACAGCTTTTTATGGAATCAATGATAACAGCAACCAATCAAAAGATATTAGTTGGTTCAAATTAACCGATTTCAAACCAGGTGAAACGGCAAACAGCGTTACTATGTATGGTGGTAACGATACTGTAATCGGTAGTTCGTTCACTGATATTATTTCTGGAGGATACGGAAATGATAGTTTGAAGGGGATGGCAGGCAATGATTTTTTGAATGGTGAAGACGGAAATGACACATTACTTGGCGGAACAGGTAATGATTCTCTTCATGGAGGAGCTGGCATTGATTCTTTAAATGGAGAAGCAGGTATTGATTACCTTTATGGTGGTGCTGGTAACGACACCTATATTCACGGTTTGAACAGTGGGAATGATCTTGTTAATGATAATATTACTGTAACTGGAGCAACTGGTTCAGGTGGTGGTTATGATTCTCTGATATTTTCAGGAATACGTTTTGATCAAATTGTAGCTGGTAGAAGCGGTAATAATCTTATTCTGACATCCGTTAGTGACCAATATACGCTGACAGATTGCGTCCTTATTGAAAATTATTTTTTGGGTGGAAATTTTAAAATTGAAGTGGTTGGTGGATATGATGCCAGTTATGCAGTCAATTTTGTTTAAATGAATCATAAGCACTGAGAGATAACACAAAACTTTCAGTGCTTTCTCTTAAAAATTTAAGGTGTTCAATATGTCAAACCTAGCTATAAATAAAATTACCTCATTTCGAGAGCCATCACTTACAGTTGATAAAAAAGTAAATAGTCAATCTGATTTTAGTTCCTCTTTCAAACAGGAAGTTGCACAAATATCAAACGTGGTGCCTCAAAAAAACCTAATGCCAACTTTTTCAGGACAAATGAAAATGCCTGATGGTAGTGTTGCCGATATTAAACCTGTTCATATTCAGGTTTATACGCATGAAGAAAGCGTGAAACTTTTGCAAGAATCTGGAATATCGCAAGCTGAAGCAGAAGAAATCTTGAGACCGAAAGATTTATCACAGCTTGTCTCAAAAGAACAAACGCCTCAAGAACAAAAAGCCTATTTGATGTCTCAACAAGTCGAGGCTGTTGCCCGTGATGCCGATGGAAATATCGTTGCAAGAATTTATAAAGACGGTAGTTTGATGTGTAGCGATGGATTGGCAAGCAGTTTAAGCAAATGTAATTCCAATGCTGAACGAATCCGCCTACTCGAAAAACAACCAAATGTGATTGTTTCGGATTACAGTAAAGAAAAAGTGACCGATTTTGATTTGCTAAAAGAAACCGTCGCCCATGCAAAAAAACAGATATTACTTCATCCCGAATTACGAACAACTTACGAAGAAGCCATAAAATATCAGGAGAAAATTTTAGCGGCTTAATCAACTTATGTAATAAAAAGCCCCGACTTGCATTCACAACAAATAGGGGCTTTTTCATTTAAACCAATTCCCAAGCCTTCTCCAACCGCTGTGCCGACACAGCAATCGCTGTTTTCAACTGTTGCGCGAATAACGACACCGCAAATTCTTCCAACATCCAACGAAACGCTTCCGTTTCAGGCGTGACGATTTCTTTTTTCAACCGCTGCGAAACCGAATTCCAATAACGAATCTGAAAACGGGCAAGTTCATTGGCTTTTTGCGGCGTGTTATCGCGCTTGTCTAAACGGTATTGCATGGCTTTCAAATAACGCGGCAAATGTTTGAATTGTGCAAACGGAATCGTGCGAAGAAAACCCGCGTAAATCAAATAATTCAGTTGTTCATCAAGGCTTTTTGTCAGCGGGTCAGTCGCATTCAGGCGTTGCAAACTGGTTTTAAGTTCGCCGTAACTTTTCATAATTTCTAACGCCAAGTTCGCACAAACAGTCGCATGCGTAACTAACAAACTTTTGTTTTCTTTCAAACTTTGTTCAAACGCGGCTTGTGTGCGAATGGTTTTACCTTCGACAAAAACGCTGTTCAGAATCAAGGTCAGCAAATCGTTTTTATACTCTGCAACGTGTTCTGATTTCAAAATCAGATGCGCGGGCAAACGGTTATAAGCCAGTTCCAACGCGGCATTTTTCGGGATATTTTTCAGCGCGTAAGTACATTCTTTGCGCTGTTGCAATTGAAATAAACGAATCAAACCCGCTTGATGTTGCAACTGCGCTTTGCGTTGCGTGTCAAAAATTTTCACACCGACCGTTTCGCCCTCATCAACCAGCGCAGGATAACCAATAAACGCCTGTCCTTTTTGCATAAAACTGTATTGCTCAGGCAAATCATCAAACGCCCATTGAATGTAGCCCGTGAAATTCAACTCATCGGCGGCAATTTGGTCAAAACTTTCACCCGCTTTGGTGACGTGTTTTGCCTGCAATGCTTTCAAATCGCGCCCGTAATCGAGCAATCGCCCTTCGTCATCAATCACCCGAAAATTCATTTTTAAATGGTCAATCAAACCCTCGAAACTCCACGCATTAAGCGGAATTGCCTCGCTCGTGAGTTTGCGTAATCGATTGCCGAGCCATTCTTCCAACGCGCCTTTAAAATCAGGTTCAATTTCTAAACACTTTTTCACCGTTTCAGGCACAGGGACAAAATGTTTGCGAATGTTTTTCGGCAAGGCTTTGACCAACGCAACACATTTTTCCTCCAGCATCCCAGGCACAAGCCAATCAAACGGTGTTTGCGTAATTTGATTAAGTTGATGCACGGGAATAATTGCCGTCACGCCGTCTTCATCGTGACCGGGTTCAAAACGGTATTGCAACGCAATTGTGAGTTTGCCGACTTTTTTATGGTCAGGGAAATCCCACTCGTTGACATATTCTTCGCCTTTTTCGCGGGTCAAATCTTCTTTGGTCAAAAACAAAAAGGTCTTATTTTCACGTTCAATTTGTTTGCGCCAAGTGTCGAGCGTCACGCCGCTGACAATTTCAGCGGGTAATTTGTGGTCATAAAACGCATACAACCACTCTTCATCTTCGACCAAATCGACGCGCCGACCTTTGTGTTGAATCATGCCAACTTCTTCGAGCAATTTCTGATTTGCCTTATAAAACGGCGCGTTGCTGTGATAATCGTGGTCAACCAACGCACTGCGAATAAAAATCTCCCGCGCGGCTTTCGGGTCAACATGGTCATACGGCAATTTTCTTCCCGCTTGCAAAGTCAGCCCATGCAACAATGTGCGCGAATAAACCATCGAACGCGCACTTTTTTTCTCCCAATGTGGGTCGTAAGTGTGTGTTTTCACCAGATGCGACGCGCATTCTTCAATCCATTCGGGTTCAACTCGTGCCACCGTTCGTGCATACACTTTGCTAGTTTCGACTTGTTCAGCGGCGACAATCCATTTCGGACGCAATTTGTGCAAACCTGAACCTGGAAAAATAAAAAATTTTAATCCGCGTCCGCCCAGATATTCGTATTGTTCATGGCGGAAACCGATATTCGACAATAAACCCGTCAACAACGCGCGATGAATTTGATCATAACTCGCGTCGTTTTCGTTCGGGTGCATTTTCAAATCACCTTTCAGAACCTGCAAAATTTGGCTGTGATTGTCGTGCCATTCGCGCATTCGCATATACGACAAAAAATTATCCGAACAGTATTTGCGAAGTTTGTTATTCGAGAGCTTTTTTTGCTGTTCGCCAAACATATTCCACACATTGAGCAACGTCAAAAAATCGGATTCAGGATGACGAAACACAATATGTTTTGCATCGGCTTGTTGCATTTTATCGGCAGGTTTTTCGCGCGGATCTTGAATACTCAACGCCGCCACGATAATACTGACTTCTTTTAAACACACTTGTTCTTGCGCGGCAATCAGCATTCGCGCCAATTTTGGGTCGGTCGGAAATTTAGCGAGTTGTTTGCCGATTTCAGTGAGTTTGCCTGATTTGTCGAGCGCGTTCACTTCGAGCAACGACGTTTTGCCGTCTCGAATCATTTTGTCGTCGGGTGGTTCGAGAAACGGAAAATCGGCAATATCGCCCAAATTTAACGCCGTCATTTGCAAAATCACGGCAGATAAATTTGTCCGCATAATTTCAGGTTCGGTGAATTCGGGACGCGCCATATAATCGTCGTGCGAATAAAGGCGAATACAAATCCCTTCGGCAACCCGTCCACAACGTCCCGCGCGTTGATTTGCGCTGGATTGCGAAATGCGCTCAATCGGTAAACGTTGAATTTTACTTTTTGGGCTGTAACGACTAATTCGCGCATGACCCGTATCGATTACGCCGCGAATGTTCGGCACGGTCAACGACGTTTCTGCCACGTTAGTCGCTAAAATAATCCGAACTTTGCCGCCTTTGGGTTTAAAAACGCGCTCTTGTTCGCTCACGCTGAGTTTTGAATACAGCGGCAAAATTTCGTATTGATTCGGATGATGTTTTTTCAGTGATTCGGTGGTTTCGCGGATTTCGTGTTCACCCGTCAAAAAAATCAAAATATCACCGCGCAAATCTCGATAAAGTTCATCGACCGCGTCCAAAATCGCATTTTGCAATTCGTCTGTGGTTTCGTCGTCTTTCTCGTCTTCTTTTTCTTCAATCGGGTGATAACGCATTTCGACAGGATACGTCCGACCTGAAACTTCAATAATCGGCGCGTTGTTAAAATGTTCCGAAAAACGTTTGGTATCAATGGTTGCAGAGGTAACAATGACTTTCAAATCGGGACGTTTTGGCAATAGCCATTTCAAATAACCGAGCAAAAAATCGATATTCAAACTGCGCTCGTGCGCTTCGTCGATAATGATGGTGTCGTATTGGCTGAGATACGGATCGTTTTGCGATTCGGCGAGCAAAATTCCGTCAGTCATCAATTTAATCAACGAACCCGCGTGCGTTTTGTCATTGAAACGAATTTTATAACCGACCGATTTGCCAATCGGTTCGCCCAATTCTTCAGCAATTCGGTCAGCAACGGTTCGCGCGGCAATTCGCCGTGGTTGCGTGTGACCAATAAATCCCGCCGCGCCACGTCCAATCGATAAACAAATTTTCGGTAATTGTGTAGTTTTGCCTGAACCCGTTTCGCCGCACATAATCACAACTTGATTGTTTTTGATGAGTTCCGCGATGTCGTCTTTTTTGCCTGTGACGGGTAAATCAGGGAAATTTAACGAAGGGAAACTGGCGCGGCGATTTTCATAATGGGCAACCGATTTTTCAATACGATTTCGCAAACCGTCAAAAGCGGAAGGTTCGGCTTTTTTGTTGCGTCGCAATGAATCGAGTTGGCGTTTTAAAAGAGATTTGTCTTTGCTAAGACAGGTTTCGAGTTGTTTTGAAAGTTGAGCAATTAAATCGTGGTTTGACATCGAAAACGCCGTAAAAATAAAAACAATTATACGGCATGATGCAATTTTTGCGTGGAACTGTTGAAATTACATCCCCGCCTTAAAAGGCGGGGTATTTCGATATTTAGGATAAACCCAGTGCGTGATTTACAGATTCGCGTAATTGATCACGAGTAAAAGGTTTTGACAAAATACCTTTTACGCCCAACAGTTCCGCTGATTCTAAATTGAATTCTGCGGTAATCGCCCGCCTTCCGCCTGAAATAGCAATGATGGCAATGTCGGGATCACGGTTCAATAATTCAGTAATCACTTCAATCCCATCTTTGTTCGGCATGATAATATCAGTGATAATTAAATCGGGCTGGAACTCATTATAAATACGTACGCCTTCGACACCATCGAACGCCGTTCTTACTTCATGTTTATCGCGGGTCAACATTTGACTTAACAAATCACGCAACTGGTCTTCATCATCAATAACTAAAATTTTCGCCATAACAAACTCCCTCAAATTAAAAACAGTGTTTCATTTTTACACAACGCGCCACATTAGAAAAGCTGAAATTTAAGCGGCGAATTTTTCGTATAGCGATGTCAAAAAATCGCCGTAAACGTGTTGCGTATAATTTGCTATAATTTGCACACCGTTTCATTACCCTGTAATTGAAGATACGAAACATTTCGCAGTGGTCAGTCAACCCATTTTTGTTGAACCTTAAATTTCACCAACGCTTTATTAAAAGAGAATTCATGTCAAACTTCGCTAAAGAAATTATCCCCGTCAATCTCGAAGACGAGATGAAACAATCCTATTTAGATTACGCCATGAGCGTGATTGTCGGTCGGGCGTTACCTGATGTGCGTGACGGTCTGAAACCTGTGCATCGACGGGTGCTTTTTGCGATGAGTGAATTGGGCAACGATTGGAATAAATCTTATAAAAAATCGGCGCGTGTTGTTGGAGATGTGATTGGTAAATATCATCCACACGGTGACACCGCTGTTTATGACACGATGGTCAGAATGGCGCAGCCTTTTTCAATGCGCCACATGTTGATTGATGGACAAGGAAACTTTGGTAGCGTTGATGGCGACAGCCCAGCGGCAATGCGTTATACAGAAGTTCGGATGGCAAAAATCGCGCATGAAATGCTGACCGATTTAGATAAAGAAACGGTTGATTTCACACCGAATTATGACGAATCCGAATCAGAGCCTTCTGTATTGCCAACACGCATTCCGACGTTGTTAATTAACGGTTCATCAGGTATCGCAGTTGGGATGGCAACGAACATTCCCCCGCACAATTTGAGCGAAGTGGTGAGTGCGTGTTTGGCGTTAATCGACAATCCCGATTCATCGATTGACGGTTTAATGGAACATATCAAAGGCCCAGATTTTCCCACAGCGGCATTTATCAATGGCGCGGCAGGCATTCGACACGCGTACGAAACCGGACGCGGCAAAATTTACCTTCGCGCCAAAACGCATTTTGAAAACATCGGCGACAGTTCGCGTCAAGCGATTATCACTACCGAATTACCGTATCAAGTGAACAAAGCGCGGTTGCTCGAAAAGATTGCTGAATTGGTGAAAGAGGGAAAACTCGAAGGCATTTCAGGTTTGCGCGATGAATCCGACAAAGACGGCATGCGAATGGTGGTTGAATTAAAACGCGGCGAAGTTGCCGAAGTCGTTTTGAATAATCTTTATAAACAAACCCAATTCCAAACCGTTTTCGGCATGAATATGGTGGCGATTCTCGATGGTCGTCCGTTCTGTTTGAATTTGCTTGAAATTCTGAATGCGTTTATCAATCATCGCCGTGAAATTGTCACCCGCCGCTCGGTATATTTGCTTCGCAAAGCTCGCGAACGCGCTCACATTTTGGAAGGGTTAGCGATTGCGTTGGCGAATATCAATGACATGATTGATATGATTAAAGCGGCGAAAAATCCTGCCGAAGCAAAAGAACAATTGCTCGCGACACAATGGGCGGCAGGTTTAGTTTTGTCGCTGATTGAGCGTACAAATGCGGGTGATTCACGTCCCGATAATTTGCCAGCGATTTATGGTTTGGCGGGTGATGTTTATCGACTTTCTGAAACCCAGGCGCAAGCGATTTTGGAATTACGTTTGCACCGTTTGACAGGTTTGGAACAAGATAAAATTGTCGGCGAATACACGCAACTGCTCGAACAAATCGCGTTTTATTTACATATTCTGGGCGACGATTCACGTTTGATGGCAATCATTCGCGAAGAATTAGTGGCGATTAAAGAACAATATAACGATCCACGTCGCACGATTATTATGGAAAATCGTGCCGATTTGAGTGACGAAGATTTGATTACTGAGGAAGATATGGTGGTCACGGTTTCTCACGAAGGTTATGTGAAAGCTCAACCGTTGAGCGATTACCAAGCTCAACATCGTGGCGGTCGCGGTAAATCTGCAACGCAAACTAAAGAAGCGGATTTTGTTGATCAATTGATGATTGCCAACACACACGACACGATTTTATGTTTCTCGTCGAAAGGCAAAGTCTACGCGCTAAAAGTCTATCATTTACCGCTTGGCAGCCGAGCGGCACGCGGAAAACCGTTCGTGAATTTATTACCGTTGGAAGAAGGTGAAAAAATCAACGCCTTTTTACCAACTCGCGATTATGACGAAAACAAATTTGTTTTTATGGCAACGTCAGCCGGAACCGTTAAAAAAACACCGTTAAGCGAATTTGCGCATCAACGAGTCAGCGGTAAAATCGCCATTGATTTGCGCGAGGATGACACGTTAATTGGCGTGGCAATTACCGACGGTCAACAAAACATCATGCTATTTAGCAGCAACGGCAAAGCGATTCGTTTCAACGAAGCCGACGTGCGTTCGATGGGAAGAACTGCGACAGGTGTGCGGGGTTTACGTTTAACCGAAAGCGAAAACGTAATTTCGTTAATTATCGCTTCCGAAGGCGAAGTCTTGACAATTTCCGAAAATGGTTTTGGCAAACGCACCTTTGTCGAAAAATTCCGTCATCAAAATCGCGGCGGCAGCGGCACGATTGCAATGCAAACCTCAAAACGAAATGGCGCGGTCGTTGGCGCGTTGTTGGTAAACGATACTGACGAACTGATGATTATCACCGACGGCGGCACATTGGTGAGAACCCGCGCCGCAGAAATTTCGGTTGTAGGACGAATTGCACAAGGCGTGCGGGTCATTCGATTAGATGAAGGTGAAAAAGTGGTGGGTGTCGATAGAATTGCCGGATTAGTTGAAGATGTTGAAATAATTGACGCGATTGAAGGTGATGACGAAGTGATTGAAACTGAAATCGACGACGTAATCAAAGAGTAAAACGATGGAAAATTTCACCCCTTATTCGGCATTTTTTGGCGGCAGTTTAATTGGCTTGTCGGCGGCGTTATTGATGTATTTTAACGGTCGCGTCGCGGGAATTTCTGGCATGATTGCGGGCGCATTCGATGTGAAAAACAGTGAAAATCATTGGCGATTATTTTTTTTAGGCGGCTTGATTTTAGCCGCCGTGATTTTCAATTTATTCGCGCCACACGCGCCCGTGACGTATTCACGTTCAACATTATTGCTGATAATTTCAGGCGTTTTAGTGGGTTATGGCACGCGATTAGGCAACGGTTGCACGAGTGGTCACGCGGTTTGCGGCTTGGCGCGTTTGTCAAAACGTTCCGCAGCAGCTACCGCAACGTTTATGGCAGTGGCGGCGTTGACGGTTTATGTGACGCGCCATTTGTTGGGAGTTTCAGCATGACGAAAAATAAAGTGGCTCTATTTTGCGGAATTTTATTTGGCTTAGGATTAGCGATTTCACAGATGAATAATCCTGACAAAGTGTTGGCGTTTTTGGATGTGACCGGAAATTGGGATGCCAGTTTAGCGTTTGTGATGGCGGGGGCGTTAATGACCTTAGCCCTCGCCCAGCATTTCATTTTGAAACGCACGCAACCGCTTTGTAGTGCCGAATTTCATTTGCCCAAAATCGACAATCCAATTGATTTCCGTCTGATTTTGGGCGCGAGTATTTTTGGTATCGGTTGGGGCTTAATCGGTTTTTGTCCAGGTGCGGTACTCGCCGCGTTTGGCGATGGAAAACTCGAACCGTTTTTATTTACCCTCGCTTTGGGCGCGGGCATGATGTTGTTTAGTTGGTTTCACAATAAAAAATAATGCAATTCACATTACCGCGTTAAGGACAGGACAGAATGAAAAAGTATTTAGTTCATATTTTCTTTATTGTTACACTCAGCATGGCGACTTTTCTCATTTTTGATCGCGTCAATATGGAGCCGCCCATTGATAATTCGTTGGCGTATTCCGATTTTATTGAGCGCGTGAAAAACAAACAGGTCGATCGCGTCGAAATTTCAGGACAAGCGATTAAATTACGCACCGCTGATGGCGAAAGTTACGAAACGTTTAACCCTGGCGATGGGCATTTGATTGATGATTTGCTGGCTGCTGACGTACAAATTCGCACTAAAGTGCCGCAAAAACAATCGATGTTGATGCAGATTTTCATCGCTTGGTTCCCGATGTTGTTGCTGATTGTGGTGTGGATCATTTATATGCGTCGCAATCAAGGTTTAGGTGGCAACGGCTTTGGAAAAAGCAAAGCGCGAATGTTGGAAGAAGATAAATTAACAGTTAAATTCGCGGATGTGGCGGGTTGTGAAGAAGCAAAAGAAGACGTTGAAGAATTAGTCGATTTCCTCAAATCGCCACAAAAATTTCAACAATTGGGCGGACAAATTCCACGCGGCATTTTAATGGTTGGCCCTCCAGGAACCGGTAAAACCTTAATTGCCAAAGCGATTGCTGGCGAAGCGGGTGTGAAATTTTTCAGTATTTCAGGTTCAGATTTTGTCGAAATGTACGTTGGTGTCGGCGCGTCACGAGTCCGCGATATGTTCGCGCAAGCCAAAGAACACTCGCCTTGCATCATTTTTATTGACGAAATCGACGCAGTCGGACGGCAACGTGGCGGCGCAGGAATGGGTGGTGGCAATGACGAACGCGAACAAACGTTAAATCAACTTTTAGTCGAAATGGACGGTTTCAATGGCAACGAAGGCGTGATTGTCATTGCAGCAACAAACCGCGCGGATGTTCTCGATAAAGCTCTTTTACGTCCAGGACGTTTCGACAGACAAGTCAATGTTGGCTTACCTGACGTGCGTGGACGTGAACAAATTTTACAAGTTCACATCAAAAAAGTTCCCGCTGCGGCAGATGTCGTTTTATACGATTTGGCGCGTGGTACACCTGGTTTTTCGGGCGCAGATTTGGCAAACATTGTGAACGAAGCGGCATTACTCGCGGCACGTTCCAATAAAAAAGAAGTCAGTATGAGTGACCTCGAACGTGCCAAAGACAAAATTCTGATGGGCGCAGAAAAACGCACGATGGTCATGTCGGAAGAAGATAAATTGCTCACCGCGTATCACGAAGCGGGACATTGTATCGTCGGTCAATTATCGCCTGAACACGATTCCGTTTACAAAGTCAGCATTATGCCGCGTGGTCGCGCGTTGGGAATCACGATGTTTTTGCCTGATCAAGATCAATACAGCGCGAGCAAACGCAAATTAGAAAGCCAAATCGCCAGTTTGTTCGGTGGACGGATTGCCGAATTGATTATTTACGGCGGCGACCGCGTGACAACGGGCGCGTCCAATGACATCGAACGCGCCACCGAATTGGCGCGTAACATGGTGACACGTTGGGGATTTTCAGAAAAATTAGGCACGATGGTTTATGGTGAAGAAGGCGGACAGGCATTCATGGGTTACGCAACCAAAGGCAGTAAAAACTCTGAATTAGTCGCGCAACAAATCGACGAAGAAATTCGGGTGGTGATTGATGCGAATTACCAACGCGCCGAAATACTTTTACAAGACAACATTTCCGTGCTGCACAACATGGCGAAAGCGTTAATGAAATGGGAAACGATTGATAAAACGCAAATCGATGCGTTAATGGCAGGCAAAGAACCGCTGCCACATCCTGAATTTCCTCAGCCAAATTTTGAGAAAACGGCGGCGGCATAAACAATGATTCTTTATCACAATCCACAATGCAGTAAATCGCGGCAAGCGTTGACGTTGTTACAAGAAAACGACGTTGACGTGACGATTATGGAGTATTTGACAACACTGTTGACGGTGGAAGAATTGGATATTTTGGCGCGAAAATTGGATTTAGAACCGCGCCAATTTATGCGCTGCGGTGAACCCGAATATCAATTCGCGAGTGAGCATTTAACACGGCAAGAGTTATTAGAAGTCATCGTTAAATACCCGTGTTTGCTGGAGCGTCCGATTGCGGTCACCGAGACGAAAGCTGTTATCGGTCGTCCGCCCGAAAAAGTGTTGGCGTTATGATAATTAAAATTTATGATAATTAAAATTTATGATAATTAAAATTAACGCCACATATTATTATTGGTTGGCAATCGCGGCATTTTTGGGTTTATTTGGTTTGTTAATGCTTTGGAACACGGTTTTAGTACCGTCCACCCGCTTTCCTGTTGTGTTTCTTTTGTTATTGAATATCACGCCGTTATTGATTCCGTTGCGCGGAATGCTTAACGGTAATAAAAAAAGTTGCTCGTGGATGGCATACATTAGTTTATTTTACATTCTGCACGGAGCCGTTGAATGTTACGCCAACGCTAACGAACGCGGGTTGGCGGCATTGGAAGTATTTTTAGGTTTATTACTCTTTTTTGGTACGGCGTTCTATGTTCGTCCACCCGGTCAAAAAAAGGCTCATACCTGAACAATTTCTCCTACATTGTGTACATTGAATGTCACAGAAAATAGGTAAAATAGCATTACACTAAAACCACAAAAAGAAGCAATCCACTGTATTGTTTCCGTTCCAAAAGCCACTCTCTTAATTATGAATTCTGTTTATAATCAATTACCTTACGAAGAATCTCTCGCTGCCTTCCTAAAATTTTGTCATCAAAAAAAGTATCCGAGCAAAGTAGACATTATTAAAATCGGTGACATTGGTGATCGGTTATTTTTTATTATTGAAGGCTCCGTAACCATTCTTGCTGAAGATGAAGATGGTGAAGTAGGTCACGAGTTAGTTTTATCCTATTTAAATAAAAATGAATTTATTGGCGAAATCGGCATTTTTAAAGGTTTGGAAATACGAAAAGTCAATGTGCGAACCCGTGAACCGTGTGTATTAGCTGAAATTAGTTATGTCCGATTTAAAGAACTTTTGCGTAAAGAATTACTTTATTGTGCGCCAGATATTTTATATTTAATCGGTGAGCAATTATCGGGGAGATTGCTGGCAACTAGTCGAAAATTATGTGAATTAGCGTTTATTGATGTCGAAGGACGGATTGCGGGCGCATTACTAGATTTATGCAAATCACCCGATGCGATTACACATCCTGATGGAATGCAGTTGCATATTTCACGACAAGAACTCGGACGCATTGTTGGTTGTTCGCGTGAAATGGCGGGGCGCGTGCTGAAAGAATTAGAACTGAAGGGTGTGATTTCATCTCACGGTAAAACGATTGTCGTTTATGGTACGCGCTAGTTTCTTCATTTAAATTTTAGTACAGGAGGATTTTGTGGCAATTTCTTTTTCTAAGTTGACGGTCAGTGATTTAAAGCGCGTCAATTATTCAGGTGTGTTAACGACCGATTCGTTGCTGGACAATAGCATCAACTGGAATTATCTCAATCCCGCTCGCACGGTGCTTTATTATTCGTTCGATGTGCAGCATTTTGATGATTCCGAACTTTTTACAGCGATTGATGCGTTTAATCTGACGCAACAAAACGCGGCGCGGGCGATTTTAGCGTATGCCAGTTCGACTACCGGCGTGACCCTACAAGAAGTCGCTTTGGGACAAAACGCCGATATTCATTTTGCGAATACGGATTTAGACGGCTCAACGACCGCGGGTTTGTGCGATAACAGTTACAGCTATGAATACAGCGGTAGAAATATCGTGACCCGATACACCGCCGACGCTTACGTTTATTTAGACGATGTGGAATGGAATGACGAGAACGGAACGCCAACGGCTGGCACGCAAGGTTATGAAACTTTGTTACACGAAGTGGGTCACGCGCTCGGTTTGAAACATCCGTTTGAGTCGCCTTATGCGTTACCTTTTAACCAAGACAACACCGACAATACGGTGATGTCTTATCGTCACGAAGGTGATTATAAAACTACGTTTCAGGCTTACGATACAGCGGCATTGGCATGGATTTATGGCGGAGATGGTTTGGGTGGTGCGAATCATTCTGTCGTAACAACTGCTGCGCTATCATCCAAAAGTACCGCCGGAAATGATTATTTAACGGGAACCAGTCGCGCTGATATGCTGAACGGTTTGGCGGGAAGTGATACGCTCGATGGCGGGGCAGGACGCGATACGCTTATTGGCGGTGACGGAAATGATGTTTATATTGTGGATAATTCGGGCGACAAAGTGATTGAAACCAGTTTGACCGATGTGGATAGCATTCAAAGTAGCGTCAGTTATATATTGCCACGCAATGTGGAAAATCTGACGCTGACCGGTAATGCGAAACTAATCGGTTGGGGAAAGGGAAATGAATTGTCCAACGGGCTGATTGGCAACAGTGCGAATAACACGTTGAGCGGCATGAATGGTAATGACACGTTGGAAGGCGGCAAAGGTAACGATATGTTGACTGGCGGACGCGGCGCAGATACGTTTGTATTTAATCTGCGCGATTATGATTTCAAAGGTGATTTTGCCCCTCGTGCGATAAATCTCGACACGATTACTGATTTTGTCAAAGGCACGGATCACATTCAACTTAGCACAGATTTCGATTTTAGCGGTTTTGCCAGCGTGACGGGGTTGAAATCGGCGGGCGCAGCGAGTTTGATTTATGACACTGCCACTCGCGCGTTGTATTTCGATGCAGATGGAGCGGCGAATTATTACGCGCCCACTAAGTTTGTGCAATTTACAGGACGGTTAAATTTAGACAGTAGTGATTTGCAGTTCATGGCATAATTAAACGCGGCTTTGCAGCAGTAACGCAATGCAACGTAAAATTAAAAATACTTCTCAAACCCTTTAGGAAAAAGAAAGATGAAACACCTTTTAGCGAGTCTAATGCTGATGATGTTAGTTGCGCCAGCGATGGCTGAAGAACAAACACCGCCCATTTCACCACCAACGAATACCGAACAAGCTGCCGATCAAAAAGTAGAAGCCGTTACACCCAAAGAAACGACAAACATTGTCGATTATTGCCGCACGCACACCTGCTAATTCTCGGAGCTTACCCGCATGAAATTTTTGTTACAAAAAACAGTTTTAGTTTTATCGTGTGTCGCGGCATCGGTTACGTTTGCGGCAGATGCTCCTCATTGGACTTACGACGAGCAGGATATTTGGGCTGAAATCCCTTCATCACTGAAACCCGCTTGGCTGCCACCGTATGCAGAATGTGGTTTAGGGCAAAAACAATCGCCCGTCGATTTAGGTGCGGCGAAATTAGTCACCACGACTAATTTGCTACAAACTCGATATAAAGCAGAACCATTAGTGATTTCTAATAATGGTCACACGGTTGCGTCATAGTATCCAAAACGCTGATATTTTCTAATATTTGTTAATAATCTTAATGCGTTGTTTTCAGTGAAAATCCAGTATAAAATGCACTTGCTGGCACTGTTCCTTCTGGCGAAAACCAAGCCCTTTGCCAGCAAACAAAGAGCGGAGCGGTTTTATAGCTTCGCATTGGTAGATACACCCGCTCATAACACTATTATGGGATGCAGTTAACGAAAGTTAAGAAAAAAGTATCGGTTAAAATGAATACCAAAGCGGGCAATTTCTACATTGGTGCCGAAAAATACGATTTGTTGCAATATCATATTCACGCGCCAAGTGAACACGTTATCAATGGCAAAACGTATCCAGTGGAAATTCATTTTGTTCACGGAACGCCGGACGGAAAACTGGCGGTTTTAGGTGTGTTTGCAGAAGAAGGTGCGGTGAATGTGGAGTTTCAAAAAATTCTCGCTCACGCTCCGACCAAAGTGGAAGATGCCACTATTAACGGTGTGAATATCAATCCGAGCAATTTGTTGCCGCTCGACAAAAAAAGTTTTTTCCTTTATTCCGGTTCGTTAACCACGCCGCCTTGCACGGAAGGTGTGAATTGGTATGTCTTGAAAAACCCAATTCAACTGTCTAAAGAACAAATTAACACGATTAAAACCTTTTATTCGGGTAACGCGCGTCAAGATCAACCCTTGAACGGTCGGCAAGTGTTGAATAAATAGTTGCGTAGGGGCTTACTGCGTAAGCCCGCAAGACACAAACGTTATCTTCAAACGCTCTGTTTATGCGGGTTCACGCAGTGAACCCCTACAAATATAAAATCGACCATCATTTTTAATGCGCTTCATCCCAATTATTCCCCACGCCCACATCGACAATTAACGGAACCGTCAATTCTGCCGCGCCACACATCAACGTTTTAATCATCTCAATCGCGCTGTCGAGTTGCTCGATTTTAATTTCAAACACCAATTCGTCGTGTACTTGCATAATCATTTTGGCATCGACTGCTTCATTCGTAAGCCACGCATCCACTTTCAACATTGCGCGTTTAATAATATCTGCCGCTGTGCCTTGCATCGGCGCGTTAATCGCGGTGCGTTCGGCGTATTGGCGCAACACCGCACTTTTCGATTGAATGTCGGGCAAATACAATCGCCGTCCAAATAAAGTTTCAACAAAACCCTGTTCTTTTGCCAACAATTTGGTTTCATTCATGTACGTTTTCACGTCGGGATAACGGTCAAAATAGGCATTGATATAGGTTTGCGCGTCAGTGCGCGAAATGCTCAATTGTTTCGCCAAACCAAATGCCGACATGCCATAAATCAATCCAAAGTTAATCGCTTTCGCCGAACGTCGTAATTCAGTGGTCACGTTTTCCAGCGGCACATTGAAAACTTCCGAAGCGGTGGCGCGATGAATATCTTGGTCATTTTGAAACGCCGTAATCAACCCCGCGTCATTCGCCAAATGCGCCATAATTCGTAATTCAATTTGTGAATAATCCGCCGCGACAATTTTGTAACCGTTTGGCGCAATAAACGCCTGACGAATTTTGCGCCCTTCCGCGCTACGAATCGGAATGTTCTGTAAATTCGGATTCGACGACGACAACCGCCCCGTCGCGGTGATGATTTGATGATACGACGTATGCACGCGCCCGGTTTTGACGTTGATTTGTTGCGGCAATTTATCAATGTAGGTCGATTTTAATTTGCTCAAACTACGATGTTCAATAATCAATTTCGGCAACGGATAATCTTCCGCCAATTCTTGCAACACCGATTCATCGGTCGAAGGTTGACCCGTCGGCGTGCGTTTCAAAACGGGCAATTTCAGTTGTTCGTACAAAATCGTTTGAATTTGTTTCGGTGAATTTAGATTAAAACTGTGACCAGCGGCATCGTGCGCGTGTTGTTCGAGTGACATCATTTGTTGCGCGAGTTCTAAACTTTGATGCGCGAGTAAATCGTCGTCAATCAACACGCCATTACTTTCCAGCCGCGCCAAAACCGACAACAACGGAATTTCTAATTCTGTGTAAAGGCTGAGTAACTGAGGTTGCGCTTGTAATTTCGCTTGCAGCGCATGATGCAAACGCACACACACATCGGCATCTTCAGCGGCATAACGCGCCGCGATTTCAATCGAAACTTCGGAGAAATTCAATTGTTTCGCGCCTTTTCCCGCCACGTCTTCGTAACGAATCGTTTTTAAATTTAAATGTTTTTGCGCGAGTGCGTCTAAATTATGTTTGCCCGTGCTTTCCAATAAATACGAAGCCAACAACGTATCGTGAGCAATGCCGCGCAACGTCACGCCGTGATTCGCCAAAACGTGGTAATCGTATTTCAGATTTTGCCCGACTTTCAAATGCGTCGGACTTTCTAATAATGGACGCAATTTTTCCAACACCTGTTCACGATTCAGTTGCGGTGGCGCGTCAGGATAATTATGCGCCAATGGCAAATAAGCGGCTTCGCCCGTTTGTACCGCAAACGATAAACCGACCAATTGCGCGGCGGTGTAATCCAAACTGGTGGTTTCGGTGTCGAACGCGATTAACGCGGCTTTTTCCAAACGCGCCAACCATGCGTCCAATTGCGCCATCGTGGTGATAATGTCGTAATGTGCGGTGGCGGTAGTTTCAGTGGTTTCGTTAATTTCCGCTGCCATTTTTGAAGATACGTCGGCGGGGATTTGCTTCAACCACGACGAAAATTCAAACTCCGTCAATAACGCTCGAAGCTGTTCATTGTGAATGGGACGGCGCGTCAAATCCGCCATGTTATACGGCAATTCTAAATCACAGCGAATGACCGTTAATTGTTTCGCAAGAGCCAATTGCTGTAAATTGGCGCGTAAATTTTCGCCCACTTTGCCGTTGATGTCGTCAGCGTGGGCGATTAAATTATCCAACGTGTCATATTCTGCTAACCATTTCGCGGCGGTTTTTGTCCCGACTTTTGGCACGCCGGCAATGTTGTCAGAACTGTCGCCGACCAACGCAAGATAATCAGAGATTTGGTCGGGACGCACGCCGAATTTTGCAAACACGCCGTCAATCGTCAACGTCGTTTTACTCATCGTATCTTCAAGCGTAATCTTTTCATTAACCAATTGCGCCATATCTTTATCGCTGGTGGCAATAATCACATGATGTCCGTGCGTGGCGGCATAACACGCTAACACGCCCAACACATCATCCGCTTCCACCGCCGCCGCGCTGATTAGCGGAATGCCCATCGCACGAATTAAAGCGTGCAACGGTTTGACTTGGCTGCTTAACTCATCTGGCATTTTGGTTCGATTCGCTTTGTAATCTGCCGATAATTCATGCCGAAACGTTTTCCCCGAACTATCAAACACCACCGCCATAAACGTGGGGTCGTAATGATTGAGTAATTTTCGCAACATATTCGACACGCCTAAAATGGCGTGTGTCGGCTCACCTTTTGCATTTGTGAGCGGCGGAATCGCATGATAAGCACGATACAAAAATGAAGAACCATCAACCAAAATCAGCGGCGTTGTCATAAAATTTTGAGAAACCTAAAAAAGAAACATAACGCGCATTGTATGTTACAACGTGCAAATTCTGCGATAATAACGCGCAATAACACGCCGAATGCGTGCTAGACAATTTTAATTCACCACTTTCCTTCACTCTAAAAATTAGAACAATTATGAACGAAAAAAAATACAAACCCTGCGATTTGGTTATTTTTGGCGCACTCGGTGATTTATCGCGGCGCAAATTGTTAATGTCGTTGTATCAGCTGGATAAATCGAATTTACTCGAACCCCAAACACGCATTATCGCGGTTGATAGATTACCCGAAACACGCGAAACGTTTACGGCGATTGCTCGTGACAGTTTAGTTGAATTTTTGCCTTGCCCAATCGTAGACGAGGCGTGGAACCGTTTATCCGCGCGCTTTGATTATGTGCAATTAGATATTAGCAATGCCGACGAATTCAAAAAATTGGGCGCGATGTTGGATCAAAAAAATCGCACCACCGTGAATTATTTAGCGATTCCGCCATTTTTGTTTAAAAATATTTGTACTGGCTTGCAAAAGGCTAAATTGGTTTCAAAAGATGCACGAATTGTGATTGAAAAACCGATTGGCTATGACTTGAACTCGTCGCGTGAAATCAATGACACCATGCAATCCGTGTTTAAAGAAGAGCAAATTTACCGTATCGACCATTATTTGGGCAAAGAAACGGTTTTAAATTTGTTGGCGTTGCGTTTCGCGAATTCGATTTTTACCACGAATTGGAGCCACAACACGATTGATCACATTCAAATTACCGTCGCGGAAGAAGTGGGAATCGAAGGACGTTGGGATTATTTCGACAAATCCGGGCAGTTGCGCGATATGTTGCAAAATCATTTGCTGCAAATTTTGACGTTTATTGCGATGGAACCGCCGGTTAATTTGGAAGCGCAAAGTATTCACAACGAAAAAATTAAAGTGCTGCAAGCGTTGCGCCCGATTGCCGATTACAACGTGGGCAAGCGCACGGTACGCGGACAATATGCGAAAGGTTACGTCAAAGGCAAAGAAGTTCCGGGATATTTAGAAGAAGAAGGCGCGAATACCGAAAGCGCGACCGAAAGTTTTGTCGCGATTCGTGTCGATATTGATAATTGGCGGTGGGCGGGCGTGCCGTTTTATCTGCGAACCGGCAAACGCATGAGTTATAAACGCACGGAAATCGTGGTGTATTTCAAACAGCAACCACACAACATTTTCAAAGACAGTTTTTACGATTTGCCGCCGAACAAATTGATTATTCATTTACAGCCAAAAGAAGGCGTGGAAATTGAAGTATTAAACAAAGTTCCAGGCATTGACGGATCGATTCGGTTACAAAAAAACAAATTGGATTTGAGCTTTTTAAATCAAACCAAAAAACACGTTTCGGGGGGTTATGAACGGTTATTATTGGAATCGATGCGCGGCAACAATACGTTATTTATTAGCCGCGAAGAAACTGAAGAAGCGTGGACATGGATTGATTCCATTCAACGCGCGTGGGGAAATTTAAGTGATACGCCCAAACCGTATCCAGCGGGAACATGGGGGCCAAATGCGGCGGATGCGTTATTGGCGCGTGATGGTCGAACCTGGGAAGATTGATTCAACGTGGTAAAAATTAAAACTACAAACAAAAGGAACTGATATGAATCCCGTTATTCAAAGTGTTACCAACGAAATTATTGAACGCAGTCACGTTACTCGTTCGGCGTATTTAAAATACATTGAAACGTATGCCAAAAAATCGCCGCAACGTGTCGGCATGGGGTGTGCGAATTTAGCACACGGTTTTGCCGCGTGTAATCCAGAAGAAAAATCTGATTTGACCGCCAATATAAAACCCAATATCGCCATTATCACGTCGTACAACGATATGCTTTCAGCGCATCAGCCCTATAAAGATACGCCGGATTTAATTAAAGCGGCGATTCATGAAGCGGGGGGCGTGGCGCAAGTCGCGGCGGGTGTTCCAGCCATGTGTGATGGGATTACACAAGGTCAACCTGGCATGGAATTATCGTTGTTTAGCCGTGATTTGATTGCGATGACGACGGCGATTGGTTTGAGCCACAACATGTTTGATGGTGCGTTATTTTTGGGCGTGTGTGACAAAATTGTTCCTGGTTTATTGATTGGCGCGTTGAGTTTTGGACATTTACCCGCGATTTTTATTCCAGCGGGGCCAATGCCAAGCGGTATTTCTAATAAAGAAAAAGCGCAAGCTCGTCAAAAATACGCGCTCGGTGAAATTGGGCGCGAAGAATTACTCGCTGCTGAAGCCGCGTCGTATCACAGCGCGGGAACGTGTACGTTTTACGGCACCGCGAACACCAATCAAATGATGATGGAAATTATGGGGCTGCATTTGCCAGGCAGTTCGTTTGTCAATCCGTATACGCCGTTGCGTGACGAATTAACCCAAGAAGCGTCGCGCCAAATTTTGAAATTCACCGCGATGGGCGACGACTATCGTCCGGTCGCACACGTTGTCGATGAAAAAGCGATTGTAAATGCGGTGATTGGTTTGTTGACAACTGGCGGTTCAACCAATCACACCATGCACTTAATCGCCATCGCCCGCGCGGCAGGGATTAACTTGAATTGGGATGATTTTGATAAATTGTCAAAAGTGGTTCCGTTGTTGGCGAAAGTGTATCCGAACGGTTCAGCGGACGTGAATCATTTTCACGCAGCGGGCGGCATGGGCTTTTTGATTCAAGAATTATTGAATAATCATTTATTGCATGAAGACACGATTGCGATTGCCAACAAACGCGGCATGGCGAATTATTGCCAAGAACCTCGTTTAATCGATCACAAATTGGTGTGGGAAGCGGTGCCAAAAGAGCCGTTAGATTTGGACGTATTAAGCACCGTTGCGAAACCGTTCGCGGCGAGTGGTGGTTTACACGTTATGAAAGGCAATTTAGGTCGCGGCGTAACGAAACTTTCCGCCCTGTCGCCCAATCACCAAATCGTTGAAGCTCCAGCGGTGGTTTTTGATGATCAAGAAGATTTCTTGGCAGCATTTCGACGCGGTGAATTGGAAAAAGATTTTGTCGCGGTGATTCGTTTTCAAGGGCCACGCGCGAATGGCATGCCCGAATTACACAAACTCACGCCGCCGATGGGCGTGTTACAAGACAAAGGTTTCAAAGTAGCGTTAGTCACCGATGGTCGAATGTCGGGTGCGTCAGGCAAAGTACCGTCGGTGATTCATTTATGCCCGGAATGTGAAGTCGGTGGGCCATTGGCGAAAGTACAAAACGGCGATATTATTTCGCTGAATTTACAAACTGGCGATATTAACGTGTTGATGGATGACGCGGAATTTAACGCTCGAATTCCCGCCCCGAATTCGGCTCACAATCATCACATGGGCATGGGACGTGAAATGTTTGGGCATTTCCGTTTGGGCGCATCGTCGGCTGAAACGGGCGCGTCGAATCTATTTTTAGTCGATTAAGATAATCGTAAATCCGCACAAAAAAACCGCCCTTTGAAAAGTTCAAAGGGTGGCACCCCTTGAAACCGCACTACTTCCAACATCCAATGAAACGCTTCTCATCGTTGAAGTCAACAGGACACGAATTCCATTAACTCATCAAGCAGAACGTTGAGTATCTCGACGCTATGCCAGTACGTTTTGCAATTCAATTCAGTAAAAAATTATAGCGATATGCGATGTTCGACTTTTTAGGACAAAACCAAGTCATCAAAATGCAAGATTGGATGTCCCAAAATTCGATTCAGAAACGCCACCAAAGTATGAGCAAGGATTTTGCGGATGAAACGATTACTTAAATGCAAGCAATCTGGAACGCGAACTTTTTTGATATAAAAACGATCTGTTAGCTGACCGATAACACGCCGTGTTCTCATCAACTGATGTACAAAAGTTTTTGGACGTTCGTCCTTCATGTTCTTGCGTAAAGGTGTTTGTAAATCTATTCCTTGTTGTGCAAGCTCTTCTTTTAACAACGGGCGAATAAAGCTTTTATCGCCAATCAATAATCCGTAAATTTCATCCAGCATATCCTGAAGTACATCCCGTTCATCGATATAGCCGCCGCAAACGTATAATCACAAATCACACCACCAAAGTTAATCATGATATAGCCCTCAAAGCCGTAATAATACTGTTTCTTTGAGGCACAATAGTTTCTTTGAGGCACAATAGCTATAATTATGCACAATAAGAAAGACTGAGTGTATCGTAGCGACTTTGCAATAAATTCAAGGTGTACGCTATGTTTCTCGAACCCCTGTTACGCAGTAATGCGACTTTGATAAAAGTATTCACAGGCCATTCGGGCAGAGGATTTTTGGTTGAAGAGTGACCAAATGGAAACCGAATTCTACGAATATGAGCTTAACCGACACAATCAAGATAACCGCAAACGAACGACTGGTGCGGGACGAAAATTCGAACAATCGCTGGCACAGCGAACGGTTGGCGTATTGGCATATCTACGTTTGAACACTTCGCAGACGGTTATTGCCACGATGTTCGGCTTGCAGCAATATGAAATATCCCGCGATTTACGTCGTTTGTTACCGTTGATTCGAGATGTTTTGCCACGTCCTGAAATATGGGAAGTGAATGATGAAGACTTTGCTGCAATGCTTTCAGAACAATTGGAAGATGAATTTGCTTTGATCGATGCGACTGAGCAAAGGGTGTCACGGCCAGGAAAAAATAATGAAATTCGGAAGTTGTTTTTTTCTGTGAAACAGCATGAATTTACCTTAAAAACGCAACAGATGGTCATTGTTCATTGCAGCAGTCAGTGTACCTGTTCCTGGTTCAATGCACGACAAAAAACGCTGCAATCAATTACAAACCTTAGAACGATTACCAACAGGGTGTAAAGTGGGAGCCGATAAAGGATACCAAGGCTTGGCAACCGATCCCGTGAGTACAATAAGCACTCTTGATTCCGAAACGGGTGTTGAAAAACAAGTTCCTCGTGTGAAGGCTTACACACCTTTTAAAAAACCAAAAGGACAGGAACTGACTGAGCAACAAAAAGCGTTTAATCGCGCTTTAGCCTTAATTCGGATTCGGGTGGAACACTGCAAAAAACTGGGCGATTCTTGCTACACGATTTCGCTGTTCTCATTCTATAAATTATGGGCTGGTCATGCAGACTATTTGCGGACTTGTAAATCAACAGACACTTCGTCGACACATGGCGGCAGGTAAATCTGCTTATTGTGCATAAACTCTATTGAAATTAAAAATATACTTTTCAATATGGATGATTTTTGTCATGTACAAAGAAGAAAAATACACAAAAACAGCTTTTGTTTGCGTTTTCAAGCATATTTTAAGTATAATCAGGTGCTAAAAGTCGTTGACTGATTTTAACTGCGTGGATAAATAATGAGTGAAGAACAACAGCAATCACAGCTAAAACAATTGATCGCCAAAGGTAAAATTCAAGGTTATTTGACTTTTGCTGAGGTGAACGATCATTTACCCAGTGATATTGCTGATCCAGAGCAGATTGAAGATATTATTAACATGATTAACGATATGGGCATTCAGGTGCATGAAGTTGCACCGGATGAAGACTCATTGATTACCGATTCTGCTGCTGTAACAACAGATGATGAAGATGCAGAAGAAGTTGCCGCATTAGCATCCTCGGATAACGAGTTTGGACGCACCACCGATCCAGTTCGAATGTACATGCGTGAAATGGGTTCGGTTGAATTGTTGACCCGCGCGGACGAATTAAAAATCGCCAAGCGTATCGAGGAAGGACAAAGACATATCGTGCAAGCGATGGCGCGTTCTTGTATTGTGGTAAGTGAATTTATTTCCGCATTTGAATCTATTCCACTCGAAGAAGCCGTTAGTTATAATTCAAAAAACAATGACGAAAATAGCATTCGTTTAATTGATTTGATTTCTGGTTTTATTGATTTATCGGAACCCGAAGATTTGATTGCCGCCTTACCTATAGCTGCCGATGATGACCTTGAAACGGATGAAGAAGATAGCGTAACGGTTGATGAAAGCGGTGAAGATGAAAGCAAAGGTCTGAATTATGACGAAGTTAAAGAAAAAGTTGATGCACTGAAACAGCAATTAACGTGCGTATTAAGTGCAACGAAAAAGTACAGTTATACTAGTAACGAAACGGAAGAAGAGCTTGAAAAACTCACCGAACTGTTCATGGAATTCAAATGGTCATCGAATTATTTGAAAAAAATGACTAGCATTATTCCTCGCGGTATCGTAATCGTTCGAACACAAGAAAAATTGATTAACGAGATTATTGTTGATCATGCCAAAATGCCACGCAAAGAGTTTTTAGCATTGTTTAGTGAAGATGAAACAAATGTGATATGGCTAGAAAAATGTTTAGCGGATTCGGTTTACGGTGAAAGTATAAAAGAGCGTGAGAAAGAGTTACGCAAATGCTTGAAAATATTAACTGAAATTGAATCTGAATACGGTTCAACAATTAGTAGTTTAAAAGACATCAACCGTCGTATGACCATTGGCGAAGCTAAGGCCAGACGGGCGAAAAAAGAAATGATTGAAGCAAATTTGCGGCTGGTGATTTCAATCGCCAAAAAATACACTAATCGCGGATTGCAATTTCTTGATTTAATTCAAGAAGGCAATATTGGGTTAATGAAAGCGGTTGATAAGTTTGAGTATCGACGTGGCTATAAGTTCTCAACTTATGCGACGTGGTGGATACGCCAGGCGATTACGCGCTCGATTGCAGATCAAGCTCGCACAATCCGAATTCCCGTTCACATGATTGAAACCATCAATAAGTTGAATCGAATTTCACGGCAAATTCTGCAAGAAAAAGGACGCGAAGCGACTCCCGAAGAATTGTCAGATCGTATGGAAATGCCAGAAGATAAAGTTCGGAAAGTGTTAAAAATTGCCAAAGAACCGATTTCGATGGAAACACCTGTCGGTGACGATGAAGATTCACATCTCGGTGATTTTATTGAAGATGCGAAAGTGTTATCACCGATTGAAGCCGCGACAATAGAGGGTTTGAAAGAATCTACGCAAAACGTATTGGCAGGTTTAACGGCTCGTGAAGCAAAAGTATTGCGGATGCGTTTTGGCATCAATATGAACACAGATCATACGCTAGAAGAAGTCGGTAAACAGTTCGATGTGACACGGGAACGCATTCGACAAATCGAGGCAAAAGCCTTGCGGAAATTACGTCACCCTTCTCGCTCTGAACAATTACGTTGTTTTTTAGATAGCGATTAAGATTTTTAAGGGCCCTTAGCTCAGTTGGTTAGAGCGTCCGACTCATAATCGGCAGGTCGTAAGTTCAAGTCTTACAGGGCTCACCATATATTTCAAGGCTTGTGAGGTTATCTCATAAGCCTTATTTTTTTGCAAAAATGGCATAAATGCCAAGGCTACCCCCTCAACCAAATACCACTTCGCCTTACTCGTTGCTGCTGGCTGCTTTTCCGCCCTGAAGCGGCGGTTTCAACTTAGCCGTTTCTGTTTTGATAAAAAACTAACCCTTCACGCGCGTAATTTTCAACACACTCGACAACTCTTTTAATCGCCGCATAATTTGCGCTAAATGTACGCGATTCCGCGCTGTGAGAAGAATCGTATCGGTACAGGTTTGAGCATCATGATCAACAATCGTCACATTTTCGATGTTGGAATCTAATTCTGAAATGGTCGAAGCAATCGTTGCGAGCGAACCACGTTGATTTAAAATTTCCATCCGAATTTCTGTCACAAAATCGCCTTTCGTATCTTCGCCCCATTCAACATCGAGCCAATTATTCTGTTTTTTCTTAATCATCGCGTGATTGCGGCAATCGTGTTGATGTACCACAATCCCTTTGCCTGGATTGAAAAAACCCACAATCAAATCACCTGGAATAGGGCGACAACATTTCGCCATCGTGACGACCATGCCTTCCGTGCCTTTAATCACCAACGGACGATTTTTGTTTTCAGTGCCATCGTCAAGTTTAACGTGCGTCTGCACATCGTCCTGCGTCAGTTGTTTTGCCACCAAAAACGGCATTTTGTTTCCTAATCCAATGTCTTCCAGTAATTTATCCAGCGACTTAATTCCCATCACTTTTAACAATGTGGCAATCTTTTCATCGCTAATTTGTGTCAATTGCACGCTCATTGCCAGCAACTCATTTTCTAACAAACGTCGCCCTAAACTCAGAGCTTCTTGTCCTTCAATATGCTTCAAACGGTTACGAATCGCGGTTCGCGCTCGTGCGGTAATCACATAATTCAGCCACAGCGGATTGGGGCGAGTGTGTTCAGCCGTAATAATTTCAACCGTCGCGCCGCTTTCCAATTCAGTTTGTAACGGAATTAGCTGTTTATCAATTCGCGCAGCTACACAGGCATTACCCAAATCGGTATGCACCGCGTAAGCAAAATCAACAATCGTGGAACCGCGTGGCAATTTGATAATCGCGCCATTCGGTGTAAAAACAAACACTTCTTGTGGAAATAAATCGACTTTTAAATTGTCGATAAATTCGAGTGAATCACCCGCGCTTTTTTGAATTTCCAACAAATCTTTTAACCATTCATTCGCTAATGCTTGGAAATTGCGGCTTTTGTCTGGTTCGGATTTGTACAACCAATGCGCGGCAATGCCTAATTCCGACATGCGGTGCATTTCGTGGGTGCGAATTTGAATCTCAATCGGCACGCCATACGGCCCCATTAAAATGGAATGTAACGATTGATAACCGTTTTCTTTCGGCATCGCGATGTAATCTTTAAACCTGCCTGGAATCGGTTTGTACAAATTGTGCATCATTCCCAGCACGCGATAACAGGCATCCACATCGTCACAATAAATCCGAAACGCATACACATCGAACACATCAGCGAGCGGAATTTTTTTCTTCACCATCTTTTTATAAATGCTGTAGATATTTTTTTCACGTCCCGCTACATCATACGGAAACGGGGCTTCCTTTAATCGCAATCGAATGGTGCTTTCAATGGTATCAATCATTTTGCGGCGATTGCCACGCGCTTTTTTAATCGCACGATTTAAAACGGCACAACGAAGCGGATACATTGCTTCAAAACTCAACGCTTCCAACTTATGACGAATGTTACTCATGCCTAAACGGTTTGCGATGGGCGCATAAATATCGAGCGTTTCGCGGGCAATGCGTCGTTTTTTTGGTGGAGCCATTACGTCTAACGTTTTCATGTTATGCAAACGATCGGCGAGTTTCACAATGATTACGCGCAAATCTTTTGCCATTGCCAAAAACATTTTCCGCACATTTTCAGCTTGCGCTTCGGCGTGTGATTGATTTTCAATTTTTGATAATTTTGTCACGCCATCGACTAATTCTGCGACTTCCGCGTTGAATTTTTCCGCGAGTTCTTGTTTGCTTACGCCAGTATCTTCAATTACGTCGTGCAAAATGGCAGCGGTAATTCCATCCGCATCCATTCGCATTTCTGCCAAACTAATCGCTACCGCTAACGGGTGGCAAATATAAGGTTCACCACTTTTGCGGAACTGTCCAACGTGCGCGGATGCACCAAATTCGTAAGCGCGTACACATTGAGCAACTTGTTCTACATTTAAATAACCCGTCAATATGTTGCATAAACGTTCAACGTGTTCGGCTTCTACATTTTGAAAATTCTGGTCAGGTGGAGGCATAATATTGATAGAATTCAAACTTAAAACAACGGGTTTTCAGGTGGTTGATGATCATGAACTTCGCCCACGCGATGCAATGCGGCAACATTCGCTTCCGTCACATGACCTGCGGCGATTTCACGCAATGCCACGACAGTATCTTTGTCGCGGTTGCGCGGCACAAATTCAGTTGCGCCGTGACTCAATTGGCGAGCGCGGGTGCTGGCTAATAAAACTAATTTGAAACGGTTTTCAAGGTTGTGCAAACAATCTTCAATAGTTACTCGTGCCATCTATATCTCCAAAATTTAAGGGTTAAAACGTTATTTTTGTAAAATTGCCACAGCGGGTAATTCTTTGCCTTCTAAGAATTCTAAAAACGCGCCACCGCCTGTGGACATATAAGAAATTTGATCGTTAATGCCATATTTATCAATCGCCGCTAACGTGTCGCCGCCGCCTGCAATTGAAAATGCGTCGCTGCCCGCAATCGCATAAGCGAGCGTTTGTGTGCCGTGCGCGAATTGTTCAATTTCAAACACACCGACGGGACCATTCCACACAATCGTTTGGGCAGATTTCAATAAGTGGGCGTAATGCGCTGCTGTTTCTGGCCCGATGTCTAAAATTAAATCGTCGGCTTCAATGTCTGCGACGTATTTAATGGTGGCTTCAGCGGTTTCGGAAAATTCTTTCGCACACACTACGTCGGTGGGAATTGGAATTTCAGTTCCAGCGGCTTTGGCATCGGCGATAAGTTGTTTCGCGTCATCAATTAAATCGGCTTCGTACAATGATTTTCCGACTGAAAAACCCGCCGCCGCGATAAATGTATTCGCAATGCCGCCGCCGACAATCAGTTGATCGACTTTTTCAGAAAGTGATTTTAACACGGTTAATTTTGTCGAAACTTTTGAGCCGCCTACAATCGCAATCACGGGTTTTTCAGGTGTTTCGAGTGCGCGACCTAACGCTTCTAATTCGCTGGCTAGAAGTGGCCCAGCACACGCAATCGGGGCAAATTTTGCGATGGCGTGCGTTGAGGCTTGAGCGCGATGGGCTGTTCCGAACGCATCCATCACAAAAATGTCGCACAATGCCGCCATTTTTTTGCCTAAATCGTCGTTATTTTTGCCTTCGCCGACGTTGAAGCGCACGTTTTCACACAACACGATTTCGCCTGCGTTGATTTCAATGCCTTCGAGCCAGTCTTTTTCTAAACGAACGGGCTTATTTAACAATGTCGCCAAATGTTCCGCGACGGGCTGCAACGAGTATTCGGGATTGTATTCGCCTTCGGTGGGACGACCAATGTGTGACATCAACATCACCGCTGCGCCTGCGTTTAAGGCAAATTCAATCGTCGGCAAACTTGCTTGAATTCGCGCATCGCTCGTGACTTTGCCATTTTTGACGGGGACGTTTAAATCTTCGCGAATCAACACACGTTTTCCAGCTAATTCTAAATCGACCATGCGTAAAATCGTCATTGCTTATGCTCCTTCTTTCCATTTGATTGAACAGCCGATACTGCTTAATTGCTCTTTCGGACCGTGACTGGTTTCAGCCACGAGTTTCATGGCTTCAAACAAATCGCGCGGCGTATTATTGGGTGTAATTTCACGACGACTCGAATCCAAGCGTCCGCGATATTGCAATTCAAAATCGGCGTTGTAACCAAAAAAGTCCGGCGTACAAATCGCGCCATAATTTTTCGCCACTTCTTGTGTTTCGTCTAATAAATACGGAAAACTGAAATTCAATTCGTCAGACCACAGTTTCATATTTTCAAACGAATCATCTGGATAATTTACAAAGTCATTTGGCATAATAGCAACGCTGTTAATACCAAGGGCTTTGAGTTCATTGGTATCACGGACAATGCGCTCTTTCACAGCTTTAACGTACGGGCAGTGATTGCAAATAAACATCACCAATAACCCTTTTTCACCCATGCAATCTTTCAGTGTCCACGTTTTACCATCAACACCTAATAACTGAAAATCCACTGCAGGTTTACCAAAATCACAAATTGGCGTTTCTAACGTCACCATTTTTTAAACCTCATTAATCTTTAGAATTAGTTTTAGAAAAGGAATGGCGTGATTATATCGCAAATCGCATTTCAAAGGATTGCAATCACAGGTTTAACCAGTCTAAATATTTTCACTTTATTCATGTAAGCGACTGACAAACGCATTTAGGAAACCGAGGCAACAAGAAATTAGGAAACCGAGGCAACAAGAAATGAAGATAGTGCTTTGCTTATAGTTGAATTCGCCTATTCCTTTTACACATTTCTTACGCAATGTTAGACTTATCCACATAATTTACGCCATTTTTTCACTTTATTTTTAATCAAACCTGCATGGATAATTTCGATTCCACTAAAAATAGTTTAGTTAGTGTTCACAACTTAACGTTTTCGCGTGGCGAAAAGAAAATTTTTGATGATATTTCGCTCGAATTTGAACGGGGCAAAATCACCGCAATTATGGGACCTAGCGGCACTGGTAAAACTACGCTGTTAAAATTGATTGGCGGACAACTTTTCCCCGAACACGGTAATGTTATGGTGAATGGACGCAACGTACATCATTTGAAACGCGACGAACTTTATACGTTACGAAAAAGAATGGGAATGTTGTTTCAGAGTGGCGCGTTGCTGACCGATATGACGGTTTACAACAATGTGGCGTTTCCGTTGCGCGAACACACAAAATTGCCCGAATCGATGATTCGTTCGTTGGTGTTAATGAAATTAGAAGCCGTTGGTTTGCGCGGCGCACGCGATTTAATGCCGAATGAATTATCAGGCGGAATGGCGCGGCGCGTGGCGTTAGCACGGGCGATTGCGCTGGATCCGATGATGATTTTGTACGACGAACCTTTTACCGGACAAGATCCGATTTCAATGGGTGCATTGGTCTTGTTAATTAAATCGTTAAATTCCACGTTGGGTTTGACTAGCATTATTGTTTCTCACGATGTTCACGAAACGTCAGCGATTGCCGATTACATTTATGTGCTGGCTGACGGTAAAATAGTCGGACAAGGCACGCCGCAAGAAATCCAACAATCGTCATCCAAATGGGTTCAACAATTTATGAAGGGGGCCGCAGATGGTCCCGTCCATTTTCACTATCCGGCAAAAGAATATATGGATGATTTGTTACACAGCGAAAAACCGTTATTTTCCCGCATTCGGCTTTCCGACGAGCGGTCTGAAAAACGTAAACGGTATTCATAATGGAGTTTTTTCGTTATTTAGGCGCAAGCACTCGCGCTGGTTTTACAAAATTAGGACGCGCTAGTTATTTTCTGATTGAAATTCTTTCAGGGCTTGGCAGCGTTATCGTGCGTCCGCGTTTATTGTTGAAACAATTGCATTCCGTTGGTGTGCTGTCATTTTTGATTATCGTTATTTCAGGCTTATTCGTTGGCATGGTTTTGGGCTTGCAAGGTTTCTATATTTTGTCACGCTTCGGCGCAGAAGAAACATTGGGTGTCATGGTTGCCGCCTCGTTAGTGCGCGAACTCGGTCCCGTGGTTGCCGCGTTATTATTTGCTGGGCGTGCCGGTTCGGCGTTAACGGCTGAAATTGGTTTGATGAAAGCGACTGAACAATTGTCCGGCATGGAAATGATGGCGATTGACCCCATCAAACGCATTATTTCGCCACGCTTTTTAGCCGGTTTTTTATCAATGCCATTACTTGCCGCGTTATTTAGTGCCGTCGGGATTATTGGCGGACAACTGGTCGGCTCAGGATTATTGGGCGTTGATGACGGCGCGTATTGGTCGCAAATGCAAGCAACGCTCGATTTTAAACATGACATTATCAATGGCGTAGTTAAAAGCGTGGTATTTGGATTTGTCACCTCGTGGATTGCGTTGTTTGAAGGTTACGACGCGATTCCCACCGCCGAAGGCGTAAGTCGCGCCACCACGCGAACTGTCGTCAATTCGGCATTTAGTATTTTAGGATTAGATTTTATTTTGACCGCGCTTATGTTTGGAGAACATTGATTTATGCCGCACACCCATACGCAAGACACGTTAGTCGGGCTATTTGTCGCCACTGGAATTGCCAGTTTATTTTTTCTTGGTTTACAAGTGAGTAATTTAAGTTCGCTTTCGCACGGTGACACTTATGAAATCACCGCACGCTTTTCAAATTCGGGCGGCTTAAAAGTGAAATCGTCCGTTTCGGCGGCGGGCGTGAAAATTGGCAGCGTGAAAGCCATTACTTTCGACCCGAAAACGTATGAATCCGTTGTCAAAATGGATATTGATGCTCAATATAAAACGTTACCCGACGACAGTTCAGCAAGCGTTTACACTGCTGGATTATTGGGTGAGCAATATGTAAGTTTAGATGGCGGCGGTTCAAGTGAATTTTTGAAAAACGGCAGCAAAATCGAAATCACAAATTCCGCGTTGGTTTTAGAAAAAGCCTTGGGGCAATTCTTATTTAAATCCGCCGAAGAAAAGAAAGCCGCGCCAGTTGACGATAAAAAAGGTAAAAAATGAGCGGTAAATTAAACATCGTTTTCAAAGACAACGGACAATGGCTGCTTCACGGTGAACTTACTTTTGCCAGCATTCACGGTAAATTGGTCGAATCACCGCCTTTTTTGCGCGGCGGTAAAGATATTACTTTAGACTTCGCACAAGTTACCAGCACAGACAGCGCGGGACTTGCGTTGATGATTGAGTGGATAAAACTCACGCGCCATCAACGAATGCAATTGCATTTTAAAAACGTGCCAAAACAATTGCTCAATTTAGCCAAACTCAGCGGGTTAGACAAAACCCATTATTTTTCACTCAAACTAAATAAAACGACCTAATTCATGGATAAATTGATTATTACTGGCGGCGCACGACTTGACGGCGAGCTGCGAATTTCAGGCGCAAAAAATGCCGCGTTGCCTATTTTAGCGGCGACTTTGTTGTCACACGCGCCCGTTCGGATTGGCAATGTGCCGCATTTGCACGACATTACCACGACGATGGAATTGCTCGGGCGCATGGGTGTAAATTTGACCGTTGACGAGAAAATGAACATTCAAGTCGATGCCAGCACGATTAACAGTTTTGTCGCGCCGTATGAATTGGTGCGGACGATGCGAGCGTCTATTTTGGTTCTCGGCCCGTTATTGGCACGATTTGGTGAAGCGCACGTTTCGTTGCCAGGCGGTTGCGCGATTGGTTCGCGTCCCGTCGATATTCATATCAACGGCTTGATTCAAATGGGCGCAGATATTACGCTCGAAGGCGGTTTTATTCATGCAAAAGCGAAACGCTTGAAAGGTTGCCGTTTGATGTTGGAACAAATCACCGTGACGGGAACAGAGAACCTATTGATGGCGGCGGTGTTAGCCGAAGGCACGACCATTATGGAAAATGCCGCAAAAGAGCCTGAAGTTACGGATTTGGCGCATTTTCTAAATAAAATGGGTGCAAAAATTACAGGTATCGGTACCGACGTTTTGACGATTGAAGGCGTAGAAAAATTAGGCGAAAGGACAGTACATTACGATATTTTGCCTGACCGAATCGAAACGGGAACGTATCTTTGCGCGGCAGCCATTACGGGTGGACGAGTGAAATTAAAAGATACGCGCCCTGATTTGCTCGATGCCGTTTTGGCGAAATTGGTCGAAGCAGGCGCAGAAATCACCACGGGCGAAGATTGGATTGAACTCAATATGCACGGCAAACGTCCAAAAGCCGTTTCAGTTCGCACCTTGCCCTACCCTGCATTCCCCACCGATATGCAAGCACAATTTTGTGCGATGAATGCCGTCGCAGAAGGCGTGGGTGTCGTTACTGAAACTGTTTTTGAAAATCGGTTTATGCACGTTAATGAATTGCAACGAATGGGCGCAGATATTCGCCTAGAATCTAATACTGCGATTTGCACGGGCGTGAAAAAATTAACGGGCGCACCTGTAATGGCAACAGATTTACGCGCTTCAGCTAGTTTGGTGATTGCCGCATTAGTCGCAGAAGGCGATACCGTTGTCGATAGAATTTATCATATCGATCGCGGTTACGATCACATTGAAGAAAAATTAGCTCAACTTGGCGCGACGATTCGTCGTGTCCCGAAATAAGGCGGCTCTGATGATTACGATAGCCGTTTCAAAAGGACGTATTTACGAAGAAGCCTTGCCGTTGCTGGCAAAAATGGGCATCACGCCGATTGATGATCCCGAAACTAGCCGCAAATTGATTTTGCCAACCACTCGTGAAGATGTTCAGCTCGTGATTATTCGGGCGACTGACGTGCCGACCTTTGTAGAATATGGCGCGGCAGATATGGGCATTGCGGGTAAAGATGTGTTGATTGAACACGGGGCGGAGAATTTATACGAACCGTTGGATTTAAACATTGCCCGTTGCAAATTGATGACGGCGGCTCATAAAGATGCACCTGCGATTTCGGGACGTGTGCGGGTGGCGACAAAATATGTCACGATTGCCCAACAGTATTTTGCGAGTTTGGGCGTTCAAGCTGAAATTATTAAACTTTACGGTTCGATGGAACTTGCGCCGCTCGTGGGTTTGGCTGATTGTATCGTGGATTTAGTCGATACGGGCAATACGCTACGCGCTAACAATTTAGAACCGCGCGAGTTAATTATGAATATCAGTTCTCGTTTAGTCGTAAATAAAGCGTCGATGAAAATGAAAAATGCTGTGATTGCGGATTTATTGGCGCAGTTTGAGCAGGTTTTAACTGAACGAAAATAAGGCAACGACGATAATTCTCTGAAAAAAACCACCGCTGATTTTTAATATCGGAGGTGGTTTTAATTTAACAAGCGCACTAAAAGCGGTTTTTTTGAGATTTTACGCGCCACTTAGTTAATGTTAATTAGCTTGCCGTCTTTGTTAAAGTTAATTAGCTTGCCGTCTCTGTTAATGTTAATTAGCTTGCCGTCTTTGAAATTGATTTCTGATTCTTTCTGTCCGTTCTCAAAAAAAGTTGTCATCAAGCCGTTTTCCTGTCCGTCTTTGTAATTTCTTTCTAGTTTTTTCTGCCCGTTCTCAAAAAAAGTTGTCGCCAATCGGTTTAATTTTCCGTCTTTGTAATTCCCTTCTGATTTTTTCTGCCCGTTCTCAGACCACATTGTCCCCAATCCGTTTAGCTGTCCGTCTTTGTAATGGATTTCTGCTTCTTTCTGCCCATTTGGAAATTTTGTTTCAAGTGTGCCAGTAAATGGCGTGGATTCGTTCGGCAAATAAGCTAGTCCATTTCTTTCTTGTATTTCGTTGGTTGTTTTGTCTGAGCATCCAGTGATGACTAAAAACGAAATTGCCAATAAAACTGCTGATGTTTTTTTCATGATTTTCTCGTGTTAATTTGCGGCTAATTCCTCGCGGCATCTAATCACAATAAATCACTAAAAACAAAGATAGAATTGGATTATTAAAAAAATCCATCTTTCAAATCGGCTGTGTTAACCGTTTCGTTTGTCTTGAATGGTGCTTAATTTACTTTATTTTGCTACGCACTGATAGAAAGCGACCTGAATGTTTGGAGTGATTTTAAATCAATTTTTTGGAAAATTGAGACTACCAATTGATACTCAAAACGGTGTATTCTTTGTGCAAATACCACTTTAAGTGGCGTGATTTTTAAATCACGCCTTTTTGTTTACGTTTTCTGAAATCTTAACATTCCTGACAGTCGTCTTGCGGAACGAAATCTACATGAACATTTACATCCAGTAGCGAATCCTGTTCTTCTGAGTTTAATAATTCCGAGAAATTTTCAACCAGTGAATTCGCGATTTTTTGAGCGTTATTTAATGTATGAAGATTGTCTAGTAAGACAACAAAACTATGTTCATTTACGTCGTTTATTTGCACTAAGGAATCACTCTCCCGTATTCGTTGCCGAAAAATTTTGTTAACCTCCATTAACAATTCACGAGTTCTCGCGTGTGTAAGGCTATTCTGCAACACTTGGAAATTAAGTGTTAATAGCGCGATACTTTTACCTTTTCGCTGCTCTACTTCGAATTTTTGTGTTAATTCAGTCATCGTAATTGTCCTTCTTAAATTTTTAGTAAATATAGTAATAACCACCACAGATAGCAGAGGTAACGGCTCATTTTATCATTTTGGTAAGAAATATCAGCATTGATTCGTTAGTTATTCAAAAATTCCAATACTTTCCTTCCGTGTCGCGCAAACTCTCAATTTTTACGCCGTCCGAATTTAATTTTACCGTCAACGCGCCATCGTTCGCACTCGTTAAAATTTTCGCGTTAATTGATTGATAACGTGCCAAAACATCTTTGCTCGGATGATGAAATTGATTGCGATAACCAGCGGGAATTAAAATAGTTTCAGGTTTTACCGCGTCTAAAAATGCCCATGTCGAGGACGTTTTACTGCCATGATGGGGCGCAACTAAAACAGTGGCACGCAATGCTTCGCCCACATTCTCAACCAACCCATTCTCCGCCATTGCTTCAATATCGCCGGTCAATAAAACGCTATTCTTCGCCGTTTCGATTTTTAACACGCACGAATTATTATTGCTCGCTTCAAAGGTTTTTGCCGGTGATAAAATGGTGAACGTCACTTCATCCCACGTCCAGGTTTGCCCTGCGTGACAAATTGTCGTTTGATACGGAATAAATTTTTCGGGAACGCTGGTTAGAATTTGTTGCACCGGTAACGTTTGCAAAATCGATTCCGCGCCACCAATGTGATCATTGTCGCCGTGACTAATCAACAACGTGTCCAGCTGCTTCACGCCTTCATAACGAAAAAACGGCAACACCACATTTTTACCCATGTCGCCGCCATCTGGAAATTTTGTGCCTGCGTCGTAAAGCAATTGATGATGTTGCGTTTGGACGCTGACCGCCAAACCTTGCCCGACATCTAAAAGCGTAATGATTGCGTCGCCCTGATTCAACTTCGCTACAACGGGAAAGAGCAACGGTAAATTTAAAATCAAGCCGAGCCAACGGGCGGGAATTCCACGCGGCGCAAATAACCACAACAATCCCACGCACGACAAAATTAAGCCAACAATCGACGGTTGTGGATAATCCATCGACGCATTCGGCACCGTCGCGGCGAATTCCAGCCCCATCATCAACCAGTGCAAAACGTGATTCAACGCAAAAAATAATTTGTCCGCCAACCACGGCGCGACAAAAATCAGCGGAATCAACAACAGCGCAAACGGCACGAGCAATAATTCCACTATTGGCACAGCGACGAAATTCACCAACGGCGAAATCACTGACGTTTGTTGAAAAAAGAACAGCAATAACGGCGACAAACCGAGCGACACGGTGAGTTGAATATCCACGCCATTCCACCAATTCATCGGCGATTGTAACCGTCCCGCCACGCGATATAAAATCAGCGCAACCGCTAAAAATGACAACCAAAAACCAATCGACAATAATATCGTCGGGTTGAAAATTAACATTGCCAACAACGCCACGGCAAAACTTTGTAAATGGCTGAGTTGTCGCTGATAAAAACTCGCTATCGCTACCATGCTCAACATAATCACCGCGCGTTTTGTCGGCACAACGTAACCCGCCAAACTCGCGTAACCGATTGCCGTCAACAAACTCGCTAACGCAGCGGCGCGGGGCGGTGAAAAGCGTAAAATGTTCAAGCGCGTCCACAATTTCAACGTCAACCAATAAATCAACCCCGCAACTAACGCAATGTGTGAACCTGAAATCACGATTAAATGCGTCGTGCCAGTAATCCGAAAAACGTCCCAATTTTCAGGCGTTAAACCGTTGTCGTCGCCAATCGTTAAGGCTTTCAATAAAGCAACGCTGCTGTTTTCGCCGTAATTTATTGTTAAATTATCGCCGATGATTTGCCGCCAATTGTCGATATTGAAGGGCGAGGCGGACGCGATAAAAATGGGCGGAATTTTCGCGTAAACCGTACCCGTTGCGCCGATGTTTTGCGTGAATAACCAGCGTTCAAAATCTTGGCTACCGAGATTAAACGTGGAGTGCGGACGTTTTAATTTCACTGTGAATGTCCACGTTTCGCCCGCGTGTAAAATGGCGGTGGGTTCGTACCACGACAATTTCAGTTTATCGGGCAATTTTTCGGCGGCTTCTGTAACGGTGAATTCAAAATTGGCGCGTTGGGTGTTTTGGTCGGGTAAATTAGAAATTTTTCCGATTATGACAAGTGGAACGCCTTCAAATTCGGGCGATAATCGCTCATTTAATTGATAATAACCAAACGCGCTCGCCCATAAAAATCCGATTACAAAAAAGAGCGAATGCCAATAACGCAACCGTGCCATAATTGCCGCTAACGCGCCTAAAATAAGCAATGCAGAAACGGGTGGCAAGTGGGGAAATTGTTGCAAAACTAAATCGCCGCCCACAAAGGCTAACGCGCGACCTATCATAAAAGAAAAATAATAAGTATTGAGGAGACAAGAAAATGGCTAAAGAATTGATTGAAAAAATGATGCACAGATTTATTCCCGACCCTGAGGCGATTAAACGTCACAAAAGTTTACAGTTTTTAGGCGAAAAGTTACACGACCCCAATTTGTGGCATTTAAATCGGCGGTCGATTTCGCTGGCATTTGCGGTGGGATTATTTTGCGCGTGGATTCCAACGCCGACGCAAATGGCGATTGCAGCGGCTGGTGCGATTTATTTTCGAGCGAATTTACCCGTTTCGGTCGCGCTGGTGTGGGTGACAAATCCGTTGACGATGCCGCCGTTATTTTATTTTGCGTATCAAGTTGGCTTAGATGTGATGAATCAACCTGCCGCTGAAGGGGATTTTTCGTTGACGAGCGTATTATCGGGATTGGGTGACGTGTGGCAACCGTTTTTACTGGGTTGTTTGATTATGGGTGTGATTTCTGCAACCGTTGGTTATTTTGGTATGAAAACTTTTTGGGCGTATCACGTCAAGAAAAAATGGACGCATCGCCACGAAAAAAGCCATAAAAAACAAACTCACTCACTCTTTCATGCGATAGAATGGCGACGTTAAATTGGTTACACAGGTTTTTGAAATGAAAAAAAGAATTTCTCCGCTTTTGGTTTTTATGACATTGATGAGCGCGACACAAACGATTCACGCGCTTCAACCCGAACAAGCGTGGTTGATATTGCCGCCTAACGCACCGCCGCTTCCGATTACAGCATCGGTGTTGTTTTCTTGGGGAAACACGACCGCCGCACAAATCCTAAGTTATCGGATTGTAGTTTCAAAAACGCCTGATTTTAGCGGTTATAACGCAAAAACAAAAACGTGTAGCAACACTTGTTTTACGGCGACAGTGCAAAAAACCAATTATTTATTACCCATTTCAAACGCGATTTTGAAAGCGGATAACAATTATTATTGGCGAATTGAAGCGACGAACACGGGTGGCGCGAGTTTGTCGGATATTCACGCTTTTTCATTCGGAGCTTCTGCGCCCGCTCTTGATGCCAAATTTCTGGCAGCAATTCCTAACGTGACCACCGTGAGCGTTTTGCCGACTTCGGTTATTCAAGGCACGCCGTTAACGATTTCCGCGACGCTGGATATTGCGTTGCCGACTGGTTTTGTTCCTAAAATTGATTACGGCAACAGCAACGGTTTACTTTCAATGACGGGGTCGGGAACCAGTTACAGTCTTGCCCAAACGCCGACAAAATTAGGCACGCAATCATTTAACGTAGGGATTTACGATAATAAAGGCATTTTAAAAAGTAAAAAATTAACAGGAAGTTTTAAAGTCACCGCGCCCGTTTTATTGCCCGAACCGCCAGTTTTAAAATTGGTCAGTAAAGTGAACGTGATTTCAAAAGTAGGCGTAAATAATGTTTACACGATTCAACTTTCAGCCACTGACAAAAACGGCGATTTACGGTTAATCAGCATTGATTGGCTCGATGGTTCGAGTGATTCAATTAACGTTGCGGATGGTGCAACGACTTTATTCACACACACTTACACCACCGCGGGTTCGTACACTTGGAGCGCAACCGCTTACGATTATGCGGATGCGGCGAGCAACATTATTGCCCAAGCTGTCACGGTTTCAGTGCCAGTCGTTCCTGTTGTCACGCCAGTTGTGACACCTCCGATTATTGTGCCACCGGTTTCAACACCGCCTACCGTTATAACTCCGCCGCGTTATTTTGAAGTAGCCGCAGATGGCACAGATTTACCCGATCAAGCTATTCTTATGGGCGCAGGAAAATCGGGGGCATTGGTTGGCGCGGGTGAAAACGGTTGGGCGTGTACTCGTGACGATAAAACGAAACTCGTTTGGGAGTTGAAAACCAATAACGGCGATTTACACGACAAACGCTGGACTTACAGCTGGTACGAACCCAATGCCACCAAAAATGGCGGTTATGCGGGAGCGCAAAATGGCGGTTCATGCCGTGGAAGTGATTGCGACACGTCGGCGTATATTAAAGCCGTGAATGCCCAAACATTGTGCGGCAAAAATGATTGGCGATTACCAACGAATGAAGAATTAAAAGGACTGGTTTATTGTGCTGATGGCGAATCTAAGCTATTTGATGCGGTAAAAGGCGGTTATATTTGTAATTCCGCCGCCTCGCCTAGCATTGATTCGATTTATTTCCCAAATACGCTGAGTGATTGGTTTTGGTCATCGACGACTTATGTCGCACCCGCTTATGTGCAGATTCCGCCTAAAACGAAAGTTAACACTACCGCCGCGCCGAAACAATTACCGATACCAAAAATTTATGCCGATTCGGCGTGGGATACGTCGTTTTACTACGGCTACAATTATCCACACAGTAAAGGTAATAGCGCGGGCGTTCGTTTAGTGCGTAATGGGGCGGTGCCTACGACAGGAACGACGGCAACAACTACACCAACAACGACTACAGCAACAACTACACCATAGGAAAACAGTGAACAAAAGACAACCAAATCCTTTCGCGTCAGGCGATAAAACGAAACTCAATAAAACCCATAAACCGCAGTCGCGCAATGATAAAGTGCGTCCGGCGGTGACGAAAAAACCCGTTCAAAAACACGCGGGGAAAACAGAACTGGTCGGCGACGGTGAGCGTGTCCAAAAAGTATTGGCGCGAGGTGGCGTGGCTTCGCGGCGTGAAATTGAACGTTGGATTACCGAAGGGCGTTTTAAAATTAACGGCGTTTTAGTCACGCAAGGCGCACATTTGAAAGCGGGCGATTATTTGCAACTCAATGAGCGGGTTTTGCATTGGGAAAAGTTTGCGATTCAACCGACGCGCGTCTTGATTTATCACAAACCGACCGGCGAAATTGTCACGCGCCACGATCCGCAAGGTCGTCCGACAATTTTTGCGTCGTTGCCAAAATTGGACACATCGCGCTGGATTGCGGTCGGACGGTTGGACGTGAACACGTCGGGCTTGTTGTTGATTACGAATAACGGCGAATTAGCCAACAAATTGATGCACCCGTCTACCGAAGTTGAACGCGAATATGCGGTGCGGATTTTGGGCGACGTGCCGGCTGAAAAAATAGAATTACTCAAAAAAGGCGTGCCACTCGAAGACGGCGAAGCGAAATTTGACCAAATTTATTTCATGGGTGGCGAAGGCGCGAATAAGTGGTATCACGTTGTGGTCAGCGAAGGACGAAATCGTTTGGTGCGCCGTTTGTGGGAATCGCAAAACGTGGTGGTGAGTCGGTTAATGCGTGTTCGTTATGGACCTGTGGTGTTGTCGGATGGTTTACGCACCGGCAAATGTCAGGAATTGAACGCCAAAGAATTGGATTTATTATTTGAATTTGCGGGCTTGCCTGCGGAAACATCACACGTTGTGAAAGAGGAGAAAAAAGATGTCAAAACCAAGCGTCCTACAAGTCGCTAAAAGTGTGTTTGCCGCCGCGACTGGCATTCAAAGCAATAAAAATCGTGAGCAAGATTTTGAACACGGTTCGCTGTCAAGTTACGTTATCGGCGGCATTCTTTTTACGTTGGCGTTTATTGGCGTGATTGTGTTGGTGGTGTCGATGGTGTTGTGATTCGCCAATTTTAAATAAAAAACGCGACTTTTTAGGGTCGCGTTTTTACGTTCAGCAGCTGCGGCTAACGACTACGCCGATTCGCTTTCAGTTTCTTTATCGTCGTCACTCAATTCAGAAATTTCTTTCAAACGACAAATGGCTTTGAAGTTCAAACTATTTTCTAAATAATTTCCTTCGGCATCCATCATTCCGACGACTTCACCCGTCAATAATTCCAGTGCGTCATCCACGGTATTCACGCCATAAATCGTAAATAATCCCGCTTCCACCGCATCCAACACGTTTTGTTTTAGCATCAAATTACGTTTATTTGCCGCTGGAATAATCACCGCGTGCGACCCGTTCAACCCGCGAGCTTGGCAAAGTCTAAAAAAGCCTTCGATTTTTTCATTCGCGCCGCCAATCGCTTGCACTTCGCCATATTGGTTAATCGAACCCGTGACGGCAAAACTTTGTTTAATTGGCACGCGCGTCAACGCCGAAATCAAACTACACAATTCCGCCAACGACGCGCTGTCGCCATCGATGTGACCGTAAGATTGCTCAATCGCGATGCTCGCCGAAATCGCCAGCGGAAATTGTTGCGCGTAACAATGCCCCAAATATCCCGTCAAAATCATCACGCCTTTGGAATGCAGCGATTGCCCCAATTCGGCTTCGCGTTCCACATCGACAATGCCGCGCGAACCTGGATAAACCGTGGTGGTAATGCGGGCGGGTGAACCAAAACTGCTGCCGCCCATGTCCATTACAGTCAAACCGTTAATTTTGCCAATCGCGCCCCCGTCGGTATCAATCAAAATGGTGCCGTCGAGCATTTCTTCTAAAATAGTTTGCGACACGCGCCCATTTCGATATTCACGCGCCGCCAACGCTTGCTCAATTTGAATGCGGTCAATAGTTTCACTTTTCGTTTTGGTCGAAAATAATTGCGCTTCACCAATAATTTCCAGCGCGTCGTTAATGCACGCCGAAAAATACTGCTGACTTTCCGCCAAGCGACAACTGTGTTCGATTAAACTTTCAATTGCGGCTTGTGTTAACGGCGATGTTTTCGCGTCCGTCGCTTGTTTAATCATCAATTGCGCGAAATGTTGCATCGTCGCGGGCGTGCGTAAAATGCGATAATCAAAATCCGCCAACACCCGAAACGACTCGTTAAATTCATCGTCCATCGCTTCGAGCAAATAGAAAATATCGCTATTTCCCACCAAAATCATTTTGACATTTAACGGAATAACTTCAGGTTTAAGCGTAATCGTATTGGCACTTTGTTCGGTGTACGGCGATTCGATTTCGATATAACCCGATTTCAACGCGCGTTTCAGCCCTTCCCAAACGAACGGATAATGCAGCACTTTTTCGGCATCTAAAATCAAATAACCGCCATTCGCTTTATGCAATGCACCCGCGCAAATGCGGCGATAATGCGGCACGAGCGTTCCTTGGTCGTTGGTATATTCAACTCGTCCAAACAGATTTTGATACGTTGGATGTGTTTCATAAATCACTGGCGCACCGCTATCTTGCTTGTAATCAATCAAAATGTTGGGCGCGTATTGTTCCAAAATCATGCGTTTCAACATGTAATCGCGTTCAATCGGTTCATTCGTCGAAACAGGCATTAAAAAATCGTTAATCGTCAATCGCAGATTTTTTTTCACTTCGGCTAAATACGTCACCACGTCGTCAATGTCGGAATATCGCGCATTTAATTCCTCAAATAACGGTTCAATCGCGGCATCAATCGTTTCGTTATTAAGTTGCGTCATCGAGGCGGCAAGTTCTCTGCGCCATTGCGGCAATTCCAATAAAACTTCGCTCAAACAATCTTCCAATTCCTCAATTTGCTCTTTAAACATTTCGCGATCTTCGGTCGATAATGCTGCCAATTCCTCGTCGCGAATCGGTTTGTTATCGCACAACGGCAAAAAGTTAAACGTATCATTTTCAGAAAATAAACCAATGTTAATTTCACGCGCTTGATTGTCAACGTATTCAGTCGCGTCGCGGTAAGTGTGAACAAATTGGCGTTCGACAGCGGTTTTTTTCTGTTGATAACTGGGATTTTCAAACGCGGCGGGAAATGTCGCGAGAACATTGGTGATTAAATTTTCAATCGCTTTGCAAAAATCTTGTCCGTGTTCAGCGGGTAATTGAACGGCAATCGGTTCGCGTGCATTGTCGAAATTATCCACATACGCATACGCCGATGGCGCGGGATGATTGGGCGCGAGGGCGTTTAAATACTGCATAATCATCGACAAACGTCCCGAACCCGTTTCGCCCATAACAAAAATGTTGTAGCCCGAATTGGTCATGGAAATGCCGAATTCGAGCGCGGATTGAGCGCGTTCCTGCCCCAAAATGCTGGTTGCTGAATTCAACGGAGTGGTGAAATCGATGCCGCTTAAATCGATGCGGGCTTTTAAGTTTTCGAGGCTGATTTTTAAAGAATCGGTCATATTTTTATTTGATGATTAAACTGTTGTTGACGGCTTTGACACCTTTGACGGTGCGAGCTAATTGAACGGCGCGATCGGCTTCTTTTTGCGTATCAATAAAGCCGCTGAGTTGCACCTGACCTTTATAACTTTTGACGTTAATATCCAGCATTTTCAAGCGCGAATCGCCTAAAAATGTCGATTTGATTTTGGTCGTCAAAACGGTGTCGTCGAAGTATTCGCCAGTGCTTTCGTGTTTCGTATTTTCCGTGCAACCGCCGATTGCGCTGAGTAAAAATAGACTGAGCAACAAACGAGTGAGAAATTTTAATATGTTCATTTTTTGATGACAGGTTCGAGGTAAAAGTAGCGCATATCATAACGGTTTCAACGCATACAGGCTATAAACGCGGGACAGTCGAAAATAATAAGATTTTACGAAGCCTCCAAGTTTGCCGCTCAATTTCGGCTGGCAACATCGGAATCAAGCACAACATATCGAAATAGCGTAACAAGCTCTCCATCGGTTTTCCTTTAGTGGTTCTCTCATATTCCGAGTTGTTCAAATAAATCGTCTAAATTTTTGCACACCGTGACATCAATCCCCGCATTCACGTCTTTTATCGCCAATATCGTTTCAGCGTTTGGAATATGCGAGTGCGGACATTCACGTTGTTGCGCTTTAATTTTAAATTTCTGACTAAGCGGTTTTACTACGAATGCCTTAGGGTGATTGGCTACTTGTTGTTGATACATTTTTAACGCCCTCATTTTATGGTTTTTAACGTGGGCGATTTTATCATTTTCTGACAGATGTAAATTTTTATACAAACGTCCAAGTTTGTCGCATTGATGTTTTACACTGTCACCCGATTAACTAAAACTAAAATCAATTATGAAAAAACGTCGATACATCAAACGTAAAAAAGTTTATCTCCGAACAAAATACCGTTTCAGAGAATCCGAAACGCATCCTGTATTTAAACAGTTTTTGGCATGGTACGAATTGCATCAATCTGAATTCAACTATCGATTACGGCGTTTTACAGAAAATTCGATGTTGATTGATGGTGTGAATGACAAAATTCGCGTTCGTTACGATGGTTGCGAGTTAGTTGTTTGTGTTTGTTGGCAAGGTTGGTACGAAGAATTTTTTTATTATGGCGCATCACCAGAACCCACAACACATGGCTTTATAAATAAATCACTGCTGCCTGAATGGCAAACCGTGTATTTTTCAGAAGCCGCGCTGTATGAATTTGATGTTTTTGAAAATTTAAAAGCGTGGCTGAACGAAAAATTACCGTTAACAAAATGGGTCGCGTTTTATAAAGTTAAGCATTTTTCGTTTGCAGAATTAGTAAGCGAGCGTGACCCTGAAGCCGCAGAACATTTGCCTGTATTTAAAATTGCAAATCAGTTGTAATGGCGCGTGTCTTTAAACTTTTAAAATTAGAGGAAAAATAGATGTCTCATATATGGTTACTAGAGTTTTATCTTGATGACGAAGAAACCGACGTTGTTTCTGACTTGATTGATTCGGATGATTTTACAAATGCCCTTCCAATTCTGGAGAAAAAAATTCATGAAATGGAAGGTAAAGACGTTTCTGAAACCGAAATTTTAGCTGATATTGCTTATTTGTATTATCTGAATGGTGACGGTGATAACGCTTCTGTATTTTATGAAAAAGCGATTGCCGCATTCGAGGAAAGTGAGTTTAGTGGCTCTCCTGGATTCGGTCGGCTTTTACAAGAATATGCTGTGTTGTTAAAGGCAAAAAATAAATACGAGCTAGCACTAAATTATTTTTTACGCACCAAAGAAATTTTTAATAATCATTGGGTTGAGGATGACGACCCTGTGTGTTTTGCAGAACTTCTGGGCGAAATTGCGGACAGTTATCACAATTTAAAACAAGATGATTCGGCAGTAGAACTTTATGCCCGTGCTAAAAAAATTCTTGAGGATTCGGAAGAAACGGAACAGTTTTTATATGCGGCAATTATGAATAATTTAGGTGAAATTTTCCTTGATTTAAAGCGGAATGACGAAGCATTGCCACTTTTTACGACGGCTCTAACTTTGTTGGAAAACGAATTTTCAGATGAAAATGGAGTTATTGACGTAATCAAAGGCAATTTGGTGAAACTCAACAATCAAGCTAGCGCAGGATAGAATCATCCGCCCAACATCAATTATTAACGAAACTTACGAGGAAAAATTATGTCCGCTCCATTATTAGTATTTAGAATTGGTTATATGGCTGATTACGAAGGTCTTGCACCTATTTTTAACGGTGGTTCTTGGGTTGTGGAACATGGCGAAGCTGGTGAAATGTGGAATTTTCGTGTTGAAGACGAAAAGTGTTATGGCTATGTAATGTCTCAAAATTTTTCTGGTGTCGATTTAAAATTCATAGACCAACAAGTCAAACAAGCTGATGAAGTTGAAGGCATTGATGTTGTTTTTATCGCTAAAAAACCGAAGGTGGGTCAAGTTGTAGTTGGCTGGTATAAAAACGCTACGGTTTTCCATAAACATTATGAAACTAGACCTAGAAATGAACACGAAATAGAAGATGAAGACATTTATTATCTTTGTGAAGTTGACGCAGAAAATGCTTTTTTACTTCCAGAAGAAGAAAGAACATTCAGTGTCCCTTATGCACCAGCTCATGGTAAGGGTTTTTCTGGAATGTCAAATGTATGGTATCCAGATTCAGAAAATGAAAATCCCAAAGTAGCGGAGTTTATCGAGAAACTTTGTGACTATATTCACAATGCGGAAAATGAAATTGAACTAGAAAAACTCGAGGAAGAAAAAACAGAATCTTTAGCGCAGGTCAAAATTAGACTCACTCAACAAAAATTCAGAAATGATTTATTGGAGTTTTGGGAATGCTGCGCGGTGACAGGCTTGGATATTCATGGGTTGCTCAAAGCATCACATATCAAACCTTGGAAAGATTCCAATAATGATGAAAAGCAAGACGTGTACAACGGTTTGTTACTTAGTCCAGCGTTAGATGCGCTCTTTGACCGAGGTTATATCTCTTTTTCAGACGATGGAACGGTGCTAGTTTCGTCGGAATTAAAGGGAAATCATTCGCAAGCTGGATTGCCTAAAAATGCAAAATTAGAATGTGTTCACAAAGAGCATAAACAATACTTAAAATATCACCGTGACAATGTTTTTAGAGGAAGATGATATTTAAAAAACGTCAGCAAAATTTATTTCACAAAACGTCCCGTTATGTCGCGTTAATACATTATGATTCACTCGCCCTAAAAAATAACGACGAGAAAATTCAACATGAACACATTTAACGCGCCAACCATTCCAACCGCTTTAATCGAAAAAATCAAAACTGCTAAAAATTTGGTCGTGCTAACAGGTGCAGGTGTATCCGCCGAATCAGGCATCCCCACTTTTCGTGATGCGCTGACAGGTTTGTGGGAAAACTACGAAGCCGAAACCTTAGCCAGCAAAGACGGATTTTCAGCCGATCCCGCATTGGTTTGGGGTTGGTACGAATGGCGACGCAACAAAGTGCTGCAATCAAAACCGAATCCCGCACACGAAACGATTGCAAAATTGGCAACCCAAATCCCGAAATTTACCTTGATTACCCAAAACGTCGATGATTTACACGAACGCGCTGGTAACGTTGACGTGTTGCATTTGCACGGAAGTTTGCACACACCGCGTTGTTTTCGTTGCCACGCGCCTTACGATTTACCCAAAGAAATCACGCAAAATCACCAGCTCAAAGAAAGTCGAATTGCGCCGCCGAAATGTGTTTTGTGTGGCGGTGATATTCGACCAGGCGTGGTGTGGTTTGGTGAAATGTTGCCGCCAGATGTTTGGGAAGATTCGGTTGAAGCGTGTGAACATTGTGATTTGATGCTGGTTGTCGGCACATCGGGCTTGGTTTATCCCGCTGCGAATTTGCCGCATATCGCCCATAAAAATGGCGCGACGCTGGTGCAAGTGAATCCAACCATCAACAGTTTAAACGGCGTAGCGACGTATAATTTACACGGCAAAGCAGGTGATATTTTGCCAAAACTTTATGACGAAACTTTTTTAGGAGCCTAAACCATGACGATTAAAACAGTGCTGACCGAAGGCAAGGTGCCAGTCAAAATTTGGACTGACGAAATCGAAGACCGTGCAAAACAACAACTCAGCAACATGGCGAATTTGCCTTTTATTCACAAACACGTTGCCGCGATGCCCGATGTTCATACGGGAATTGGCGCGACGATTGGCAGTGTGATTGCCTGTCACAAAGCGATTATTCCTGCGGCAGTTGGCGTAGATATTGGTTGTGGGATGATTGCGTGCCGTTTGTCTTTGACCGCGAATGACATTGACGAAAAATTATTGAAAACGCTTTTTGACCAAATCAGCCGTGATATTCCTGTCGGACGCGACCAACACAAAGAAGACCGTGCGCTGGTTGAACGGGCGTTACCGTTTGAATCGCAATTGATGTTGATGACAGAAAAACATCCAAAATTACTCAAATCGTTTGGTAAATCGTCGAGTTGGATTTGCCAAATGGGAACGCTCGGCAGCGGCAATCATTTTATCGAGTTGTGTTTGGATGAACAGCAACGGCTTTGGATTATGCTGCATTCGGGCAGTCGTGGAATTGGCAACGCCATCGGCAATTATTTTATCGAGTTGGCGCGAAAAGATATGGAACAGTGGTTCATCCAATTGCCCGACCGTGATTTGGCGTATTTTCCCGAAGGTTGCGACCATTTCAACGATTACACGCACGCCGTTGATTGGGCGCAACGTTACGCTTTTGAAAATCGCCAAGCGATGCTCGATTTGGTGTTGGCGGCGTTGAAACGGCATTTGCCTCCGTTTGAAATCACGACCGAAGCGGTGAATTGTCATCACAATTACGTCGCGCATGAACATCATTTTGATGCCAATGTTTGGGTCACGCGAAAAGGCGCGATTCGAGCGCGAGCAGGGGATTTAGGGATTATTCCTGGCAGCATGGGTGCGAAATCTTACATTGTGCGTGGCAAAGGAAACGCTGAAAGTTTTCATTCTTGCGCTCACGGGGCTGGTCGAAAAATGAGCCGCACCGCTGCTGAAAAAGAATTTACGATTGCTGATTTAATCGCACAAACCGAAGGTGTGATTTGTCGCAAAGACAAAGGCGTGCTGGATGAAATTCCGTCAGCATACAAAGATATTGATGTTGTGATGGCAAATCAAAGTGATTTGGTTGAAGTGGTGCATACGTTGAAGCAGATTTTGTGTGTGAAAGGTTAAACATACAACGCGCTCAACACCTTCGTTTCCCGCGCAAACTTTTGGATGATTATTGGCAATGCTATACTTGCCGCTATTATTGATTCCAATTTTTAGAGTGTTTAAATGTTTCGTTATTTTCCCCCGCAACACAATCTCCACCCGCACAATTACCGTGATTATTACATTGCCGCGTTTACTTTTTTTTGCGTCGCCGTGTGTTTAATTACCGATGCCGATGCCAGTTTAGAAAAACAAAACGCTTTGGGCGTGAGCGGTTGGGTTTTTTTAATCGGTTGGTTGTTGGGTGAAAACAAAGAAATTCGTGTTCAAGTTTTAATTGCGGTGTTATTTGCTACGGTTGGCGAACATTTCGCGTCACCGTTTATGGGTGGTTACACTTATCGTTTTCACAATGTTCCCGCTTATGTTCCCGCAGGTCACGGCATGGTGTATTTAACCGCTGTCGCGCTGGGACGTTCTGGATTATTTGTGCGTTATGCACGGCAAATTGCTTATTTTGTGGTGGCGGTGTGTGGCGCGTGGTCGTTGTGGGGAATTACGTTTGCCACGCAAGGCGATTGGGTTGGCGCATTGTTATTTGTAATTTTTCTGCTTTATTTATTTAAAGGGCGTTCGCCGTTGGTTTATTTGGCGGCATTTTTTATTACGACGTGGCTGGAGTTAATCGGCACGGCGGTTGGAACGTGGCAATGGGCGGCGATTGATCCCGTGTTGGGTTTGCCACAAGGTAATCCGCCAAGTGGTGTGGCGGCGTGGTATTGTTTGGTTGATGCCGTGGCGATGGGCGGTTCCGCACCCGTGTTGCGAACGGTTAAAAAATCGCGCGATTTTTTGTTGCGACAACTTTCTTAAAGGCTCTATATATGCAATGCTCGACTATTTTCATTATTTAAGCTTTTTGGAGTTTATTCATAACGTTAGAAAACGCGGTAAGAGCATTACTTTCCACTCTTGTCAAAAAGATCTTAGAATCCATATAGAGCCAAATTTTAACTAATGCTCAGGCGCGTAAGTTGACTTATAATTGTGCGGTAACTTTTAAAAATTTTCATTTTAGGAAAAAATTAGCATGCAAAAATTAACCCTTTTGTTGTCGCTTGGCGCATTTATGTTCACTTCAGTTGCTAGCGCACACGGGCCAGTTCGTCAAAAATTCGATGAAGAAATCACCATCAACGCGCCAGCGGACAAAGTTTGGAACATCATCAAAGAATACAAAGATTTATCTTGGTTGCCTGCGATTAAAAGCGTAGCCGCAACGGGTGGAAACGAAAAAGGCGCAACGCGCGTGTTGACGTTGAAAAATGGCGGCACCATTACGGAAGAATTGAAAAAATACGACGCAGAAAAAATGTCGTACGCTTACAAAATCACTGACATCAGCACCGCCAAAACCATTACGCATTCTGGCGTAGAAGAAAAAGTGCCTGTTTTCCCGGTTGATAATTATGCGGCGAGCATTGACGTTGAAAGCAAAGACGGCGCAACGGTTGTGTCGTGGAAAACGGGTTATTACCGCGCTTACATGAACAATAATCCGCCAGCTGAAATGAATGAAGAAGCCGCAAAGACAGCTGTGACAGCGGTTTTGAAAGAAGGTTTGGCGAATTTAAAAACGTTGGCTGAAAAATAAGTGTTAACAATTTCAAAATGGACGGTAGCGATGGGAATCGCTGCCGTTTTTTTATATTCTCCCACTTACGCCGCGCCGTTCGCCTACATTACGAATCAATTAGGCGACAGTATTTCGGTCATCAATCCGCAAACTAACGCGGTTGAAAATACGATTTCTGTTTTGGGAAAACCTGCGGGTGTAGCCGTTTCGCCAAATGGTGAACGGGTTTATGTTTCAACGCCTGAAGCGCAAGGCGTGGCGGTAATTGATACGCAAAAAAATGCCGTGATTTCAACGATTAAACTCAGCGAAGGCACGTTAGGGATTGCGGTTTCGCCCGATAATTCGCGGCTTTACGTTGCGGATTGGTATCAAAACAGCGTCAGCGTGATTGATGCAAAAACGCTACAAATTTTAGCGACGATTGAAGTTGAAAAATCGCCGTCTGGTTTGATGGTTAGTTCGGATAATCGTTTTTTGTATGTGGCGAATCGATTGAGTAATTCTGTTTCACAAATTGATTTGAAAACGCTACAAACCAAAAACGTTACGCCCGTTGGCAAACATCCGTTTGGTTTAACGTTGGATGCTAAAAACGAGCGGCTTTATGTGGCGAATGTTCAAAGTCACGATGTCAGCGTTTTGGATACTAAAACGATGCACTTAATCGCGACCGTTCCCGTTCAAAAAATGCCTTACGCCGTGACATTAGCGAAAAACGACGCGCTCCTTTTCGTCACGAATCAAGAAGATGGCAACGTTTCTGTCGTGGACACCCAAACATTGAAAGAAATTAAAATAATCACCGTTGGCGATAAACCCGAAGGCATCTCCACGCATTCGGATGATGTTCATGTTTACGTCGCCAACTGGTTCGACAACACGGTTTCGGTGATTGACGCGAACACCCTCGCCGTCGTCGAAACTATTAAAACAGGCTCAGGCAGTCGAGCATTCGGTCAATTTTTCAGCCGCTAAAAATTTATGCAATCAAACGCGGTACTTTATCCATATTACTATTCTTCAGACAGTGCGGCTTTATTTGCACCGTTGGCAGCGTGCGAATGGGCGATATTTTTAGACAGTGGACATCCTCGCAGCACGCAAGGGCGTTACGATATTATTACCGCAAAACCCATTTGCACCTTAGTGACGCAAGGCGATCAAACGACCATTACTTGCGCTAACGAAGTTATCGTTTCAAACGAAAATCCGTTTGATTTGCTCCAAAGTGAATTGACGCGCCACGGTGAAATGTTTGATTCTAGCTATTTGACGGAATTTGATTTGCCGTTTGTTGGTGGCGCAATGGGTTATTTTTCGTATGATTTGGCGCGACGTTTAGAAGATTTTCCGAATCTCGCCGAAGATGCCGAAGCGATTCCTGAAATGATGGTAGGAATTTATGATTGGGCGTTAATTGTGGATCATGAAATTAAAAAAAGTTTTCTGATTGTGTACGATGTAACGCGCCACGATGAAATTCTGTGTGATTTAAGTCAATTAGCCACGCCAGACGAAACAGAATTATTTTCTGTCACCAGCGAAATCACAGCCAATTTTTCGCAAAATGGTTACGCGCACGCTTTTCAAAAAATAAAACATTACCTGAAAGAAGGCGATTGTTATCAAGTCAATTTAACGCAACGTTTTTCCGCGACGTGCGAAGGCGATACTTTGCAAGCGTATCAAGCGTTGCGCGAAATTAACGCCGCGCCGTTTAGTGCGTATTTGAATTTCCCCAACGTGAAAATTTTGAGTTCGTCGCCCGAACGTTTTTTAAAATTGACAGGGCGGCACGTTGAAACGAAACCGATTAAAGGCACGCGCCCACGCAAATCTGACGAAATCGAAAATGACGCGCAAATTACCGATTTAAAAACCAGCCCCAAAGACCGCGCGGAAAATGTGATGATTGTGGATTTGTTGCGGAACGACATCAGCAAAGTCTGTCAAAATGTGCGCGTGCCGAAGTTGTTTGAAATCGAAAGTTACAGCACCGTCCATCATTTGGTGAGTACCGTGACGGGCGAATTAAACAACAATCAACACGCGCTGGATTTGTTGCAACAGTGTTTTCCAGGCGGTTCGATTACGGGCGCACCGAAAATTCGCGCCATGCAAGTGATTGAAGAACTCGAACCAAATCGGCGCGGCGTTTATTGTGGCGCGATTGGTTACATCGATTTTAATGGCAACATGGACACCAATATCGCCATTCGCACCTTGGTTCAATCGCACGATACGATTCGGTTTTGGGCGGGCGGCGGCATTGTGAATGATTCAAAAGTCGAAGACGAATACCAAGAAAGTTTCGACAAAGCAGCGGCAATGTTTCAAGTTTTAAAGCGGTTTCAGAAGTAAATTTTTTAACGAACGGCAAGGACAACAATGTTTGAAAATCTACCTAACATATTTAAAACGTTTCACGATTCTGTACTTTTCCATTTCGTACAAGCTATTAAATAAATCAATACTTCGATAATTTTGATGCTGTGCGATTCAATTATGAGGGACGCATGCGTTTTATTTTGATTCATCAAAAATTCCTTGCTGGTTGAAACCTCGCCCTTTAGGGCGGAAAGGCGGCCACCCGCAACAAGTACGGCGAAGTTGCATTCAATGTGGCTGCCAATTTGGTTGGGGTGTGTGCAGCCCCAACCAAATTATCAAAGCATCCGACCGATAGGGAGGATTCCTTATGCACTGTTTAACAATGAATCATCGAAAAGGCTTTAAAACCCCGCCATTTAGGTGGCGGAAAGGTAGTCACCCGCAATGAGTAAAGCGAAGTTACATTCCCCATGACTACCGATTTGGACGGAGTGCGAGCATCCTCGTCCAAATCATCAAACCAACGGGAGAACTCCTTATGCAAAATTTTATTTGAAACTGATTTGCAACGCATCTAACGCATGGACACAATCAGGAGTTGCTTGTAATTCAGCGTTACCTAACTCACCACGACATTCGTTATTTTTAGCTTGAGCCGCTTTTATATTTGCCGTGTACCAGCCGACGCTTTTCGGTTCGCTAGACTTTGAATCTGCAACGCTCACTTGTTGAAACGCAACAATCGCTGTCAACGCAGAAACAGCCGCCGCAATAATAATTTGGTTTTTGCTTAATTTTTTCATTCTTTTATCTCACGGTTAGAAAATTGGAATTGATTTACGCAACACTTATGAGTGACACCTCATAAGTTGCATTTAGTTTAATTGCAAATTCACCGTTTGAAAATGTGGCAAATTGTCGCGCGACATATTGTCACGCGGCAATTTGTCGCAGTTTGAGTGATTATTTAATGTCACGCACCAACCGAAAACCAATATCGCCAGAGCGTATGCCAGGCAAACCACTGTAACGAGTTGCCGAACGTAAAAGTGGGGCTTTCGCTACCCAACTTCCACCGCGATAAATTTTATATTGTCCAGATTCTGCGCCTTGGGGATTGGTTTCAAGACTATTTTTGTAATAATTGGAATCGTACCAATCTTGTACCCATTCCCACACATTACCGTGCATATCAACTAAACCCCAAGCATTCGCTTTCTTCTGCCCGACTTCGTGTGTATCGCCACCGTAACCTTCATTGCCAAACCACGCATAATCCCGAATGGTTTTAGAATCATCACCAAACGAATAAATCGTCGTTGTCCCAGCTCTCGCCGCGTATTCCCATTCGGCTTCAGTTGGCAAACGATAGAAATTACCTTTTGCACGGTCATTTAACTTTTGAATAAACAATTGCGTGTCGTTCCAAGTCACTTTTTCAACAGGGCGATACATTCCTTTGAATTTACTTGGATTACTCCCCATCACATCTTCCCATTGTTTTTGGGTAATTTCAGATTCGCCCAAATAAAATGGTTTATCGATGCACACTTTATGCTGCGGCAACTCATTTCCAGTCGTTTGCTTGTCTTTTTCTTTCAAATCCGTTTGTTTATCTTGTCCCATTTGAAAACAACCAGCTTCGATTTTAACAAACCTAATGCCGTCAAAATTTTTCATTTCAACCGCTGATACGGTTTGCACCATTAAAAATGCAGAAATTAACGCGATTTTATTTTTATTATTCATAATTCGACCTCTAAATGTTCACGGTAAATTGACCCACAACTATTATAATGAACCTTACGAAATTCACTATTTTTGTTTATGAGCTTATGATGAAAACGATTTTTTCTGCGGGTGCGTTAATTTTATTACAAAGTTGTTCAGCAATTATTGCGCCACCTACTTTGACGACAACTTTTTATCCAAAAACGTCGGTGGGTTTGCTAGAAATCAGTAGTTTCGATGTTTATAAAGATGGCGAAACCTTGCACGCGCTGGTTTCTGGTTTGAAAAATGAAAAAGATAAAGCGCAAACTGTGCGTTATTTACAATCGAACGATAATGGCAAACATTGGTCGTCACCCGTTAATGTTCAAAATACGTTTTCGGCTGCCCTTGCGGCTCGTGGAAATGATGTTCAGCTTGCCGCGAACGGACAAAATATCGTCGCAATTTGGCAAACGCAAGGCGAAATTCCAAACAGTGGCGCGTTAATCAGCATGTATTCACACGATGCCGGCAAAACGTGGCAAGCGGGTAAAAATCCCGCTGTTGATAATGCTGGCGATCAATCGCACGCGGATTTAATTGCTGATAAAAAAGGCAACTTTCACACAGTTTGGCTGGCTGATCCTGAAGAAAATGGTTATCAGAGTTTACGTTATTCACGTTCGATGGATAACGGTGAAAACTGGCAAACGCCTTCCAAACTCGATGAATCAAGTTGTTCGTGTTGTTGGAATACGCTGGCTGTGTCACCGAATAACGAGCTTCATGTGCTTTATCGTGATATGAATCCGCGAGATATGACATTGCTCAGTTCAAGTGATAATGGTCAAAATTGGCAAAGCAAAAAAACGGTAGGCGAATTTAATTGGCATTTTGATGGATGTCCGCATGTTGGTGGTGGCATTGCATTCGACGAAAATAACGCTTTTTACGCCAGTGTTTGGACGGGCGAAGCATCGAAATTGGGTTTATACACGGTGAATTCAATTACGAATTTCCCCGTCAAAATCCGTCAAAATGCCACACATAGCGACATTGCCGTTTTAAAAAATCGCGTTATTGTCGTTTGGGACGAAATGAGTAAAGACGGAACAGGAATTTTTTCCTCTGAATCGACCGATAAAGGCACATCATGGTCAACGCCGTGTCGTTTATCGGCAAATAGCACAAATTCAACGCATCCACGCATTGTTACTAATGAAAATAATGCCTTAATTTTTTGGACAGAAAAACAACCTAAACAGGCAAATCAATGGGCGATGACGTGGTTGGAATAAGCTATTTTGCAATCACGGCAACTAAATCTTCTTTTTTAACCGCACCGGCGTGACGATAAATAATTTGCCCAGCCAGATCCACCACCACCGTATAAGGCACAGTATTCGAGCTATTACCGAGTTGTTGCGCCAAATTAAACCCGCCCCATTCGCTGCTAATTAACACGGGATAATTCATATTTACCGTGTTTTTGTAGCGCGTCACAACTGCTAATTCGTCAATCGCAATACCGATAAACTGCACATTTTGTTTGGAAAATTGCGTTTGTAATTGCATGAATTCGGGAATTTCTTTTAAACATGGCTGACACCATGTCGCCCAAAAGTTAATGACTAACATTTTGCCCTTCCATTTGGAAATACTCTGCGTTTTTTCGTCGCTATCTGGAAAACTAAAATCGGGCAAAGTGTCGTCTGCCCGCACAGAAATGTTATTCAATAAGATAAAAAAGAGAATGATTATTTTTAAATTTTTCATAAAGATTAGGTTAGAAATTTTGAAGTTTAGTTGGGTTATAATGAACCCTTTTTCTACTTCAAGTAATAATTTTTTATGAAATCTTATTCTGCAAAAGCACTTTTACAATCATTGTTTTTTATTACCACTGTTATCTCACCGTTGTCCGCATTTTCTCACGCAATTATGGTTAAATCGCAACCTGAACAAAATGCGACTCTTACCGTTTCACCGAAACAAATTGATGTGTGGTTTAACGACAAAGTGGGCGGTGAATACAAAGCAGTTGCAGTCATAGATAGCAAAGGTAATCGGGTTGATAACAAAGACGTGCAACAAGAAATGCTCGACGGCTCGCATTTATACTGCACCATTCCAAAATTGTCCGCCGATACCTATACAGTACGCTATCGCGTTGTTTCGATTGATACACACATTGTTACCGGCAAATTTCAATTCACCATCAAACCATAATTTATGAAAAAAAAAATTATCTTAGGCACGTTAATTGTAGGCACATTGACAGGTTGTGATATGTCAGAAAAATTGGGTACACCACCTCAAATTTCTGACGTTAATAGCGTCGGTTGTTTGGTTGCGAATGATTTTTATGCTGTGCATTTTAGCGCGTATTTAAAACCCACAATGCCACAACAAGGCGATGATCGTAATGCGTTATTAAAACCGTATTGTCAAGAATTGCCTGACATAGGCAAAGCATTTTTTGCTGCGGATTTAATCGACCGTGATATTCGCAAAACGCCGATTGGTATTAGAGTAATTGAAATAGAAAAAACAGGCTCTAAACTGAGTGACTTCAAAGAAATTCGAGAATTAACCCATGTTGAACCCAAAATATATTCAACTGGCGTAGTTGAAGCACAAGTTGATTTAGATAAAAAAGGGGATTACACATTTATTTTACTTATTGGTGGAGAAGAAGCTATTTCTGACGAGGATAAATTAAAAATTTTATTTCATGTCGGCGAAAATCCGTTTGCATGGCTGAAAGAAAAGAAAATACTGATTTCTGGTGGTATGGCTGGATTATTTGCATTTTTTTGTGGTGTTTATTTTTATCGCAAAAAATAAATTTGGCAATAAAAACCCCCCGTTGTGTACACAACGGGGGGTTTTTTTCAGATAGCTTACGCTAAACGACTAGATGAATACAGGAATTAAAGGAGCATCCACTGTAATCATTTGACGTTTACCAGCAGCATCAAAGAAGAATAACAAACCAGCGAAACGACTATCTGGATCGTAAATCAAATCAGCTAAACGATAAACTTCCCAAGCCGCGTCAGACGCAGTAACTTGAACAGTTCTTGTTTGACCTGGTGCTAATGGGCTATTATCGCTAACAGTTAAACCATCTTCAGCCAATAAGTCATCTGGGTAGCCAGTTGTATCTTCTAATACTGCTGAGTCTAAGAAACGAACAGAAGCTGTGTTAAATTCACCTAAACGAACAGCTGAATCGCCGTTGTTAGTGATTTTTAAGGTCATTTGCATTGCACGACCTGGTACACGATAAGTTGCGTCTTCAACTTTAACAGTAATAGTTTTAGCAGGCATTTCAAATGTTTTCATACCGCGTAACAAACCAGCTTGTAGTGGTGTTGTTATAGGATATTTAGCATTTGTTGAAGTCATACCAAACGCAACAAGTGCGATAGTACCAGCTGTGAATGCCATGCCAACTTTTTTATCAGTAGATGTAATCAATGTGTTTGATTTACCAGATTCAATCGCAATTGAACGTGGAATAAACATTGGTTTACGAACCCAATAAGCTAACCAAGCTAAACCAATGGCATACCATAAAGCGTGCCAGAAATAGGTATTATCTAAGTTGTAAGTTTCAAGATCAATGGTTTCGCCTGTTAAAGTAGTAACAGGGTTTATGAAATCTTTCATGGAGCCGGTAATGGTTGTCCATTTGCCAGGTCCGATGATTGGACCACCACCTTGAACGTTCATCATAGAGTGAACGTGCCAATCACCTGGGCGACGAGCTTTCAACAATACTTTGAATTCATAAGTTTCGCCTAGTTCCAAAGATACTGAACGTGGTACTAATTGACCACCAATCCAAGATCCTTGACGAATGAAAACAGGACCAGGAATACCTACGTTCAAGAACGAGACTTCTGGTTTGTCAACAGTTTCTGGCCAGCCTGCGAAAACGTAGAATTTACCAGTAACAGTCATAGTATCGTTTACTTTCACTTCTTCTTTTGACCAATTCAAGTCAAACCAGTGAATAGTACGCATACGCATAAACGCTGCTTGTGATTTTTCACCGTGAGCGGCTGCTGTCGGTGTGTAAAGCATTGCAGCAGAAGAAGCAGCTAACAATGCGACAAAGGACAACTTAGCAACTTTGTCTTTTAATAATTTCATATATCCCCCAATGTGGTAATGTAATTCTTCAGATTAAACGTTTTCGCCACTGACGAAATCAGTTGAAGCGAACCATCTACCAAAGAAGTGCCACAAGAAGTAAATGATGATGCTTACGAAACCAGAAAAGAACGCTGATACTGGAGCAACGTCTTTACCGAAAGTTCTTAAAGTACCTTTTTCAACCATACGGATGTATTCAGGTGTACCAGTTCTAACATAGTTATAACCTTGCAAGTCAGCTAAAGTCATCATCATGCCGTTGTACTCAACAGGAACATGTAATGGTGCAATAACTGGCCAGTTACCTGGATAAAACAATAAACCCCACGCCAAACCGCCTACTACAGCAGTTACTGTCATGCTACCTGACAACATTAAGATAGCATCTAATACTACTGCGCCTGGCATCAAGTTTGATGGGAAGCAGAAGTTAACTGGGAAGTACGTCCAACCCCAGAAGTTCAAGTAACGGTTAACCCATTCACCCAACAACAAACCTAATACACAAACTACTGCGCCAAATGGCAAACGGTAGCGATACCACAAACATGCTTGAACAGCAGCAGGGAACGTAATTGACACGATTGGTGCAACAGTCACCCATAAACGTCTATCTTTCCAATCAGTCCAGAAATCCCAATCGCCACCAGTTAACATGTAGTGAATGTGATAACCGCCAAGTACAACGAAAAACAACGTAAACAAAATCATCCAGTCAAATGTGCGTGAAACTTTTACTGCTTCAGCACGTGACCGTACAGCTGATTGAGATGCGCTCATTAGCTTACCTCCTAAAGGATTTAAATTATTTTTATTATTACAATCAACCTCTTGCCGCCTTACCTAAAGTGGTAAGGCTGCGGGAGATAGTAATTACAACGGAAGACTCAAATTATGCTAAGTCTTTTTTCAAAAGTTTAGAAATTGCTTGAACTTCTATGTTTACAACACCCATTACACCTAAAGCAGCCCATCCGAAGAATACGAAACCGTAGTGTAAAGGAGCAACAAACAATTCTTCCATAAACCAGAAAGTGTGACCCCATTCATTCAAACCTACATTTGGAAGAATCATGAAAGGCCCAATAACTGATACCATATACTGTAAAGGCAAACCTTCTTGATAAGTAGGTAGTCTTGTTTTTGCATATAGGAACGAAGATACACCAGTAATGATGTAGATTGGGTAGCTCAAATAGAATTCGATGATGTGACTTGGTGTGAAGTCAGTATCACGAACGATTGTTTGATGCCATGTACCATCTTGTTCTGTAAAGTAGCTTGCACCGTAATAGATAGCGATAGCATACATTACCAACCAAATCCAATGTGTGAAATGTCTTCTCAACTCTTCACGTGGTGTGATAGACATCACTTTACGATCACGAGATTTCCAAATATAACCCCACAATACAGATGCGGTGATAACTTCAAGAACCATTTCGATGTACAAGAAATTCATCCAATACGTTTCAAATTCAGGTGCGAATGAATCTAGACCAGCTGACCAGCCGTAAACCCCTTCATACCAACGAACCCAGCCATAGAACACAATATAAAGTGCTGCGCCTGCGAACATATTTTTTTTGTTTAAAAGCGGTGCTTCCGCAACATCAGCTTTCACTGATTCAGTTGTAGCTGCCATTTCTACCTCCTAAAATTACTAAATCCCCGATTTTTCGGGAGTCGTCTTTCGCACATCCCTTTCCCGCATTTATAACCCAATAACTGCGTCAAAATGTCGCAACTCCATCTGTCGAACGCAAGTCTACCAGTTCATTTTTTGTTGTCAACAGCAATGCTCTAAATAATTTTCTAAATGACACACAATCTTTTTAGTTGTTGAATCTAACTTCAAAATTCCAATCATTCACGCTGCCAAAAATAACGCAATAATAGCCGGCGACCACCAATAAACGCCAGCATAACCACTACTAAAATCACAATAATGCCCGACTTTAATACCGTCATAAAATCGAATGAATAATTGTCTGTTTTTATTGGCGCACTGATTGCCGGAATACTAGGTAAATCGCCATCCCCTCTCCCCACTTTTAATTGCGCCTTCATTCCTTTTTCTGCATGTTGTGCCAATTCGCAATGCACTAAATACGTCTTTTTTTGGCTCGGCATAATCAAGCTCGCTTGCAATTTACCTTCACCATAAAGTTCTAAATGCAACATTCCATCGGGGTACAAATAACCTGGCAAGCCGTGAATCATAAATTGATGGCGAATTTGGTCATCGTTAATAAAGGTAATGTTAATTTTTGCGCATGGTTTCACATTCCATTCTTGTTGATCAAATGCGAACATTTTACCGTTAAATTTAGCGGCATATTTGTGTCCAGCGTGAATCGTCAAATCTACAGTTTCAGAAATTTGCGGACAATCTTTTGGCAAATTATCCGAATTAGCATTCATCACCATGCCCTTTTCGTCCATTTGCATACTCGCTAAACTTACGGTTGACATAAAAAATAGTAATGCGAGTAAAAATTTAGTCTTTTTCATGATTTTTATTTTGTAGGTAAATACGCAGCGTCAAAATAAATGCGCCAATTAACAATCCAATCACTGTGCAAAATGCAATCAATTCAGTGTAATTTGGAATTACTTTTCCCGCATCACCAAAAAAGTTAGCAAAATCACCATTTGCCCAAATTGGACGTTGTTTTGCATAGTATTCTTTGTTGAAAACATCGTTAAATAACTCGTCGTGCATTTTGGGCATTCCTTGTTCATCAAGCAGATTTTTGTACGCCAAAATTGCCATATTTCCACCAGGTTCCATACCATCGGTTGTTGTCCCCGTTGGGACGTGATCATGAAACATCCACAAGCCCGCGCCGTAACTGTGTAATCCATCATTTTGCGTTGTGAGCGATAAATCCAATCGCTGCGCTGGTGAAATATCAAAAACATCCCGCGTCAGTTGCAAACCCAACGGCGCATCTACGCCGTCATAAGCCATAATCGTGGCTTTGTGACCGTGAAAATGCACCGCAATTGGCGAACGCTGTAGATTTGCAATGTGTAACTTAATGCGCTCATTTTCACCTGCAATAATCATGGCATCGCGCAATGTGTAAGGGAATGAATGCCCATTGAGTAAAAAATAATTTTCATGAGATTCACTCATATTGTAATCACGGCTCATGCGCTGACTGATTAAACGTGGATCGTTAGCTTCTTGCGGAATTTTGGTTAATTGTTTATCCAGCGACTGATAATGTAAATCGTATTCTTGGTCGTAATTTTTCTTAACATTCACAGCCGAATGACGCACCTGCCCTGCCCCGATATTAAAGGTTTGCACCCAATTATTAGGCGCATTTTCTTCCACGATAATCATACCATTCAAACCCATCATAAAATGTTGAGCCGTTTGAACGTGACAGTGATAAAGCATCGTGCCAGCGTGACGCGGTTGAATTTCGTAAGTGTGTTGTTTACCTGGGAAAACGGCGTGTTCTTCCATGCCATCGTTATCATGACCCGCCGCCGTCAGCCACGGATGATCGACACCGTGCAAATGTATCGTATGGGGTAAATAATGCGTATTTTCTAGCGTGATAAAAACTTTATCGCCTTGTTCGACACGAATAACGGGCGAAGGCGCACGCAATAACGGATGTGCGACGCGAGAATTAAAATTCTTCACCGCCATGCCCTGCATTTTCGGCGCAAAAACCCATAATGACGGTTGTAAACCTGGCGCGATATTATAAGTATTCATCAAATAATCACCGTCTGGACTAAAACCGTTCAACTCAACCACTTCTAATTTAATATGAATTTCATCGGGGTCGCCGTCACCATCCAAATCTTTACCCATAACCACCGCATCTTGCGCTAAATGACTTTCCATTAACGTCATCATAGACACGTTATTTGTCCCTTTAACTGCGGTCGCAATTGTGTAAGGATTATCTGGTTCACAAGCAGGTGCGGCAGCGATTTCAACGCTCTCAATCGTTTGTGCATCGCGCCATTCAACATGATCATTCGTACATGGTTTTTCGACATTCGCATTATCAGCATTACTGAAAACAGTTGCAGGTGGTTTTTCACGCGCGTGTTTTTCAATAATCGGGAACCACTGCGTAATCACAACAACCAATGCTGTGATAATTACAAACCAACTCAAAACAAAGTATTTTTTTAACATAGCCTCAACAAATTTTAATTTTGCATAATGGACGCGATTGTACACGTCAGATTCAAGTAGCAAGTGCAATTTATCTTCACCACTATTTTCAAAATTACATGACCTGTCATCGGTGCATTTTATTATTTGGAATTTCGTATGGCATACCCTGCTCAATTCAGAAAAAAACTTCTTTAGGTAATGAAAAAAGAAAGGCCGACAATAGAAGAAGGCGTAAAACGTTTCGCAGTAGGAAAAGTAAGTGTTTCGCGTTGGAAAAAGAATCCACCCCCCCTATTCAAACGTAATAGATCCGATCAAAAAATCTATAGAGGCGTTAAAAAAGATACCGAATAAAATCCCGATAGCTTTATTTATGAACGCGCCGAGCGTTGAAACGACTTGGCATCAGCCGTAAAAAAGTCCTAAAATATCCTAGAGCCGACGAACCGTTACGAATTGAATTCGAGGCTAACGTGGAGCAATACAAATCCAAAGTAAAATCCGTGAGTCATATTGATGAAAGTGGATTTTCCCATGAAAGTACCCGTTCGCTGAGTTTGCCAAACGCGATTACCGAACCCGCAAACGTTACCGCGCCGATTAAAATGCCGACGTAACAACGACTTCATGAATGGTTTTCTCAACGACCTCTTATTTTCTGAACATTTCGAGCATACGGCGCGTGACTAAAAAGCCGCCTGATATGTTGATAGTGGCAATTAAAATCTCTAAACCTGCCAATAAAAAAAGGGTGTGATAAAAATCACACCCCAAATTGTTAACGTTAAAAATCTACAGAATTATGCAAAACTTTTTCACAAAGGCGTTTTCGAGTCAATCAAAACGGGTGTTGGCAATGAATCTCCAACAGAGGCTTCTTCCTTAGGCTTATTTTCATTCGGTACTACCCAAAAATTCTTTTTAACTGCCTGAAATCCATAACTAGCAACCTGATTGCTGGCTTCATTGCTGTACTTAATACCCCAAAGATCGAAAAATGGTCGCTGATCTCTTTCTGTAATGTACGACATTGAAATTAACATAAAGTCGTTGCCACTAATGTCTTTAGGGGAAGATTCGTAAAGGCTAAAACCCAAATTAACGCGCTGAGTTGTCCATGTATTATGGTCATCAATTGCTTGAGAAAATAATCGTTCGTGAAGGTACATCAATCTAAAAACATCCCAACCCGCATCACCTAAGTGAGTCACATCCCGACTACTCATCGCTATTTGCCAATAAAAGTTAAACCGTTGAGCAGCGTTGCAATAAGGATTACATTCATCGCTATCCACCCAAAGTGCCAACCGCATACTTTCGATTGGATCCGCCGTTAAACTGGCTGTTTGAAGTTTATTTAGAACCTCTGAAAACTCCACATTTCGACCATATTTTTGGGTTTCAGTGGCTAACTTATTAAAACGCCAAATTTTATGAAGTGGAAAGATGTTATTAGAAGATTCACCAGAAGCCACCCCGTAAATTTTTAAACGCTCTCTTTGTAAACCGTGACCAATTTCATGGGTTTCCCCCCAACCCAACGGACCGAAAGCCCAATTTTGATCGTAAGGATTACCTGCACAGCCATCTCCACAATTGGCACGATCGGCATTAACGTGCTGAATCGTGTTCATTCCGTGAATCGTGGAGCTATTACAATCCCAACCGTGTATTTCACAAAAATCGAGTACGGTTTGTGGTCGTGTCAATCCAGGTGCAACCATGCCCGCAAGATTGTAAGTATCCTCATAAATATAAGTTGTCGTTAATCCAATGAGTCTATTTATATCGCCATTTATCAGCGGATCGTTAATAGAATCCTTCATGAAATCAATTCGTGAATGAATTTCGATTCCAGGGAATTTAATTTCAGCCCAATTTAGGGGTGAGGTATCTAACAGTTTTTTGAACTCCTCTAAATTATCCCCCGTAAAAATAGGTTGACGCATAATGCCAGATATAGAAATTTCAATTTTCGCAGATGTTTCACTACCATCGGCTTTCAGAAAAATAATTCCACCATAAGGCGAAGTCACTTTGACTATTTTTCCTGTTACAAGCGGAACAGGTTCACTCCATAAAAATTGCGGACGATCATAAGTATCAAAAACACCAGCTGCCCTATCACGGAGCATATTGATGTGTACATAAGCATCCACTGAATTACTATCTTTGCGTGTTAAGGTAATCGTTTTACCTGGAGGTGCGTAATATCCTGATGTTGAACTAGCCATTGCTCATTTGGTATCAAAACTAAAGGTCGCATTTTTAACAGGAAGTAATTTAGAAAGAGATGAACTAAAACTACCTAAATCGGGTTGAGATGGATTAAATTTACGAGTGGTATAAACGGCATGGTCAGCATAAAGAGATTTCAGAAATGTCGTATCATCTGTGACACCTTTTTGCATCGGGTAAGTAATTGACGAACGATATTTATCGCCCAGTAAAACCATCAATTTCCCTAATTGCCGACCACTTGCTGAAAAAATATCCAGATTTTGATGCTCCCATCCATTCACCATTGTTTTTACAGATGTGGCACCGTCATAGAATTCACTGTTTAAATTTGGCACACCACGACAATCTGTATGATACAGAAATGTAGTGCAGTTACTCCAATCGAAGTGGTAATCCTTATTTTTGAAGTGTTGCAACATACGTTCAATCTTTGCCATCGGAGATGTTATGGCTATTTGCTCATTCATCTGTTTTAGACTGCTGTAATCGGCAGAGTCGATAGCCCAATAATTTCCACTATAAGGTAATTTAAATCCCAAAACATCCGACAACTTATCACTAAAACTTGAAGTTCTCCAAGATGTATGCAAGTACAACACAGGTTTTTTTGCTTTTAGGTGTGCTTTTATTGCTTCAAGAACAACCGCATCTTCACCAAGATGGTCAAGATTTTCCCAACTCAAAATCAATAAATCTTGCTTTTTATAACAGCTACTAATCGTTTTAGGGTCATCACAAATTTGCAATTTCCAAGAAGGTGCATTTTTACCTAACCAACTTACGATGCTGTCGTGATTGTCTTCTGTTCCTGTATAAGTAAGTGCCACATTTTTTTGCAGCTTGAGAGACTTTATATCGACGGCCGAATTTGTAAAAAGCCACTCTAAAACGTGTTTGAACGGTTCTTCATAGTTAAGATTTTCTCCGTGTTCAAAAAATTTGGTTGGCGCTGAACCGTATGCCGCAAATCTTCCACCAACTGTTCCGTATACAGCAAGAACGTTGCCTTTGTTTCCAATTAGCAAAGGAAAAACAGATTCTGGCTCTTTGATGTCAAATAATTGGGTGTTATTAGCCGTTATCTTGTAAGTAATTGCACCTGTACCGTAAATGTCTGTTAATAGCTTCGATTGACCTTGTTTATAGTCATCAATTTGTTTAAGTGCTGTAGAAATAATGTTACTTTCTTGTGGCAACAAACTAGGATTGCCAGTACTAATTGCATTTTTAATATCTGCCTGTGCGAATGCAGAAAAAGATAACATTGCCGCCAGATATAGCTGTTGGAAACGAGTTTTAGATAGGAGCATTTTGAACCGTTGTAGTTTAACTTAATGAAAACTACGCGATGCTCAACTTTTAATTTTTTAAATTTACTTAAATTTCAGTAGGTTAGAGCCTTAGCTTAATTTTATTGAAAACTAAAATTTAGTTTTGACAGCCAAACATCTATATTTCTGACATTTACTGTGTAAATTTGAAATTCTAACAACTCCATGAAATTTACAACTGATTGATTTATAAGTAACTCGTTAAAATTAAAAGTTGAGCATCGCGTAAAACTATTAAAAAATACAGGGTGTTTGGTTATTACCCTGCACCATAAAAAGCCTGCATGCTATTATAACGCTTTCAAAACCGCCTGCAACGTCGCATTGGCATCACCAAACAACATCCGCGTGTTTTCTTGCACGAATAATGGATTACCCACACCCGCATAACCCGAAGCCATTGAGCGTTTCATCACAATCGTGGTTTCACCTTTCCAACATTCCAACACAGGCATTCCTGCAATCGGACTATTCGGATCGGTTAACGCCGATGGATTCACAATGTCATTTGCCCCAATCACAATCGACACATCGACATTACCCCAATCGTCGTTGATTTCGTCCATCTCATAAACGATGTCATACGGCACTTTCGCTTCGGCAAGCAACACGTTCATGTGTCCAGGCATTCGACCTGCAACAGGATGAATCCCGAAACCGACTTTTTTACCTTTGCCGCGCAACAATTTGGTCATTTCATAAACCGTGTGTTGGGCTTGTGCGACCGCCATTCCGTAACCAGGAATAATCATAATCGTTTTCGCCGCCAGCAATAATTGCGCGGTTTCTTCTGCGCCAATTGGTTGCACGTCGCCAACCACTTCTGCCGCTTCACCCCCTGACGCGGTACCAAAACCACCCGCAATCACACTTAAAAAATGCCGATTCATTGCGCGGCACATGATGTAACTCAAAATCGCACCGCTACTTCCGACCAACGCACCAGTAACAATCAACAAATCGTTGCTCAACATAAAACCTGTTGCCGCTGCTGCCCAACCTGAATAACTGTTCAACATCGACACCACGACGGGCATATCTGCGCCACCGATTGCCATCACCATGTGAACGCCAAACGCCAACGCCACAATCGTCATCAACAATAATGGAATGGTGCCGCCGCCCGTTTCAGCTGAACTCAAGAACCAACTGCCCAACAAAATGGCTGAAATCAACAAGCCTAAATTCAAAAAATGGCGATTCGGTAACAACAACGGTTTGCCGCTGATGCGTTCGCTCAATTTTCCAAACGCAATCACTGAACCCGCAAACGTCACCGCGCCGATTAGAATGCCGATGTAAATTTCGACTTCGTGAATGGTTTTTTCAACGCCGTTCAAGCTCGCCGAATCGTCCAGAAAATTTGCGTAACCGACCAACACCGCCGCCATACCGACCAAACTGTGCATAATCGCGACGAGTTCAGGCATTTGCGTCATTTCGACTTTCAACGCTGCTTTCGTGCCGATAAAACCACCGATTAACAACGCGATAATCAAAATTACATACGACGAAACCGACGCGCTTAAAGCCGTGGCAACAATCGCAATCGCCATTCCTAACATCCCGTAATAATTACCTTTACGAGCCGTTTCTTGATTGCTTAAACCACTCAAACTCAAAATGAAAAGAATCGTGGCGACGATGTACGACATCGTAACTAAACTGTGTGACATAGTTTTCTCCTTATTTTCTGAACATTTCGAGCATACGGCGCGTGACTAAAAAGCCGCCAGATATGTTGATAGTGGCAATCAAAATCGCTAAACCTGCAAGCAAACTAATTCCAATGCTGGGCGACGAAACTTGTACCAACGCGCCAATCACGATGATGCCGCTAATCGCATTGGTGACGCTCATCAACGGCGTGTGCAACGACGGTTTCACGTTCCAAATGACTTGATAACCAATGAAACACGCCAACACAAATACGGTGAAATGCGACATAAACGAAGTCGGCGCAACCGACCCGACGCTAAATAAAGCGAAAACACCGATAAGTAGCGGCAAAAATTCTCTGATTTTAGGCGGAATTAACGACGGTTTTTTTGCAATAACTGCTGCTTCCACTTTCGCGGCGGGTGCAGCGGACAACGTGGGCGGAGGTGGCGGCCAAGTGATTTTGCCTTCTTTAATCACCGTCGCGCCACGCAACACTTCATCTTCAAAATTGACGTTAATCACACCATCTTTGGCAGGTGTTAATTCGGTGAGTAAATGCCGTAAATTCGTGGCATAAAGTTGGCTCGATTGATTCGCCAAACGGCTCGGTAAATTCGTGTAACCGATAATCGTCACGCCATGTTTGACGACGACTTCGTCTTTTTCGGTGAGTTCGCAATTGCCGCCTTGTTCCGCCGCTAAATCAACAATCACGCTGCCTGCACGCATGGATTGCACCATTTCAGCGGTAATCAATTTGGGTGCGGGACGACCAGGAATTAACGCCGTGGTAATGACAATATCGACTTCTTTGGCTTGTTGCGCGAACAACGCCATTTCCGCCGCGATAAATTCGGCAGACATCGTTTTGGCATAACCGCCCGTGCCGCTGCCGCCTTCTTCGTCTTTGAAATCGAGCATCAAAAATTCAGCGTCCATGCTTTCGATTTGCTCTTTCACTTCCGGGCGGGTGTCGAAAGCGCGAACGATTGCGCCCATACTTTTTGCCGCGCCAATCGCCGCTAAACCCGCCACGCCCGCGCCAATCACCAACACTTTCGCGGGTGGAATTTTCCCCGCAGCGGTAATTTGTCCCGTGAAAAAACGTCCAAAATGCTGCGCCGCTTCCACAATGGCGCGATAACCGGCGATATTTGCCATTGAACTGAGCGCGTCCAATTTTTGAGCGCGTGACATTCGCGGCACGCTGTCCATGCCCAAAACGGTGATGTTTTTCGCCGCTAATTTTTCCAACAATTCGGGATTTTGTCCTGCCCAAATAAAGCTGATTAACGTTTTCCCGCTCGACAATAAATCCACTTCGTTGCCTTCAGGCGCACGAACTTTGAGAATAATATCGGCGTTTTTCCATAACGTTTTGGCAGTTTTAACAATCTCAACGCCAGCGGTTTTGTACGCTTCGTCGGAAATATCGGCGGCAACACCCGCGCCACTTTCAATGCTTAACACAAAACCAAGTTTGATGAGATGCGTGGCGGAATCGGGCGTTAAAGCGACCCGTTTTTCGCCGTCGTGAATTTCTCTGGGGATACCAATTTTCATGCGAGTTCCTCGAATGTCAATTTTTAGGGAAATGACTTTTTGTATTTTTAGTTGTTAAAAGCCATCGAATCGTGTGTAAATTAGCGGGGTAGACGTGTTTTTGAGCTATAAATCTGCTACGCTAATCCGTTGTCATTATGCCACTAACTTCTTATAAGAAAACCATCATGAATATGAATCTAAATAAACAAACGGTGACTTGCCCAAAATGCGCCCATCAATTCAATGCGGATGAAGTCCTTTCGCGTCAAATCGAAGACAAATTACGTCAGTCTTTTGAAGAACAATCTGCACAAAATAAAGCGCAATTCGAGCATCAATTAAAGGCTGAAAAATCACAATACGAGCAACTTTCCACAAGAATCCACGCCGAAAAATTACAAATCGATTTTGAAAGACAGTCGATGCAAACTCAAATTGCGGAAGCCGTGCAACAAGGCGTTAAAAGTGAAAGAGCAGGGTTAGAACAATCACTAACCGCTCGCATAACGGCAAATGTAAACGCTGAAAACTCTGACCGATTTCAGGCAATGGAAAATGAGTTAAATCACAAATCCGAACAAGTGAAAGAACTCAGTAAAGCGAAAGCCGAGATTTCGCGACTTAGCCGTGAAAAAGAAGAAGGAATTGAAGCAGCAAAAGCTGAAGCAGAATTAAAATCTAATCAACGTTTACGCGAAGAACGTCTACAGTTTGAAAGCCAGGCAGAAATCAGATTGCGCGAAGAAAGAAGTCAAGCAGACATGAAATTGCGCGATAGAGAGTACGAAATTGACAAATTAAAGCATCAAATCCAAGAAGCGCAACGGGTCTCTGAACAAGGTTCAACACAAGCACAAGGCGAAGTTCAAGAATTAGCGATTGAAGAATGGTTGCGTAAATCCTTTCCAATTGATGACATCAAAGAAATCCCTAAAGGTCAACGTGGTGCAGATTGTATTCAAATAGTGAACTCACTGACCCGCAGAAATTGCGGAAAAATTTGTTACGAAAGCAAACGGACAGAAAATTTTAACAAAGAATGGATTGAAAAATTCAAAGCCGATTCACGTTCTGAAAACGCAATTATCAGTGTGCTTGTCACAAAGACGATGCCAAAAGATATGGAACGCATGGGTTTAAGAGACGGTATTTTAATTTGCACATTTGAAGAATTTAAAGGAGTAAGCGCGGTTTTGCGCCAATCAGTTATTGATATTAGTAACATTGAAATTGCTCAAGAATTTAAAGGTGAAAAAAAAGAGATGTTGTATAACTTTGTAACAAGTCATGCTTTTATATCGCGAATCAAAGATATTAACGAAACAATTGCTCAAATGCAGGAAGACTTGCACAAAGAGCGTGCCACAATGCAGAGATCATGGGCGCGGCGGGGTCAGCAAATTGAAAGGTTATTATCAAATTCAAATGAAAATTTTGGTGCAATTGATGAAATGGTTGGAAGTACCATTCAAGGCGAAGGACACCTAGAATCGAGTACGCCAGTGATTGAATCTACAAAACCCGTGTTAGCGTCGCCCACTGTGAAACCTATTTTGGCTGGTGTTAAGCAAGATAGTTTGTTTTAAACTCGTTACAATTCATCTTTTAATTTTTATCTTTTTAGAGTTTATCAATGTCAGAAAACCTGAGTGAATTACAACGCCGTCGCACGTTTGCGATTATTTCTCACCCCGATGCGGGTAAAACCACCGTGACCGAAAAGTTATTATTATTCGGTGGCGCGATTCAATTAGCGGGTTCGGTCAAAGGTCGCAAAGCCGCACGACACGCGACTTCCGATTGGATGGCGATGGAAAAAGAACGTGGCATTTCCGTCACCACGTCCGTGATGCAATTTGAACACAAAGAATGCGTGATTAACTTGCTCGACACGCCTGGACACGAAGATTTTTCCGAAGATACTTATCGCACGCTAACCGCCGTCGATTCGGCATTGATGATTATCGACGTGGCAAAAGGCGTGGAAGAACGCACGATTAACTTGATGGAAGTTTGCCGTCTGCGAACCACGCCGATTTTAACGTTCATCAACAAATTAGACCGCGAAGGGCGCGAGCCGATTGAATTGTTGGACGAAGTGGAACACGTTTTAAAAATCCAATGTGCGCCAATGACGTGGCCTATCGGCATGGGGAAACGTTTCAAAGGCGTTTACCATTTGTACAAAGACGAAATCCATTTATTCAGCGCACAACACGGTGGAAAAATCGCGGAAGCCGAAGTCGTCAAAGGTTTGAATAATCCAAAATTGGACGAATTACTCGGCGACCAAGCGCAAGAATTACGCGACGAAATTGATTTAGTGAAAGGTGCCAGCCACGAATTTAATTTGCCTGATTATTTAGCGGGAACATTAACGCCCGTTTTCTTTGGTTCGGCGGTGAATAATTTTGGTATTTTGGAGTTGCTCGATGCCTTCGTGGAATACGCGCCGTCGCCGTTGCCCCGCAAAGCGGTTCAGCGTGAAGTATTGCCAAACGAAGATAAATTCACCGGTTTTGTGTTCAAAGTTCAGGCAAATATGGATCCGTCGCACCGTGACCGCGTGGCATTTTTGCGGGTTTGTTCGGGGAAATTCGACAAAGGCATGAAAATTCACCACGTTCGTTTAGGCAAAACGATTCAAATTGCGAATGCGATTACCTTTCAAGCGGCGACACGAAACGCGGTTGAAGAGGCTTACGCGGGCGACATTATTGGTTTGCACAATCACGGTACAATTCAAGTTGGCGACACGTTCACGCAAGGCGAAACCTTGAAATATGGCGGCATTCCGTATTTCGCGCCCGAATTATTCCGTCGGGTGGTGTTGAAAGACCCGCTTCGTGCCAAAGCGTTACAAAAAGGCTTGATTCAATTGACTGAAGAAGGCGCGACGCAGTTGTTCCGTCCGTTGAAAAACAACGATTTGATTTTAGGCGCGGTCGGCGTGTTGCAGTTTGACGTGACGGCGTATCGTTTGAAAGGCGAATACAATGTTGAGTGTGTTTATGACGCGATTCCGATTTCAGCGGTGCGTTGGGTAAGTTCAGAAAATCCCGCGAAAATGGACGAATTCAAAAAGAAAGCCTTTGATAATTTGGCGGAAGATGGCGGGGGTTATTTGGTTTATGTGGCGAATAGTCGGGTGAATTTACAATTGGCGCAAGAGCGTTATCCCGATATTAAATTTAGTTCGACACGCGAGCTATAAGTTAAAAACATTCAAACAAGTAAAATGTGGGCGCGAATTTATTCGCGCTTTTTAATGTTCAAGCTGAGGAAAATATGAGCAATAAACGAGTAATGATGAATTCGTTTTGTGCATGGGAAGAGGATTAAAAAAATCCATCTTTCAAATCGACTGTATTAACCGTAGAATTTGCACATTAAATACACTTTTAAACTCAAAAAATTATGACAAATATCACCATTAAAAAACTGAATGCCAGCGATGCCAATTTCACCAATCAATTACACGATTTATTGGCGTGGAACGAAACGGACGATTTAGCGATTCATCAACGTGTTTTGGACATTATTTCTGATGTGCGAAAAAACGGTGATGCGGCGGTGATTGAATACACGAATCGCTTTGACCATTGCCACGTTTCTGAAGCTAGCGAATTAGAAATTCCCAAAGAAAAATTAAAAGCGGCTTGGGATAATTTACCGACTGAGCAAGCGCACGCATTGGAACAAGCAGCACAACGAGTTCGGGCGTATGCCGAAAAACAGAAAATGGAATCGTGGCAATATACCGAAGCGGACGGAACCGTTTTGGGTCAAAAAGTCACACCGTTAGATCGCGTGGGATTGTATGTACCAGGTGGAAAAGCGGCTTATCCATCGTCTGTTTTAATGAACGCGATTCCGGCAAAAGTTGCAGGCGTGCCAGAGTTAATTATGGTTGTACCAACGCCAAACGGTGAAACAAATGAATTGGTTTTGGCGGCGGCGTATTTAGCGGGCGTGGACAGAGTTTTTGCAATTGGTGGCGCACAAGCGGTTGCGGCATTAGCTTATGGAACGGAAAGTATTCCAGCTGTGGCAAAAATTGTTGGGCCAGGAAATATCTACGTTGCGACAGCAAAAAAAATGGTTTTTGGTCAAGTCGGCATTGATATGATTGCAGGGCCTTCTGAGATTTTGATTATTTGTGATGGCAAAACGAATCCCGATTGGATTGCGATGGATTTATTTTCACAAGCGGAACACGATGAAGACGCGCAAGCGATTTTGATTAGTGACGATGCGGCGTATTTGGAAGCGGTTGAAGCCAGTATTAACGCGCTTTTACCGACAATGGAACGCGCTGAAATTATTCGTACGTCGCTAACAAATCGTGGCGCGTTAATTTTGGTTAAAGATTTGGAACAAGCCGCCGAAGTTGCCAATATAATCGCACCTGAGCATTTGGAATTATCGGTCGAAAATCCAGAAAGTTTGTGTGAACACATTCGTCACGCGGGCGCAATTTTTATGGGACGTTATACCGCCGAAGCCTTGGGCGATTATTGCGCGGGACCGAATCATGTTTTGCCCACCTCAAGCACCGCCCGTTTTTCGTCGCCGTTGGGTGTTTATGATTTTCAAAAACGCTCAAGTTTAATCAATTGTTCAGCCGATGGCGCGAATATGTTGGGTAAAATCGCTTCGACGTTAGCGCGCGGTGAAAGTCTGACCGCTCACGCACGTTCCGCAGAATATCGCCTTAAATAACATCAAAATGCGTTCATTTGTCGTGAAAATGTTCAGTTTGAACCGTAAAAACACTCAAAATGTAAATTTAAACTGGACATTAAACTCAAAACCTGTAGAATTCGCGTCTCAATACGGGGCTATAGCTCAATTGGTAGAGCGCAACACTGGCAGTGTTGAGGTCAGCGGTTCGATTCCGCTTAGCTCCACCAAGTATTATCTAGTCCCCATCGTCTAGTGGTCTAGGACACCGCCCTTTCACGGCGGTAACAGGGGTTCGAACCCCCTTGGGGACGCCATTTTTAGATTTAAATTTCAAAATTTTCACAATATCTAGTCCCCATCGTCTAGTGGCCTAGGACACCGCCCTTTCACGGCGGTAACAGGGGTTCGAACCCCCTTGGGGACGCCATTATCTTCGCTATACATTCTCGCTTTTGTTAAATAAATTCCACAAATTCTACTTTTACCACGCAGGAATTCTGTCATGGGTCTTTTGCCTGAACACTTAAAATACGCTTTATCCCACGAATGGGCGCAAGTCGAAGACGATAGCGTCGTACGCGTTGGCATTACTGATTTCGCACAAGAAGAATTGGGTGATTTAGTATACGTCACCTTACCTGAAATTGGTCAACACGTTACAGCAAACGAAAGTTGTGCCACTATTGAATCCGTCAAAACCGCTTCCGATATTTCGAGTCCCGTTTCTGGTGAGATTATCTCCATCAATCAAGCTGTGATAGATGACCCAGAGAAAATTAACGATTCCGCTTACGAAGCATGGTTATTTTGCGTCAAAGCCGACGATTTACTTGAAATCGAAAAACTTCTTTCATTCGCCGCATACGAAACCATGATTGCCGCATAGTTATGGCAAATCAAAATGCAAAAGGTTTAAAACGGATTTACAACGCCGCATTTTTTTCAGCAGCAGGTTTCAAAGCCACTTGGCAACATGAAGAAGCCTTTCGGCAAGAAGTTTTGCTGCTAATCATTTCCGTCCCTGCTGCAATTTATTTAGCTAAAACATCGATTGAAATATTGTTGTTAATTGGCAGCGTGATTTTAGTGTTGCTCGTTGAGCTATTGAATTCTGCCGTTGAAGCTGCAATTGATAGAATTGGTTTGGAGCATCATGAACTTTCTGGACGCGCTAAAGACATTGGGTCAGCCGCTGTTATGCTGTCCCTGATTTGGGCGTCAATTACTTGGTCTGTTATTTTAATTTTTTAAGAGGTAATTATGAGTGCGTTAATTTGCGGTTCGATGGCGTATGACACCATCATGGTGTTTCACGATAAATTTAAGCACCACATTTTGCCCGAAAAAGTTCACATGTTGAACGTGTCATTTCTTGTGCCGACAATGCGACGCGAGTTTGGTGGTTGCGCGGGAAACATCGCTTACAATTTAAAATTATTAAACGAAGAACCCTTTATTATGGCGACCGTCGGGCATGATTTTGAACCTTATGCCAAATGGTTAAATCAGCACCAAATCAACGATCAATATATTCGTCTTATCGAAAATCAATTTACGGGACAGGCGTATATTACTACCGATGAAGACAGTAATCAGATTACTGCGTTTCACCCTGGCGCAATGAATTTTTCGCATCTGAATTCGATTCCTACCATTGAAAACACCATCCGAATTGGCATCGTTTCACCTGATGGTAAAGACGGAATGCAGTTGCACGCCCAACAATTCGCCGAATTAGAAATTCCGTTTATTTTTGATCCAGGTCAAGGCATGCCGATGTTTGATGGCACGGAATTATTGACACTTATCGACCAAGCGACATGGTTGACATTGAACGATTACGAAGCGGAATTGATGCAAGAAAAAACGGGTTTATCGTTAGCGCAATTGGCTGAAAAAGTGGAAGCGTTAATCATTACGCAGGGTGGCGAAGGTTCGACGATTTACACCGACGGTAAACAAATTAAAATCCCCGCCGCACCCGCTGCCAAACTTTCTGATCCGACGGGTTGCGGCGATGCGTATCGCGCAGGTTTGTTGTACGGTTTATTGAATGATTTAGATTGGGAAATCACGGGGCGGATTGCGTCGTTAATGGGCGCAATCAAAATCGAACAGCACGGTACACAAAATCATTCGTTTAATTCTGAAACGTTCAAACAACGTTATCAAGACAGCTTCGGCAGCAGCTTCTAAATAAATCCATGCTTAAAAATACGCAAAATTTGCTCGATATTATGGCGCAATTGCGTCACCCCGAAACAGGCTGCGCGTGGGATGTTAAACAAGATTTTGCCAGTTTAATTCCTTACGTTATCGAAGAAGCCTACGAAGTCGTTGACGCAATTGAACGCGAAGATTTAGACGATTTGCGCTCTGAATTAGGTGATTTATTATTACAAGTCGTGTTTCATTCGCAAATTGCCAATGAACGCGGCTTGTTTTCGTTTGAGCAGGTCGCCGAATCGATTGCTGATAAATTGATTCGCCGTCATCCACACGTTTTTGCGGATGCTGTTTTTGAAACCGATGCCGAACGTCATACCGCGTGGGAACAGTCCAAAGCTGATGAACGCAAAGAAAAAAATCCCGAATCGAAAAGCGTTTTATCTGGTGTGGCGCGTTCACTCCCTGCCCTTTTGGAATGTGAAAAAATTCAAGATCGCGCCGCTCAACATGGTTTTGATTGGAAAACAGTGCCGCCTGTTTTCGACAAAGTGTTGGAAGAATTAGACGAAGTCAAAGAAGCGTGGGAATCTGGCGACCAAGCGCACATTCAAGAAGAAATCGGTGATTTGTTATTGGTCGTGGTGAATTTGGCGCGACATGTAAACGTCAATCCTGAAATTGCTTTAAAACAAAGCACACAAAAATTTTCCAAACGTTTTCATTACATTGAAAAACACGTCGCCGCATCGGGGCGAGTTTTGAAAGAATGTGAATTAGAAGAATTAGACGCGCTTTGGAATGAGGCGAAACGCGCCAAAACGAGTTAATTTTCAACGTGCGGTTTGTCGTGTGGTATAGTTTTTCCCAAGGTTAAAAATGAATTTCATAATTTTTTGATTGGGAGTGTACAAATGAAAACATCAACAAACTGGCACGCATTAACTGTTGAAAAAGCCCTCGCACAACAACAAACCACGCAAATTGGTTTAACCCAAATCGAAGCAGCAGCCCGATTAAAACGTGACGGCGCAAATCAACTCCACGAAAAACCACCTAAATCTGCCTGGTGGTTTTTTTTCGCGCAATTTCAAAGCATTTTGATTTTAGTGCTAATCGCCGCCGCATTTTTAGCGACATTTATTGGCGATAAAATCGATGGCGTAGTGATTATGACGGTGGTTTTTATCAACGCGCTGCTCGGTTTTTATCAAGAATTTCAAGCCGAAAAATCCCTCGCCGCATTGAAAAAAATGTTGTCGTTACAAGCGAAAGTGCGCCGCGATAATCAAATCAGCGTTTGTGCCGCGAAAAATCTTGTTCAAGGCGATATTGTGTTGCTCGAAGCGGGCAATAAAATTCCGGCTGACGGGCGGTTGCTCAAAGCGTTTGGACTCGAAATTGACGAATCAGCATTAACGGGCGAATCGTTGCCCGTTTCTAAAAATACGAATGAATTGCCTGAAAATACGCTGCTTGCCGAACGCTCAAATATGCTTTTTATGAACAACGTCGTCACACGCGGACGGGCTGAAATGCTCATCACCGCCACAGGCATGGATACCGAAATCGGCAAACTCGCGCAACTTCTCACCGAAACCGACGAACAGCCCACGCCGTTACAAAATCAACTCGACCGTTTAGGCAAACGCTTGGCAGCATTGGCGTTGGTGATTGTGTTGGTGTTATTTGCCAGCGCATTGTGGCGCGGCGAACCGTTGATTGAAACTGCGTTTACCGCGATTGCTTTAGCCGTTGCCGCAATTCCCGAAGGTTTGCCCGCCGTTGTCACCGTGACATTGGCGTTGGGAATGCACCGAATGGCAAAACACAAAGCCATCGTCAAACGGTTGTCAGCGGTGGAAACGCTCGGTTGCACCACCGTGATTTGCACCGATAAAACGGGTACGCTGACGTTGAATCAAATGGCGGTGCGACAGTTTTTTTATCGTGGCGAAACGCATTTTGTGAACGATGAAATTTTGCCGCAAAACGAATTATTGTTGCCGCTGATATTGTGCAACGACAGCCAATTTCACAATGACAAAATTATCGGCGACCCGATGGAAGGCGCGTTGTTAAAGTTCGCAGAAAAAGGCGGTTTGAATGACGACCACGCGCGAATGGAATTTCCGCGTTTGGCAGAAATTCCATTCGATGCCGAACACAAATTTATGGCGACGTTTCACCAACAAGGCGACGAAATTTTGATTTTCGTCAAAGGCGCACCCGAAGTGATTTTAGAACGGTGCAATTTGACCACCGAAGAACACGCGGTTTTGTTGGCGAAAAATACTGAAATGGCGCAAACGGGCTTGCGCGTTTTGGGAATGGCGACGGGGAAAATTCCAGTTTGTGACTTTGCAGAAAATAATTTTTTCAGACACATTGAAAAGTTAAATTTCATCAGCTTAATTGGTTTACAAGACCCGCCGCGTGCCGAAGTTCGTGACGCAATTCGATGTTGTCAACGCGCTGGAATTGCCGTCAAAATGATTACCGGCGACCAATCGACAACCGCCACAGCGATTGCGCGAGAATTGGGATTGTACGGCGAAACCTTAGAAGGACGCGCTTTAGCAGAATTAAGTGACGATGAATTAGCGGCACGGATTGACGATATTGGCGTATTTGCCCGAACTGCACCCGAACAAAAAATGCGCCTCGTGAACGCACTCAAAAAAGCAGGTCATATTGTGGCGATGACGGGCGACGGCGTGAACGATGCGCCCGCGTTGAAAACTGCGGACATTGGTATTGCGATGGGAAAAAGCGGAACGGATGTCGCGCAAGAAGCCGCCACGATGATTTTGACGGACGATAATTTTGCCGCGATTGTGAACGCCGTCCGCGAAGGGCGTGGCATTTACGACAATATGGTAAAGTTTATTCGCTTTCAACTTTCGACCAACATTGGCGCGATTTTGTGCGTGGCGATTGCGCCGTTGTTGAATTTGCCGCTGCCTTTTACGGCGATTCAATTGTTGTGGATAAATATCATCATGGATGGCCCGCCCGCGATGTCGTTAGGCGTTGATCCCGTTCGCGGAAATACCATGAACGAACCGCCCCGTTTGGCGACGGCGCAATTATTGTCGTGGCGACGCTTGGCGCAATTGCTGTTTTACGGCGTGATTATGGCGAGCGGCACATTAGGAATTTTGTTTTATGATTTACAAATTCATGACGCTGAACACGCCAAAACGCTGGCTTTTACCACATTTGTATTTTTTCAAGTATTTAACGTTTTCAACGCACGCACAGAAAAAGGCACGGCTTTAAATCGTCAATTTTTTAAAAATCGCTGGTTGTGGTTGTCACTCATTTCAGTCGTCGCGCTGCAAATCAGCATGGCGCAATGGGAATTCGCGCAAACGATTTTTCGCACGGCGGATTTGGATTTAAATGATGGTTTGTGCGTGATAATGGTGGCGAGCAGTGTGTTGATTTTGGAAGAAGCGCGAAAACTTTTTTGCTTGATTTCCCCGCTGAAACGCCACGGAGAAATCAACCATTCATAATCTAAAAATCTGCATCCAAAACAATGCGATAACGCGCATTTCCTGCGGCTAAATGCGCCAATGCGTCATTCACGCGACTCAGTGGAAAATGTTCAACTTGTGGCGCGATGTGATGTCGCGCCGCAAATTCCAACATCGTTGCAATTGCCGCCGGTGAACCCGTGGGCGAACCCGAAACGCTTTTTTGCCCAAAAATCAATCCCATCGCAGGAATAGGCATCGGTTCAAGTACCGCGCCCACAACGTGCATTCGTCCGTTCGGTTTTAACGTTTTTAACAACGTCGCCCAATCTAGCGGCGCATTGACCGTCACCAACAACAAATCCAACGAATTCGTCGCAGTCAAAATCGACGCGCTGTCATAACTGGAAATCACGTTATGTGCGCCCAACGTTTTCGCTTCTTCGATTTTCGATTGTGAACTGGTAAACGCCGTCACTTCACAGCCCCACGCCTTCGCAAACTTCAAACCTAAATGCCCTAAACCGCCAATTCCCACCACGCCAACGTGGTCAGTCGGTTTGATATTGAAATTCAAAAATGGCGCGAAAACGGTAATTCCACCACACAACAACGGCCCCGCAGAACGCAAATCGAGTTTTTCGGGCAGCGGAATCACCCACACCCAATGCGCTCGCATTTTATCGGCAAAACCGCCGTAATGTCCGCCCGCAATCGTCGGCAATGCTTGACTGCAAAGATTATGTTGTCCCGTCACGCATTCGTGACAGTGCATACAACTGCCCGAATTCCAACCCACGCCAACCGCCTGCCCAATTTTCAACCCTTTCACATCTTTGCCGATTGCGCTAATTTTGCCAATCACTTCGTGTCCGGCAATAAGCGGATAATTGGAAAATCCCCAATCGTTGTTCAGCATCGATAAATCAGAATGACAAACGCCACAATGTTCTACAATGATTTCAACCGATACTTTTTTCTTAACTTTCGTTAACTGCATCCCATAATAGTGTTATGAGCGGGTGTATCTACCAATGCGAAGCTATAAAACCGCTCCGCTCTTTGTTTGCTGGCAAAGGGCTTGGTTTT
>Ga0268283_1000069_pt1 | contig 103252 bp, 101 predicted proteins | sample saktaG_13_FD_190140 | JGI IMG/M metagenome (GOLD analysis project Ga0268283, IMG submission 190140) | Saline water microbial communities from Sakinaw Lake, British Columbia, Canada - sak_2013_06_06_36m | ecosystem: Environmental > Aquatic > Non-marine Saline and Alkaline > Saline ...
TTCTCAATGTGTTCGGGTGTACATCTAAAATCTTTGATGCTTCTCGGCTCGTATAGTATTTCATTCGCTTTTATTTATTAACTAATGTTAGTGAATGTTAGCGAATTAGATACTATACGTCAACCTCGTATTCTTTAATTTTGTGTTTCATAACTTCTTTTAACGGATGCGTGTTGTCGATGACTTTAATCAGCGATTCCGTTGTTAACGCCGCACAATTATTCACAAACGCAATTTCAATCGCTTCTTTCACCACCGCTTCAATATCGGCACCTGAAAAACCATCAGTATTTTCAGCGAGTTTCTTTGCATCAATCATGGCGTTTTGATTTCGTTTTTGCAAATGGATTTTAAAAATCCCTTCGCGTTCATGTTGAGTGGGGAAATCAACGTAAAAAATCTCATCAAACCGTCCTTTGCGTAACAATTCAGGCGGCAAAGCTGAAATATCATTTGCCGTCGCTAACACAAATACCGCACCTGTTTTGTCTTGCATCCACGTTAAAAAATAACCAAATAAACGTGTCGCGACTTCTGAACCCGCGCCACCGCTACCAATGCCGACAAACGCTTTTTCTAATTCGTCCACCCACAAAACACACGGGCTGACGGCTTCAGCAAGTTGCAACGCGCGACGCATATTCGATTCACTTTCGCCGACGTATTTGCCCATCAACGAACCCACGTCTAAACGTAATAAGGGCAATTTGAATAATGAAGCCGTGGCTTTCGCGGTGAGCGATTTTCCGCAACCTGGCATTCCGACAATCATCACGCCTTTCGGTGCTTCCACGCCAAACGCTAAGGCTTCGTTTAAATTATGCAAAATGTGCGCTTTTTGTTTCAACCACGTTTTCAAATTCGTTAAACCTCCCACGTTATCGAATTGTTCCACCGTCGAAATCATATCCAAAATGCCTGATTTTTTGATGATTTGCTCTTTTTCACGCAACACTAATTCAACGTCTTCGCTGCCAACGTGTCCGTCTTGTTGATAACCGCGATGCAATAATTGCGTGATTTCATGTTCGCTCAACCCACGAAATGCCAACGTTAAATCGTTCAAATCTTTGGCATCTATTTTGTCGCCGACTTTTTCACCAAATTGATTGATGATGACGTTAATCGCCTCTTCGTCAGGCAACGGCAAATCAAACAAGGTGATAAATTTTTCTAATTCGGGTGGAATGCAGGCTTTTGACGAAACGAAAATCACCGTCGCATTCGTTTCGCGGTCATGCAAAATTTTTTGCGCCAACGCTTTCAAACGCGCCACGACTAACGGATTTTCACGCATCGCTAAATGCGCGTCTTTGATGATTAAAAAATGATTCGTCAATTCATCAGCCAACCAATTTTCTAACGTTGCTGCTAACTTGATAATCAAGCAACGGTTGTTTGTGGTCAAAATTCACCACGCCACGCGCTAAATTCCATTCAAAAATTTTGCGATTATCGTCTTTGGCAAGTTTGCGAATTAAGTCGTCAGCGTGTTGTTCTTCAAAGGTCACTAAATACAACAGCGGATAATTCGATTCAACGTGAGCGCGGATGTTTGCGTAAAGGTTTTCAGTGTTGGTCATAGTTTTCTCAATGTTGTTTCAATAAAATTTCAAAGCCCGCTTGTTCAAAGTGTTTATCCGCCGTGAATACAGTCGTAATTTGGTTTTTTCTAGCCAGAATGATGCTGCTGCAATCCACTAATCCCCATTCTTTGTCTTGCATTTGAGTGAACAAATCGAGGCTTTTTGTCATTAAACTTTCGTTGATTGGAACAACTGTCCACGCTTTCGATTTGTAAATGTTGTTAATCATTTGCACGGCTGTCGCCCTAAATTTAACCCGACTAAACGCATTGCAAAATTCAGCAATCACAAAATCACTGGTAATAAAATGACTTTGATTTTTGACCAATTCTTTTTGCACTTTCCACGCAATATGGTGAAAAGAATCTTGTTTATTGCCCAATGCAATCAACGCAGCGGTATCGACAAAAACAGTATTCATTTTTTATCAACGCCGTAAAGATAGTGGTCATGATTCAACGCGAAATCCTCAATTCCAGTGTCAACACTCGGCAAATCAATGTTTGAATTTGTCCAAGGGTCATTATCTAAATCTGTTTTTTTAGATGAAAAAAGTTGAAAAGATTTTGCTTCATTGATTAAACGCTGCTCAACTTCTTTAATAATTTGCGTTAAACGTTCTTGCGGTAACGTATCGGGGACGTTAATGGTTAATTGCATGATGATTCCTCGCGAATGTCGGTGTAGAGATTTTTGGTGTTGGTCATAATATATTTTTTATCATCGGCGGAAACTGTAAATCTAAAAATTACCATCTTGTTTTTAAATAGTTTCAATATGCTTAAAGCTAATTTTTTTAGATGCAACTTTATTTGTTTCAAGCTCACAAACTTTATTAACAGATACTATTGAATTATTAAGATTTTTTTTCATCTTTTTAATATCATCTTCATCAAAAGAATAAATGAACTCAGCCTCAATAATAGGAAAATTGATTTTTAATATATTAACAATATCTTCAATACATTTTTTTAGAGATAACGTTAATGACACAAAGCATGTCAAAAATTCTGCATGTTCTAATTCTTCAATTCTCGATTTCAACACTTCATTTTCTGCTTTGAGTTGTTCAACCTCATCATCCGAATTCTGAACCGAAGAAGGCAACGTCTTTTTACGTTCAGCAATCGCCGCACGCAATAAATTCTCGTCCGTTTCGCCGTCGAATAATTCCATCAAGCCTTTGAGTGATTGCACTTCGCGTTGGTTATTCGCGGCGATTTCTGCTGCGAGCAAGGCTTCAACGTTGTCGGCGAGTTCGACCAATTTCCTAACACGCAACCATCTCGCTAATTTTCCTGTGCGAAAAGGTTCAAGCAATTCGGCGGTTAAATTGTTTTTCAAATCGTCGAGCCTGCAAAGTTTTGTGCCGTTGAACGGTAAATCGAATTTGATGTCACTGGGTTTCATGGTTTTCCTGTTGAAAATTAAAAATAAAATCGTTCCCACGCTTCAAAACATGAGAACGAACGCTTAGTTTGTTCCTGTTACGAAAATAAGCCAAATGTTACGGTATTAAATACGCTTTTTGCCGCTGATTTCACGCCTTCATAAGCCGATGCAATGAATTTTGTTGCGGTTTTGACGATGGCTTTACTGCCTTGATAAACCGTTTCACCAATTGCGCTGCCAGCCATTCCACCGACCACCGCGCCAACAAATGCGCCCACGCCACCAAATGCTAAACCAATCGCCGCGCCTTCCATTGCCCCATAAAGTCCACCCACCGCACTGGAAGTTGTATTGCCCATTGCGTCGAGCGTTTCGGTGGCGGTCATTTCACCTTTGGCTAATTTGAACAGACATTTTGCATTTTCAACGGCGACGTAAGCGATGTTGGCAATTTGACCGGCTGGCGTATTTTTAAGAACTGAAATCCAGCCACTTTTTGCCGCGACAACCAACGCACCTGAAACCGCGACTTGCACGCCAACGTTTTTCGCGCTTTTAATCGACGATTCAAAAAATTCTTTCAAATCTTCGTTGCCCGATTGGTTTTCTTTGCCCGTGAATGAATTCCAAACGCGCCGTCCTAAAATCCGTGCGCCTTGGAAACCTGCGGTGAAGGCGGCAGCAACGACCATTTTTTTGCCGATTTCTTTGGCGATGCTGATGCGACTGGCATCGTTCCAGTCGTATTGTTTAAGTTCTGAATCGCGTTGGGCTTTTTGTTGGGCGGCTTTGTGGTTTTCGTAATCGTCCATCGTCATTGAAACGCCGTCGTGTTCGTATTCACTGGCGATTTTCAAATCGGAAAACTTTTTGCGTAACGCTTCGACGTGTTCTTTATTAACGATGATGGTGGAATCGCCGTAATCGTGCGTTTCGATATTTTTGGCTAACGCTTTTAAGCCTGTTTCGTTGGGTTGGTAAAGTTTGACCTGAATGCTTTCAACGACATTTCCGGCGGCATCTTTGATAAGAATATCAGGTGAGTTGAGCGTGGTAATGCTGGGAACTTCGGCTTTTAACGTTGAACCCGACGTTGTCGCATTGATATTAAATTGATTGGCTAAATCGGCTTCTGCGATGAAACCGTGTAATTGTCGCGCACCGCTGACAACGAAATCCTGACCGTTATTTAAAATCATGTCGCGCATTTCGGCGGTGGCATCGTCTAACGCTTTGTCGATACTTTGCGCGTATTTTCCCACATCGACAACGCCTGCGCTGGTCGCGCCTTGTTCGATTTTCTTTGCAATCCACGATTCACGGCTTTTGCCTTTATCCAAATGCGCGAGCAAATCGGCTTTTGAATCATTGGCTTCTTGAACGGTTTTGATAAGGGTTGAAGTGGTTTCAAAACGTTCCGCGTCGTTTTGCCAAAGTTTGGGATAGTTTGAAAATTCTCGATTGAGCCAAACATCGAGCGACAAAGAATTTTTGTGGCGCGTGTACGAATCAACAAATGTTGAAATGAGATTGCCTGTTTTTTGAGCGTTTTCTTGGTTGCCGAATGAATCGGCGGCGGCTTGATTGGCGAGTTTTTCTTCGGCGGCTTCGTCGAGAATAAAGCCCGTTTCGTTGTCGATAACGACGGGGGGATTTGAATTGGTCATGATGGTTTGCGCCTCTTTGAAATGAAAAGCGCAAACCATAACACAGGGTGACGACAGGTTATGTCATTTAAAAAAAGCTAAATCAAAAGTTAATGAAGTGTTTTTAACAAAGAAAAATTAAAAACACCGTCGTCCACGCACCAGCCGAACATTACCCTCGTAGTCCTTATAGTCGTAGCCTGAATAGCCGTTGTAGAAAAAGATACTCCACGCATTGAAACTATGTTCAGCATAATAAGGCGAAGAAGACCAAAACCATTCAGGAAGAGTATTTGGAAAAATAGTGTGGTTGATTTTTGGTGGAGAGGATTCGGCAACAACAATGCTTTTTAATTCTTCAATTGTCGGTAATCGCCAATCCGTAAAACCACCACACGCCTCACGAGCGTTAAATGAATGGGTAACTTTCATTGCGTCATCCCAAGTCATTGCTTTTGTATCCCCAATAACCGTCCCGTTTTCCCATCGTTGCCCAATTGAAAAACGACACCACGTTAAACCCGTTAGCGTATCCAATGCGGTGCCGTCGTCACGCGCGATAAACTGTCCAATTTGTGCTTCGGTTATTTTCGGTTTGGGTGGATTTTTCAATTGTTCAATTTCCATTTTCAACGCTTCAGTTTCAACTTTGAGCTGTTCAACTTCTTCGTCGTTTGAACTTTCACCAAAAGGCGCGACAGCTTTGTAATTGGCAATGGCTTCGCGTGTATCGTCTAAATCCAATTCACTCACTAAAATTTCACACAAGTTTTTAAACAGTTTTACATCGAGTTCGTTTTTGTCGGCGAGATGTTCAGCGCGTAACGCTTCCACTTTGTCGGCGAGTTCTTCTAATTTCCGAACCCGCAACCATTTCGCTAATTTGCCTGAATGAAAATGCTCAAAAAGTGCGGGCGATAAGTTTTCTTCAAGGTCATCTAATCGGGCGAGCGTTGTGCCATCACTGAATTTTAAATCGAATTTGATGGGTTTCATGATTTTCCTTTTGAAAATTAAAAAATGTTGAAAATTTTAGTCCTTGCTGTCGCGCAACGTCACGGTACGATTGAATACTAATTTTTCAAGTGTACTATCAATGTCTAAACAAAAATAGCCAACCCGTTCAAATTGATAACGATTTTCGAGCGTCGCCGCTTTCAAACTGGCTTCAACACGGCACGAATCCAAAATTTGTAACGAATCTGGATTGACCACATTCAAAAAATTCTCTTCATTATCCGGTTGCGGCACGGTAAATAAACGGTCATACAAACGAATTTCTGCCGTGTGCGAATGCGCCTCATCAACCCAATGAATTACACCTTTTGCTTTGCGACCTTCGGGATTTTTCCCGAGCGTATTTTCATCATAACTGCATCGCAATTCGATAATTTCACCGTCTGCATTTTTAATCACTTCGTCGCACCGAATTACATACGCGCCACGCAAACGGACTTCTTCACCCACGCTCAAACGCTTATATTTTGCTGGTGGATTTTCAGAAAAATCGTCACGTTCAATCAAAATTGTTTTTGAAAATGGCACAATTCGCTTGCCGAATTCTTCACGTTGCGGATGATTTGAAACCTCTAAATTTTCGATTTTATCGTCTGGATAATTGGTAATCACCACGCGCAACGGCTCTAAAACCGCCATCGCTCGAAACGCATTTACATTCAAATCTTCCCGAATGCAGTATTCCAACACGCCCATTTCAATCCACGAATTTTGTTTGGTAATGCCAATGCGTTCGCAAAAATCTTTAATTGCTTGCGGCGTAAAACCCGCGCGGCGTAAACCGGCAATCGTTGGCATTCTTGGATCATCCCAACCCAAAACGTGTTTTTCAGTCACGAGTTGATTTAATTTTCGTTTGCTGACAATCGTGTATTCCAGTTGCAACCGCGCAAATTCAATTTGTTGCGGATGACATGGCGTTTGTAGTTGCTCCAAAACCCAGTCGTACAACGGACGATGATCGGCAAATTCCAGCGTGCAAAGTGAATGCGTAATGCCTTCGATTGCGTCCGAAATACAATGCGTGTAATCGTACATCGGGTAAATGCACCACGCATCGCCCGTGCGCTGATGATGCACGCGACGAATTCGATAAATCGCAGGATCGCGCATATTCATATTGGGTGAAGCCATATCGATTTTGGCACGCAACACATATTGTCCGTCGGCAAATTCACCCGCTCGCATTCGTGCAAACAAATCTAAATTTTCGTCAATCGAACGATGACGGTCGGGGCTTTCTTTACCCGCTTGTGTCAACGTGCCACGATAAAGACGAATTTCTTCAGCCGATAAACTATCCACATACGCCAAATTTTGTTGAATCAATTCGACTGCATATTGATAAAGTTGTCCAAAATAATCCGACGCATGACGCAATTCTGTCCATTCAAAACCCAACCAAGCCACGTCGCGCTTGATGGATTCCATGTATTCGACGCTTTCTTTTTCAGGATTTGTGTCGTCGAAACGCAAATTACAAGTGCCATTATTTTCGATTGCTGTACCAAAATTCAAACAAATCGATTTTGCGTGACCAATGTGCAAATAACCATTCGGTTCGGGGGGGAAACGGGTGGCGACTTTGCCATTATTTTTGTTTGCTTTTAAATCATTCGCGACAATTTGACGAATAAAATTCGCAGGTAAATTTGTTTCTGGGATTTGCATAGTAATTTTAAATTTAAAAATGAGAAAACGTTAAAGCATGGTAAAGGAATCTTAAAGCTCTAACAAGCAAGGTAGAAAATATGCCATAAAACAAATAGAATACCATTTGCTCACATAATTGGATTGCGTTACTATCCCTAAACTGCTGCGCCAACTGGTGTAGTTTACAAAAAAAAAATGGAGTAAATTTCATGTTTAAAAAACTTTCTTTTGCGGTTACAACCATCGCATTGTCTGCAACGATAAGTATTGCAGAAGCCGCAGACTGTAAAGATGTTCCTACTTTTGCACAATTACAAAGCACGTTGAAAATAGCACAATCGCAAAGTAACGGCGGTTTTGGTTTGCATATGTGGGGAACAATTGTGAATCGTGCGGGCGAAGTCTGCGCGATTGCAAAAACAGGTGCAGCAACGGGTGATCAATGGCCAGGCAGCCGTGTAATTTCTGCCCAAAAAGCCAATACGGCTAATTCTTTTAGTTTGCCAGGCTTGTCTTTATCAACGGCTAATTTGTATTCAGCCGTTCAACCGGGCGGCAGTTTATTTGGCTTGCAAGAAAGTAATCCTGTTGATACTTCTGTTGCTTATGCAGGCACAACGGCTAACTTTGGTACAGTGAAAGATGCTCTGGTTGGCAAACGAATTGGTGGTGTTAATGTTTTTGGTGGTGGTTTGGCACTGTATAACACTACGGGGAAATTAGTCGGTGCAATCGGCGTGAGTGGCGATAGTTCGTGTGCAGATCACAACATCGCTTGGCGTACGCGCCATTTATTGTCATTGGATAAAGTGCCAGCAGGCGTTGCAGGCGATAAATCTGACAATATCGTTTTTGATATTGCTGCTGACGGTAAAAGTGTCGGTGGTTGGGGACATCCAGCTTGTGGCGCTAACAGTACAGAAGCCAACACAACCGTATTGAGTAACGCGCCAATAGCTAAATAAAATAAAAGTAGTAAACAGGGCAAGTAGACTATTGCTTGCCCTGCTCTTGCAACGATTCTGCTGTGTTACGATTTGTTATTTTATCAATCCAACTGTAAATTCGCTTCACCAACAAACCCTCGTCGTGCAAATACAAATGCCCTTCGTTGTCAATTTTAATCTGTTGATAATTTGAATTTATTTTGCCCATTACCTGCCGTTCTCGCGCACTATTGACCACATTCGGCAAATCTAACGCGCCATAAATATCTAACATTGGCAGCGTCAATTTTGGCATAAATTGCAATGTTTGCGCCGTTAAATCACTGGTTTCAGGTACGGGCAAACTAACCGTTACCAACGCGTTCACGTCCGCTATTTTTTCACTCAAGCTATAACTCGCCATCAAACCGCCTAAACCGTAACCCACGACAACAATTTTTTCCGCCTTTTCAGTTTTTGCAAAATTGATTGCTGCGACGAATCGAGCTTTAGCTTCAGGAAAGAGCGCGTAATAATCTTGAACCGCTGCGCCCGCCTCACGCACAGGCAATTGAATCGACAAAGTTGCCCAGTGATGTTCGGGAAAAAAGGTGCGTAACGGTTTGATTATCGCTTGTTGAGTCGGATTTCCGCCAGTGTCATGCAAAAGAATGACGACACCGTGACGGGGATTTTTTGCCGTATCGGTGTACAAACTTAAAAACTTCTTTTCGGGCGTTTCTAACCAAACCGCACGACCCAAATTTAACGTTTTTTGAATATCCGTCGCAAACTCTGCTTCGCGTTTGTCATCGCTCGCTACACACGTTAACTCGCCACATAAATAAAGCGCAACACTCATTCGAGCGCATTTTTTAATGAACAACTGCGAAAAATTTTTCATAATTACATGCTGTAAACAACGTCACGATTGCCGCTTTTTGGATCGTTAATTTTTTCTTTAATATCGGTTTTTGCTTTGCCTTGATTGATACGGTCGCGATCGTATTTCGCCATCATCTCTTCCCATGTTTTGTATTGCTGATATTCAGCAAAACCAGCGGCTTTGCGTTGGGCATAAATTTCTTTGCCCATTGCAATGATTTCGTCCGCTTTCTTGCCATCGACAGCAGCTAAAAATTCGGCATTATCTTTTTTGGCATCGCGAACCATCCAAAACGACATTTCATATTCGACACGCTTCTCTTCGGTCAAACGATTTTTAATCATTTTTACTGACTTATAAGCAGTTTTTTCACTGTGTGCGTTGATTTCCTGACCGTTGCAAGCCATTAAAAGACTGCAACTGAGCAACAACAAAACAAGGGGTAATTTTTTCATCAAAGTGTCTCGAATTAAAAAATGAATCGGATGATAACGCTAACGGAACAAACAAAGTAAAATACGCGGTTATTATAAACCTAAGCCAATTTTTTTATGCTGGAATTTATTTCTCTGCTCCGACAACGCTATCACGTTGTTTTGAATTCCACCCCAATCGAAGCCAATCAACACCAACTCGCTTTTGAACAGCTCACGTTGGCGGAAGCGTTTTTTCGGAAAGGTCAATATCTCAAAACGTTGCCGTTATCGTGTGCGATTATTGGCCCGACGCAAGCGGGTAAAAGCTCGTTGACGAATGTTTTTTTACAATCTGAACACGCGGGAGTCAGTCCATTGGCGGGTTATACCGTTTATCCACACGGTTTTTGTCATCAAATAGCGTTATCCGATTGCCACGATTTAGCCCGTTATTTCGCACCATTTATGCAACTTTCACGCGAAAATTTAAGTAAAAATCGTTTTGATTGTTACACGCTATCTTCTCCCCCCTTTGAAGGGGGGCGGGGGGGATGTGATTTTGTTCCAGCCTGCGTATTTTGGGATACGCCTGATTTCGATTCGATTGATTCGACCGATTATCGCGAAGGCGTTTTAAAAACAATCGCGCTGGCTGACGTAATTATTCTAGTCGTCAGCAAGGAAAAATACGCCGATCAAACTGTGTGGGATACGTTAAAGCTCATCGAACCGTTGCGCCAACCGACGCTGATTTGCGTCAATAAATTAAGCGAAGGGGCGGAAGCGATTATTTTGGAATCTCTCAAAGAAAAATGGCGTGATTATCGGCGTGATAATTTTCCCGAAGTCGTGCCGTTTTTGTATCAACAAACCACAAAATCACCTGAAATTCCCGAATCGAAACGGCACGTTTTGTTTGAATTGGCGAAAAAAGTTCAACGCGAAAAACAGCAGCGGCGCGAACAAAAATTAGTGCAAACGCATTGGGTAGAATGGACGAAACCATTACGCGCCGAACACGAAATTTATCAAGCGTGGCAAACGTTGGTTGATGACAAGATTGAGCAAGCGTTAAAAGATTATGCGCGAGATTATTTGAATCATCCGCGCCACTACGAAACCTTTCAACAAGCGATTGCTGAGTTGTTATTATTGCTGGAAATTCCGAGCGTGGCGAAAGTGATGGTGACGGCCCGAAAGGTTTTACTTTATCCGTTAAAGTTAGTGCGGCGATTGGGTAAAAGTCGAAATCATCCGCAGCGAAGTCAGGAAATGATTGTTTTAACACAGCTGATTAACCACACGTTGACCGAATTAGCGCATGAATTATTGGCTAAAAACACGCCTTCATTGTGGCGCGAATTGAGCGAACAATTACGTCAAAATCGCACCGACGTTTTACAAGAATTCCAGCATGCCGCCGAAGAGTATCACCAAAATTTTCAGCAAGATGTCGAACGCGCCGCGCAAGGACTTTATTCAAAATTGGCAGAACAGCCACTGGTTTTGAATACGTTACGCGCTACTCGTGTCGCCGCCGATGCCGCCGTTATTGCGTTGACGTTGTACACGGGTGGAATTGGTTTATCTGATTTGGCGATTGCGCCTGCGATGTTGATGTTGACGAATTTACTCACAGAAAGCGTAATTGGCAATTACATGACAAAAGTTGAAGCGGATTTGAAAACCCAACAATTTGCCGCCGTGAAAAAACAAATTTTCGCGCCACTTGCGCGCCGCTTGAACGCTTTGCCGCAGCACTTAAAAACCGACACGCATTTTTCAATTTCACCTGAAAAACTTGCCGCCATTGAAACCCAATTTAATGAAAAACCGCATGGCTTACGATTACTCTGAACTTTTACAGCGCGTCGAAGATTGGGCGCAACAGGCTTCTGAATTGGGTTGGCTAAATCCGCAGCAACTCCCGCTAACGCATGTCAAAAAAGAAGATTTTTTCTCCCCTCTTGAAAAGGCGGGCGGAGAGGATTTGCGTGAATCGCGTCCGTTAATCGTCGCTTTTATGGGTGGAACGGGCGTGGGTAAAAGTTCGTTACTCAATCGATTAGCGGGGAAACCGATTGCGAAATCGGGAATGACGCGCCCGACTTCAAAAGAAGTGACGCTTTTTCACCATCGTGAAATCACGCTGAAAAATTTGCCGCTGACGGATATTCGCGTTGCAAATCATGACGACAACGCGCAAAAAAACGTGGTGTGGATTGATATGCCTGATTTCGACAGCACGGACACGCACAATAAAGAATTGGTTTTAAACTGGTTGCCACACATCGACGTGTTGATTTACGTTGTCAGTCCCGAACGCTATCGAGACGAAAAAGCGTGGCGATTATTACTCGCTGAAGGCGCAACGCATGCGTGGTTGTTTGTGCTGAATCAATGGGACAGAGGTGTTTTTGAACAAGCTGACGATTTTGAAAAGCAGTTAAAACTGGCTGGATTTAACGCGCCACTTATTTTTAAAACAAATTGTCAAAATGCTTCTCCCCCCTTTGAAGGGGGGCGGGGGGGATGTGCTTTAAACGATGAATTCTGCCAATTAACCGAAACATTAACATCACTCGCCACGCAAAAAACCATCGAACAATTGGAAACACACGGCAAACACGTTCGCATTCACCAGTTACAGGAACAGTTACAAAATTATCTCGTGCCATTCGGCAATGAAACCGTGTTGAAAAAATTGCCGCATCATTGGAATTCAAATTGGAAAAAAACCGCCGCACAATTACAACAGGGTTTTGCGTGGCGGCTTCAACCGTTAGCCGAACATTTTGCCCAACACGTTAACGATTTATTAAACTCAAAAAACGTGATTTCACTTTGGGATGAGTGGGCGCAAACTCGTTTTGACGATGCGTTAAATATGCTGATTATCGATGCACAGAAATTGGGATTTCCGATTGCGCCGCTGGAATTAGAACTTTTACCGTTGCGTGAAAAGGCTCAAAAACAATTCAACTCGCACGTTGAACTTCAAACGCGGCAAGCGTTGGCGCAACGTGGAAATATCGTGCAACGCGCGTTATTAAAATTCGTGGCAATGGCAGAAATTGTGTTGCCTTTGGCGGCGATGAGTTGGGTCGGTTTTCAAGTGATAAATGGTTATTATGAAAGCAATCAAACGCACGATCATTATTTGAATGTGGATTTTGCGATTCATAGCACGTTGGTGTGCGGATTGTCATGGCTAGTGCCGTTTTTTATTTTGAAAAAATGCCAACCGTCACTCGAAAAATGTGCGGTGCGCGGCTTGAATAAAGGCATTTCGCAAGGTTTTACGAGTTTGACCGTCGAAGTGATGACCGCGATTGAACAGTTTCAACAACAACGCGCCATGCAATTACAAAGTGTGAATACGTTGCTGGCGTTGTGTGAATCGATGACCGAAAAACCCATCGAATTTGCGCCAAATAGTCAGTTGGAACGTATGTTGGTTTCTGAAAAATAGGGATGAAAGAGTTAGCCTATAAGCCGGATTTTGTCGGGAACAGTCATTCATCTAGGCGACAAATCACTCTGCCGCTCAAGCAATCTACCCGAAAGCCGCCAGGGCGGACGAATGCTTTCCTATTTGATCTTGCTCCGAGTGGGGTTTTCACTGCCACACCTGTTACCAGTTGCGCGGTGCGCTCTTACCGCACCATTTCAACCTTACTGATTCGATGAACGAATTTAGCGGTATATTTTCTGCTGCACTTTCCGTAGGCTCACGCCCCCCAGTTATTATCTGGCACTCTGCCCAATGGAGTCCGGACTTTCCTCCCTTCTATCATTACAATAAAACGGCGACTGCCCAGCTAACTCTTTCACGCTTAGTTTAGCACAGTCGCTAAAAATCATGGATGATTTTTAGTCCCCCGATAACCACAGCAGACGGGCGTTTTTTCGTAAGCGAGTTCGAAAATCGCTTCGTAATTTCGATTTTCATTGCGCCAAACTTTGAATGAATGTTTGTGCTTCGGTTTCGCTTTAAAAGGCATTTTCGTCTTTAGTCTGTTTGCAATCCAAATAAAACGCGAGAGATCTTCAAGTTCTTGGCGTTTCTTTTGCCATAATTCTTCAAGAAAAGCGCATTGAATCATATTTGGGCAATGTTTCGTAAAGTGCGTAAAGACTATGGGCGGTATTTACCAAAAAGCACCGTAAAGCCCCTTCCTTCAGGTGAGGGATGTAAGGTGTGCTTTTGATTTTTGACGTTGGGTTGTTGTGTACTCATAAAAAATCGCAAACTCAGTCGCACGATTAGCGATATGGGCTTTTTTGAGTTTCGTAAATGCGGCGACTAATCACGCTAATTACGCCGTGGGTTACACCGCGTCAGCCCGTGGAGCCGAAGGCTCTTGTTTTTAATCGCAAGGTTAAAAACGAAACCAGCCGCGTCGAAGCAGGAATTAAACACTATAAAGCTACCTATGGGTAATTTTGGATAGGTTTGAAATAACGGTGAAACGGCGTTTAGATTTCTACAAATCCATGCGTACCGCGTTTTGATTTGACCGCTAACCAATCTTTTAATTGCTTTAATTCGTCAGTTTCGGGCAAATCATCAATTGATTGGCGTGTTCGTAATAACCGAAACGCTTTCGATAATACATCGTAACGTTCGCCGGTAATGCCTGCGCGGCGTAAACCAACGCTGTTCAATCGATAATGTCGTGCGGGTCGTCCGCCAATTAACATAAACGGCATTGCGTCCATATTCAAACCAGTTGTGCCTTGTACGATAGCGAAAGAACCGATGCGGCAAAATTGATGTACGACGACTGCGCCGCCCATAAAGACATTGTTGCCGATTTCGACGTGACCACCGATGGCGACGTTGTTGGCGAAAATCGTTTTATTGCCAATGCTGCAATCGTGCGCGACGTGGCTGTTATTCATAAAATAACAATCCGAACCAATCCGCGTATTCCCATTTTTTTTCGTAGCACGGTGCGCGGTGAAACCCTCGCGGAAGGTGTTGTTGTTGCCAATTTCCAACCACGTCACGGTTTCAGCTTTAAAATGAATATCTTGCGGCAAATCACCCAACACAACGTGCGGATGAACGATATTTCCGTTGCCCATTTTAGTAAACGGTTGAATCACGGCGTGGGCTTGAATACTACAATTTGCACCGATTTCAACGTGATGCTCAATCATCGCAAATGCCCCAATGGTCACGTTGTCGCCCATTTTGGCATCGGGCGAAATAAACGCGGACGGATGAATATTTTGTGTCATAAAAAATTAACCTCGTGGATGAAATTGCGCGTGTAATGTTTGCAAACGCTCACGCGCGACGTAACGTGTGCGGTGACAGCGGTTTAGTAATTTCAGCCTTGAACGCATAACGTTTGATCATCTGCCAAAAGGCTTGCGGGTTATCTTGCGGTGGCGAAAATATAATCACTTTGCCGACCATTCAAAAGCAAAATCCGCTATTTAAATATATTTCAAGGTAAATAAAAGCCTTGCACTATATATCTTGTGATTTCATATTAGTTAAGCCGCAGTCATTTTTTTAGATGGGCTGAATGTACAACACGCGATAAAACCTGTCCACTTTTTTGTTTAACATTCACTGTTCTAAAAGGTGCTGGAGATGGTACATTTACACACAAGGAGCAAATAATTATGCAAATCATCACAGAATCCGATTTTTCGGGCGTTGATAAAAATCACCATTGGGCAGCGCAATTTCAAATTTTGAATTATTCACAAGGGGGATCGAGTTTGATTCCACACGGTTTTTTTCGCAATTGGTTAGATCAAACAGAAAACATTAACGGCACGTTTTACATTGGCAAATGTTCAGGGTTTGGCGTGGGTTCAATCGTGAAATATGACGCAGGACTTCAAAGTTTGCGTGTCGGTCGATATGTGGCGGGCGGTTTACGATTAAAATTTTTACTCAACGGGCAACACGAAATGCGGACGATTTCGACGGCAATGTTTTCTGTTTTGGGAATGGGCTTGAAAAACGCCCCCCCCCCCAATACGTCGATTCTATTATAAAAAATGACGTGTGGCTGGGTGACGAAGTGATGATGTTGGGCGGTGGTATTATTGAAAACGGTTGCGTGATAGGAGCGCGTTCACTTTTGCCGCCGAATTTTCGCAGTGAACCGTATGGAATTTATGCGGTTTCCCCAGCGCGGTTAATTCGATTTCGTTTTTCTGAAAAAGTACGCGACGCGCTAAGTGTGTTAGCGTGGTGGGAAATGCCGTTGACGTGGTTGCGCGATAACAATGATTTGTTTTTGCTCGACATGACGGCAAATGAAGCGAAAGCGTTGGCGATTATCGAAAAGTTAACGGAAAGTCGAAAAGATTTTGTCATTACCAACGCTTAAAAATGGATAGCTGCCGTTAATGGCAAATATAGTCGAGTGATTGACAGGTGAAACGCTTGATAATAATTTGTGCGAAAATGGAGCGAACACCTTAGCAAAAGTTGGAGAAAGAATGGAAATCGCCCCGAATAAAAAAATTACACAAAATTATGATACGTCACCTCTCTAATTTCGCGCATCACCTGTTGTTGTGGACATTGTTATTGATTGCGGTCTGTTTTTTAGGCGTGAATTTTTTATTTTCTCAAATTGAAAATTACAAAGCGGATTTGGCGCATGAATTAAGCGAAGTTATCGAAGCACCCGTCACCATTGGAAAGCTGGATGCCAAACTTCGCGGCATTCAACCCGAATTGCAATTGTCACAACTTAACATTTCTGACAAAAAAATTCAGCTCAAGGAAATCCGCTTAACGTTTGATGTTTGGCATTATTTATCAACCAAAAATTTATTTGCCGCCACGTCCGTTTCATTGGTTGGCGCACAAATTACGTTGATTCGCCACACGGACGACAGCATTACGCTCGAAGGTTTGAAAGCCAGTGAAGGTCAACCGTTGTGGCTGTTACAAGGTCGAAAATATCTACTTTTACAAAGTTCGATAGCGTGGCGCGACGAAAAACTCAATAAACCTGCACGACAAATTTCTCCTGTTAATTTGGCGATTATGAATGATGGCGAACAACATCGAGTCAATTTATCCGCGCAGTTGCAGAAGGTCGAACCGCTGCGAGTGTCGATGATATTTACTGGAAATCCGTTTAAACCGAAAACGCTAAACGGAAACATTTTTTTCGAGAGTAAAAATCTAAAGCTCAACGAATTGGCTGCATTCGATTTGCCTTTGTCGCTAAAAATCACGGAAGGTTTGGCGAATATAAAAGCGTGGGCAAAATGGCAAAATGGACAAATTAGCACGACTAACGGCGAACTTACATTGCAAAATGTCATAGCGAATCGTCCACAGCATCCCACTTTAAAACTCGACCAATTTCACAGTCGTTTTCAACTCACGCATCAAGCCGAAATGTGGCAAATTATGTTGCCTTCATTACAATTTAAATTTCCAGAAACTGAACTCAATGGCACCATGTCTGTCATGTTTAACGAAAATAATTCGGACGCAACGGGTGTAGGATTATTTTTAGAACAGGTAGAAATTTCCCCGCTCATTCCCATCGTTAATTTCTTTTCTGAAACACAATTTGATACAAATCAATTGAACGGCACCTTGGAAAATCTGAGTTTATTCGCGCAACCGGCACAACAAAAATTTGCAATCGATAGCGCGTTCAATAATCTGAATGTAAATGTAGCAAAGTTGCATGTTGAGCATTTGAACGGGTATTTGCATGGCAATGAACACGCGGGAAAGTTGCACTTAAATTCTGAAAAATTGGTATTTAATGCACCGACGTTATTTCGAGAACCGCTGCCACCGATAAAATTGAAAACTGAGTTAAATTGGACGAAAACGCCAGCCGCGTGGCGCGTCGAAAGTGAAAAAATTGAGTTAAACAATCGGGATATTCCGAGTGAAAGTGTGTTGAAATTAACCTTGCCGAACAATGGCGCGACGTTTATGGATTTACAAACGCACTTTGAAATTCATGACGCGACCCAAACGTGGCGATATTTGCCCGTTGGCATCATGGATAAAGGCATTGTCGAGTGGTTAGACAAAGCGTTTGAAAAAGGACGTGTAAAAAACGGACAATTTTTGTTCTACGGTTTGCTAAAAGATTTTCCGTTTGAAAAAGGGCAGGGCGTATTTGAGGTGGTGTTTGATGCTGAAAATGCCCAACTCAATTACGCGCCAGATTGGTTGCCATTGACGGATTTAACGGCACAAGTGCGATTTTATCAGGATAGCTTACAGGTGAATTTATCGGGCATGGCGCAAAATGCGACGCTCAAATCTGCTGACATCACGATTCCATCGATGCACACCAGCAATTACGTCAATATCATTGGCGAAGCGGAAGGTGAGATTTCGCAAGTATTGGGTTTCATGCAGCGAACGCCTTTGAAATCGCGGGTGGATTCGGTTTTAACGGCGATTATGCCGCAAGGAAAAACCAATGTTTCGCTTGATTTGCAAATTGCTTTAGTCGAAAAATTAACGTCAAAAGTAAAAGGTTCCGCGCAATTTCAAAATGCGAAATTAAAAGTGAAATCGCTAGATTTGCCAGTTCAAGCGATGAATGGCACGTTGCAATTCACGGAAAATGGCGTGTTTAGCGACACGATAAAAGCGGTCGCGTTAAATCATCCGATTCAAATTCGTTTGCAAAATAATGAAAATAATACTGCCGTTCACGTCGTTGGAAGTACGAGCGTGGAAGATTTGTTTGGTCAATTGAACATTTTGCCGCTGACAAAATTGGCGCAAACGGCGTGGATTGAAGGCAGCAGCGATTACCAATTAACGCTGATTTTGCCTTACGAAAAAATTGCCCCGACGTTGCAATTGCAATCAATGTTGTCGGGAATTACATTAAATCTTCCCGAGGAATTGGCGAAAACGAAATGGCAATCTGTGCCGTTTTCAATGATGTTCACACTTGGAAATGAAGCGTTTTTACCGCTGACGTTGAATTATAACGAGCAATTAAAAGCCGCTGCGAATATCGACACGAAAAATAAACATCTTGAACGTGGCGCGATTTTGTTGGGCGATGGACAAATTTCACTGCCAGACACAATGGGTTTGAGTGTGAAAATTTCACATGAGCAACTTGCGTTACAAGATTGGTTAAATTTTGCAGCAGCCAGTTCAGAAAATAATGCAGCGGCGATTCATTCCATTTCAATTCACAGTCAAAATGCGCGTTGGCAAAAATCTGAATTGGGCGAATTCGATTTAACATTAAAGCGTGAAAATGAATCGTGGCGGGGAAAACTAAACAGTTTGTTTGCCCAGGGTTTACTGGAATGGCAAAATGGCGCGTCGCTTAAATTGGAACTGGAAAAATTGGATTTAGCTTTTTTCAAACAATTACAATCGCCCGACGAAACGAAAAATGAAACCACTTCAACATCAGCAGAATCGTCGAAAAAATTGCCGTTACTTTCGTTGCACAGCGAGCAGACGTTTTGGCACGATAAAGCATTGGGAAAATTAACCATTGAAACCGAAAAATCCACGAATGGCATGATGTTTAAAACCATCGATTTGCAAGCCGCCACGCATCATTTATTGATGACGGGCGATTGGCAAGGTTCGCAAACACAATTGCGTGGCAAATTGGATTTTTTCAAAGCGGGGCAATTGTTTTCAAATTTAGGCATTACGAAAGACATTGCCGAAACGACGGGCAGCGCAAAATTAGATTTGCATTGGCAAGGCGCACCGCAACAATTTGATTTGAAAAAATTGCGCGGACAAGCCGATTTGAGTTTGCAAAATGGGCGCATTTTAAGTATCGAACCAGGTTTTGGGCGAATTTTGGGCGTGTTGGCATTGGAGCAATGGTTGAAGCGATTACAATTAGACTTTAGCGACGTTTACGCGGAAGGTTTGACGTTTAACAGCATCAACGGGCATTTCGATATTTTGCAAGGCAAAGCCAGTACGCAAGATTTAACGGTGGATGCAATTCCGGCTAAAATTGTGTTGAAAGGTGACACGGATTTTGTGCAAGAAAATGTAAATTACTTGGTAAATGTCACGCCTAAAAGTGCCGGCGTAGTGCCTATTGCTGGTACAATTGTCGGCAAAATAATGAGTGTTGTTGGAAAAACGCTGACGGGCAAAGATCAAGATGGTTTTTTCTTTGGCTCACAATATCAGGTCAAAGGTTCGTGGGAAAATATTGAAATGATTTCGCTGCACGAAAATGAAGGTTTAGTACAAAAAACATGGCACGGGATCACTCAATTTCCGTGGCTACCCCAAAAACTTAATTCTAAAGAGGCTTATCATCATGACTAAATGTGCTGCCATTCAAATGGCTTCCGGTCCTAGTATCAGTGCAAATTTATTAAAAGCTGAAAAGCTCATTGCCGAAGCGTTCAAAGCGGGCGCGAAATTGGTCGCGTTGCCTGAAAATTTTGCGTTAATGGGCGACCACGAACAAGACAAAATCAAAGTCAAAGAAGTGGATGGTTTGGGGATTATTCAAAACTTTTTAGAAACTACAGCGAAAAAATACGGCGTGTGGATTGTTGGCGGTACGATTCCGATTGCGGGCGAAAGCGAAAAGAAAGTGCGTGCCGCGTGTTTGATTTACGATAATTTTGGAAAGCGCGTGGCGCGTTATGACAAAGTGCATTTGTTTGACGTTCACGTTCCAAATACGAATGAAGTTTATCGGGAATCGGATACGATTGAAGCCGGTGACGATTCCTTGGTCATTGATACGCCGTTTGGACGAATGGGCGTGGCGGTTTGTTACGATTTACGTTTTCCTGAATTTTTCCGCAAAATGAGCGAGCAAGAGGTCGATTTTATTGTGATTCCGTCGGCATTCACGGCTGAAACGGGCTCGGCACATTGGGAATTATTGTTGCGAGCGCGAGCGGTTGAAAATTTGTGTTATGTCATCGCGCCAAATCAAGGCGGTTTTCACAAAAACGGGCGACGCACGTTTGGTCACAGCATGATTATCGATCCGTGGGGCGTGGTGTTGGATTGTTATAAAACGGGCAGTGGATTTGTTTCGGCTGAAATTGACCATGAACGCATTGTGAAAGTTCGCGCGGGATTTCCCGTTTTGACACACCGTCGGTTTTTCTGTGAATAAAATGAAAAATAAGCTAATTATTCTCGTTTTGAGTAGCCTATTAGTCGCGTGTGGCGCGGTAGAAAATAGCCGTTATCGTGACACCGCGCCGTTGGAACGCCCGCCGACTTTAGCGTTACAAAAAACCCCGCAAAATACGATTGTCGATGACAGCGTGGAACCGAAAAAACAAATCGGTGGTTTAGATGAGAAAGTCGTTTTGCTCGATGAAAGCCCGAAAAAATTGCTTTTGAAGCTGCCAATTACGGAAGGCTGGCGCACGTTGGGAACGGCTTTGCGCCAAAGTGATATTAAAATCACCGATTACGATAAAGCTAAAAATTTGTATTACGTTAGTTATAAATCGCAAGGAATGTTGAATGGGATTGTTGGATTTTTGAGTAAAGATGCCAGCGAAGTGATTTATTTGCTCACGCTTGAACCTAAAGAGGGCGAAACGCTAATTAGCGCGACGCTTGCAAGTAAACACGAGCAACGCGAAAGTGTGAATAATAATCCCGATGGCGTTTATGAAAACCCAGCTGAAGACAGCGATGGCTTGATTGAGCATTTATTTCACTTGTTGCGCGACGATGTGAAAACCGACAGGTAGCAGCATGAATCTAAATCATAAAGTTAATTTCATCAGTGAAGAGCAATATCTCGAAGATGAAAAAACTCGTGAAATTAAACACGAATATATTGATGGTGAGATTTACGCAATGGCGGGAGCGAGCCGCGTTCATAACATCATCAGTTCAAATGTGTTGTTTGCATTTATGCAAAAGTTAGACGGAACACGTTGCATTCCTTTTGCTTCCGATATGAAAGTGAAACTCAGCGATAAAAACGGTAGCAAATTTTTTTATCCTGACGTGGTTGTGGTTTGCGATGATGAAAATGGTGATGATTACTACACCGACAAACCGCGAATCATCGTCGAAGTGTTATCGAAAGCCACGCGCCGTTTTGACAAAATGTTGAAATTTGAAGCCTACAAAACCATTTCAAGTTTGCAGGAATACGTTTTAATCGAACAAGATTTTGCCGAAGTTGAAGTGTGTCGCCGCAATAATCATTGGGTTTCAGAACGTTATTTTTTAGGTGATGATGTGACGTTTGAATCAATCGATTTAACGGTGTCGGTTGAAGCGATTTATCGACGTGTGCAAAATGAAGATGTTTTAGAGTTTTTACAAACGAAAGAACAAAGTAAGGAAAATTAAATGCCTGTTATTTCCTATTTCTTCGGAATTTACATTCGGATGTACAACGATGACCATAATCCGCCACATTTTCACGTTGAATATCAAGGGCAACAAGCGCAATTTGCTATTGAAAGTGGTGAACTTTTAGCAGGGAAATTACCAAGCAAAGCAATTAAATTGGTGCGCGAATGGGCGAAAGACCATCAAGAAGAATTGTTTGCAAACTGGGAACTTGCCGTTGCTTTGAAACCCTTACAACGTATTGCGGGAGCCGATAATGATTAAAATTATTCAAGCCTATTATTTGAAACAAAAAATGTTGCGCCTGCATTTTTCAGATAATTCTTTTGGTGATTATGATTTACAGCCGCTGGTTGATAGAGATGCCGAATTAGTTTTGCCGTTGAAAGACGATGATTATTTTAAGCAGTTTTTTTTAGAATTAGGCGCGTTGTGTTGGCGAAATGGCTTGGAATTATGCCCAGACAGTATTCATCAAAAATTAGCCGAAAAACACCAGTTACATTACGAAGTACAAGCGGTTTAACAAAGGAAAAACATGACAAATAATCGTGGTTACAATTTTGTGATGATTTCAAAAGGTCGTGAATGATGAAAAATAAACTGAGATGTTACGCAAAAAAAGAAGGTTCGGATTGGGTTGCGGTGTGCATTGATTTATCGTTAGCTGCACAAGCCGAATCGCCGCAATTGGCAAAAGAAAAATTAGAATCGATGATTTCAACTTACGTTGACGAAGCGTTGAATGAACACAAAGAATTTGCTCATCAACTTTTATCGCGCAAAGCCCCATTTTCACAGAGATTGACGTATTACAAAGCCTTGGTTTTTTGTTTCATTGCTGAAATGTTACATCGAACAGAAAGTAATGAAAGTCGTGTGTTTTTTGAATCGTATCCTATTGCCCACGCTTAAATGGTGTTTGGATTTAAAAAGTTTGCGCCGCCGACTTGCGCTCAAGTCAAAATGGCGTTGAAAAATATGGGTTTCGCCGCGCAAAAACAAAACGGCACGTCGCACGAACATTGGATTAAAACTATCAATGGCAAAATGTTGAAAGTAACGGTTGATTGTCCTAAATCACCGTTTGGCGATACGTTGGTTAATTCGATGGCGAACCAAGCAGAAGTAAGCAAACGAAGGTTTCTTGAATACTGTCACGATAAAAAATTGAAAACTGATCCACACAAATAACAATAACTTTTTAAACTTAACCAAGAGGATTTACCTATGAATGAAAATTGGATTGCACCATCTATTTTGTCTGCGAACTTTGCAAAATTGGGCGAAGAAGTAGACAACGTTTTAAAAGCGGGCGCGGATGTGGTGCATTTTGACGTGATGGATAATCACTTTGTGCCGAATTTAACGATTGGGCCTTTGGTGTGTGAAGCCTTACGCAAACACGGTGTGACTGCGCCCATCGATGTGCATTTGATGGTTGAACCCGTTGATCGTTTGATTCCAGATTTTGCCAAAGCGGGCGCGAGCATTATCACGTTTCACCCTGAAGCCTCGACGCACATTGACCGCACGTTGCAATTGATTAAAGACCACGGTTGCCAAGCGGGTTTGGTTTTCAATCCTGGCACGCCGTTACATTATTTGGATTACGTCATGGACAAAATTGACATTATTTTGTTGATGTCTGTAAATCCAGGTTTTGGCGGTCAATCGTTCATTCCGTCTGCATTGACGAAATTGCGCGAAGTCAGAAAACGTATCGACGAAAGCGGTCGTAACATTCGTTTGGAAATCGATGGCGGTGTGAAAGTGGACAACATCCGCGAAATCAAAGCAGCTGGCGCGGACACATTTGTGGCAGGTTCGGCGATTTTTAGCCAACCCGATTACAAAAAAGTCATAGATGAAATGCGTGCTGAATTAGCGAAAGCGGTTTAAAAATGGACAGCGTTGTGATTGCTTTTGACTTAGATGGAACATTGATTGATTCTGCGCCTGATTTGGTGGAAGCGGTCAATTACGCGCTGACGAAACTCGATAAACCAACGCATTCGCAAGCCACAATTCAACAATGGATTGGCAATGGCGCGGATGTGTTGGTGAAACGAGCTTTGCTCAATAATTGGCACGTTGGCGAAATTCCCGACGATTTTGAAATCACTTTTGAATTGTATAAAACGTATTACGCCGAACATGATTGGGTTCACAGTCGGTTGTATGACGGCGTTTTGGAAACGTTGCAAACGCTGAAAAATGACGGTTTTAAATTGGCGTGTATTACCAACAAAACCGCACGTTTCACGGATCCGTTAATGGAAACAGCGGGGCTTGCATCGTATTTTGATTTTATTGCGTCGGGCGATACGTTTGCCGAAATGAAACCCAATCCGTTGCCGCTTCTCGAAACTGCAAAATTGTTTACGATTGCGCCTGAAAATGCGTGGATGATTGGCGATTCAATTAACGATATTTCAGCAGGAAAAAGCGCAGGCTTTAAAACAATCGCCGTTTCGTACGGTTACGCGGGTCAACATTCAATGGCAGATTTGAACGCTGACTACACAGTGGATGCCATATCAGAAATTGTAGATTTAATTAAAAATGAAATTTAAAAAAGAATTTGACGTTATCGTGGTCGGCGGCGGTCACGCTGGAACAGAAGCCGCATTAGCCGCTGCGAGAACGGGCGCACAAACATTATTACTCACCCAAAACATCGATACGCTCGGGCAAATGAGCTGTAATCCTGCGATTGGTGGCATTGGCAAAGGGCATTTGGTCAAAGAAATCGACGCGCTTGGCGGCATCATGGCGAAAGCGATTGATGTCGGCGGCATTCAATTTCGGATTTTGAACGCCAGCAAAGGACCCGCCGTTCGCGCCACTCGCGCTCAAGCCGACCGACAACTTTATAAACAAGCAATTCGCTCGGCGTTGGAAAATCAGCCGAATTTGATGTTATTTCAACAAACGGTTGCCGATTTGATTGTTGAAGGCACAAAAGTGGTCGGCGTAAAAACACAAATGGGTTTGGATTTTTCAGCGAAAGCGGTTGTTTTAACGGCTGGAACTTTTTTAGCAGGAAAAATTCATATCGGTTTGGAAAATTACAGCGGTGGACGGGCGGGCGACGCAGCTTCGATTACATTATCTGAACGGCTGCACGAATTGCCGTTGCGAATTGACCGTTTAAAAACAGGTACGCCGCCACGCATTGATGCTCGAACGATTGATTTTTCGGTTTTGGAATTACAACACGGCGACACGCCTATTCCTGTGTTTTCATTTTTGGGAAAACCTGAGCATCATCCGCGTCAGATTCCTTGCTATATCACGCGAACAAATGAAAAAACCCACGATATTATTCGCAACGGTTTAGATCGTTCGCCTTTATATTCGGGCATTATCGAAGGCATTGGCCCGCGTTATTGTCCGTCGATTGAAGATAAAATTGTGCGTTTTGCTGACCGTGATTCGCACCAAATTTTTATCGAACCCGAAGGCTTAAACACGCACGAAATTTACCCGAATGGGATTTCGACCAGCTTGCCGTTTGATGTGCAATATGAATTTGTGCGTTCGATGCTTGGTTTTGAAAACGCTGAAATCATGCGTCCAGGTTATGCGATTGAATACGATTTTTTCGATCCGCGTGATTTGAAAAGTTCGCTCGAAAATAAACATTTAGATGGGCTATTTTTCGCTGGGCAAATCAACGGTACGACAGGTTACGAAGAAGCCGCCGCGCAAGGTTTGATTGCAGGTTTGAATGCGGCACGTTTGACGCGAGGCGAAGAAAGTTGGTGTCCGCGTCGTGACGAGGCTTACATTGGCGTGATGATTGACGATTTGATTACGCGCGGCACGCAAGAACCGTATCGAATGTTCACCAGCCGCGCCGAATATCGGTTGTTGTTGCGCGAAGATAATGCTGATTTGCGTTTGACTGAAAAAGGACGTGAATTGAATTTAGTTGATGATGAACGTTGGCAAGCGTTTGAAACGAAGCGTGAAAACATCGACAAATTACAAACCGCGTTAAAACAAAAATGGATTCACACCGACACCGAAAATGCCGCGCAAGTTGAAACTTTTTGGGGCAAAGCGTTAAACAAAGAAGCGAATTTAACCGAATTATTGCGTCGTCCCGAAGTGGATATTAAAAATTTGCTAACGTTTTTGGATGATGAAATTTTTGCAGAAGACGTGGCGGAACAAGTTGAAATTCAAGCGAAATATCAAGGTTATATCACGCGCCAACAAGCGGAAATTGATAAATCTTTGCGGCACGAACATTTAAAATTATCGGTAACTTTGGATTATAAAGAAGTTTCAGGTTTGTCGAACGAAGTGAGTGAAAAGTTGCAAAAACAACGTCCCGAAACTTTGGGGCAAGCCTCGCGAATGCAGGGAATTACGCCAGCGGCGATTTCGTTATTACTCGTTCATTTGAAAAAGAAAGCGGCTTAATTTTTAGGAAATTACCATGTTCATTTACAGCCAAAAAGACCTCAACACCATCGACCCCATTTTAGAGCCTTTGTTTGCACGCGCCAAAGACCACGCCGCGCAAACTGAACAACTCGCAATGGACGCGACACGTTTAATGTCGGTGCGTCCCGATCAGTTTGAAATCATCGCGAAACAACCGTTTTTCAAACGGCTTGCCGCGAATTTTAACGGGCAAACCGCCGCAAACGTCAATAATTTATACGAAATGCAGCGCATCGGTTGGCGGTATATTCAAATTCTCAACGAACGTGATTTGATGATGGCGCATTCGATGATTACCGTGAAAAATAATTTGATGACGCTCGCCGTCAAAGAAACCGAAACGCGCCAAATGTTGACCTCGATGGCGAATAAAATTGCGGATCGTTTTGAAAAATTAGAAGAATCTGTCGGTAGAATTGAAGCCCAACAAAATATCCACAGTTGGCTTTTAACGCTCGACACTTACGATTATCCCGATAAATATCCTGAAAAATTGCGCTTGTTGCTCATCGTGAAAGAGTTTTTTCAACTCAAACAATCCAATTGGAATTTCACCGAAATTAAATATCTGCAAAAAGCTCTCAAAGAAGCCGAATTGCCGTGGCGCGAAGAAATTACCTTAGCCGATTTTATCGACGACTTAATCGACGAAATCGAAGCCAAAGGCTTTCACGTCTACGACCAACTGATTGCGCTGAATGGGGCAAACGGGCGAATTGAACAAAAATTTATTTTAGAAAACATCTCCGCGCCCAGTCACAAATCCCTTTATAAAATCGCCGACAACTACGATGCCAGTAGCGATATGATTGATTTGCTCGCTGACCAATTGTCGATTAGTAAAAAAGACGCGATGAAAAAAGTGTTGCGCGGCTTTATCGAAAAAGAAGGTATCGACACCACCATTAAAATTCCGATGCGTGATTTAGCCGTTGAGTTGCTGGGGTGTCATGGGTTGACGCAGGCATTAACTCAATCACACTCTGGAATTAACATCGGAAAATTTATCGCTTATGACAATGGTACTGCCTATGACACAGAAACGGGTTTAACTTGGTTACGTTCTTCGATTGGAATACCTTGGGAAAAAGGTTGTATTAGAGTTGACCTAAATAGATTTGAGGATGAAACTTCGTTCGAATGGAATCAAACAATTGAAATTGTTGGTAAATTAAATAAAAAAGGGCATCTTGGACTTCATGATTGGAGAATTCCCACTATTGAGGAATTAAGAAGTTTATTTGATAAAACAGAAGGCTACCAAGAAGAAGGAGAAGTAAGTGGTATTCGTTACATTCAACATCAGGTTTTTCCTGATGCTAAATACTTGAGTCTGTGGTGGTCTTCAACATTTCACGGTGGGTCTAGTAATGCTTGCAACACAGACAAGATAATTGTTATGAGTTTTGATGACACAGACGAATTAAATAATGACCAATGCCATGTTCTCCATACTGAAAATGACATCACGGGCGCGTCACTTCGTTTAGTTCGTGGTTAATTCTAATTTTTAAAAACGGAATTTATTCAATATGTCCATCAAATGCCCAACGTGCCAGCAAGCCGTTTTGAGAGTTTTGTGTGTGATTTTTGAAAATGGAGAATGAATGATGCAAACGATTAACAGCAAGGAGTTGTTTAGTGTTACAGACAACATTCAATGAAGTGAAAACGCATTTTAACGATGCGTGTAATCGGGTGATTGAACAACGTGATGTGTTATTAGTGACCCGCGAAAATGCCGATAACGTGGTGTTAATGTCGCAGTCATTATTTGATTCATGGCAAGAAACCTTTTATTTGCTCAAATCCCCCGCGAATGCCGAAATGCTTACAAAATCCATTGCGGAACATCGAAGTGGACAAACTTTTGAGCGAGCGTTGGTTGATGTTGAAAACAATTGAATGGACGGCAACCGCCTGGGAACAATATGTTTATTGGCAAACACAAGATAAAAAAACATTGCGAAAAATAAACGCTTTGATTGATGCGGTCGTTAGAAATCCGTTTGAAGGCATTGGCAAACCTGAACCGCTCAAAGAAAATTTGTCGGGTTATTGGTCGCGTCGCATTGATGATGCTAATCGATTGGTTTATGCGGTTGAAAATTCTCGTGTGACAATTATCGCTTGCCGTTATCACTATTGAATTGTGGTGTGATTTTGAAAAGGAAGAATGAATGATGCAAACGATTACTTTTACAACGAATGACCAAATCGGGCAATTATTACACGCCATTGCTACAGAAAATAACAAAGCAACCAGCGAAGTGATTGCGGATTCGTTGCGTTATTATTCTGAAATGCTGCAAAAAAGAAAATGGCAACAGCAAATCAAACACGCATCGGGTTTAGTAGCGAAACAAAGTTTAGAAATGAATCAATTGTTAGAAGCGAGTAATGCCGATGGGCTTTAAACGCGGTGATGTGCATTTGGTCAATTTCAATCCGTCAAAAGGAACAGAAGCGGGAAAAATTCGCCCCGCGCTGATTTTACAAACTGACGATTTAAACGACGTGAATCATCCCAGCTCAATTGTGATTCCATTCACAACGCAAGTTATCGCCAATGCAAAACCGTTAAGATTCAACATTGCGCCGCGTGATGCGTTAAAACAATCTTCAGATTTGATGCTAGACCAACCGCGTGCCATTGATAATCAGCGTATTACGTCCGAGCCGTTGACTTCACTTTCTGAGTTTGAAATGGCAACAGTTGAACGCTACATGAAAATTATTCTTGGGTTTGAAATGTGATTTTGAAAATGGAGAATGATGGAGAATGAATGATGCAAACGATTACTTTCACAACGAATGAAACAACGGGAGAAATGTCATGGCAATAAAAAGCACTGCGTTTGGACGAACGGAATTAAGTGGCAAAGATGCCGCTCGATTTATTCAACACATGAACGAAGATAAACCAACCGACAAAATAAAATTGGCTCTTGAAAGAGGACGCGAAGTTTTAGCAATGGTGGATGCTTATCGTGTCGCGCCTAAAAATAATTCATGAAATTAGGCGTTGATTACATTACGCGCTCACTTTTAGACGGTGATGATGTAAAAGGTTTTAAAGCGGGACACCAAGATTTTCAACCGCTTAAAACTTTTCTACAAAATCATGCCGTTGAATTTCAAGCCGCGTCGATTGCCCAAACTTATGTCGCAGTTTTGGCAGGCACAAATAAAGTAATTGGTTTTATCACGTTAACTTGTAGTGAAATTGACTTAAAAGACGGTTATGAATTGGTCGATTGTGAATATGCCAATCGATACGATTCATTACCTGCGATAAAAATTGCAAGATTGGCAATTGATTCACGATATAGAAAACAAGGAATTGGTGAAAAGTTGGTTGATTTAGCGATTGTTATCGTTATTGAGCGAATCGCTCCACAAATTGGTTGTCGTTTTTTAATCACTGACGCGAAACAACCTGCTGTGAATTTTTACGAAAAACAAGGCTTCACTTTGTTAGACACTGAAGATAATCGAGTAAGCGAAAATCCAATTATGTTTATGGATTTGAAAATGGAGAATGAATGATGCCAGAAATAAGTCGATTTTTTGGAGTGATTATTACGATGTACTGGAATGACCATAACCCGCCACATTTTCATGCTAAATACGGCGAGCATGAAATGTTGATTGGTTTAAATGGCGTGGTGATTGAAGGGAAAATACCACGCCGAGCGTTGTCGATGGTCTTGGAATGGTTAGCGTTGCATCGAGATGAATTGTTTGAAAACTGGACACGATGCAAAGAAAGAAAACCGCTATTAAACATTGAACCGTTGGATTGAAAACCATGTTGCACGTTAACCAAGTTAAATACCTCAATGATTATCGCGTGTGGTTATCGTTTGATAATGGTGAAAGTGGCGAAGTTAATTTGTTTGTTGAATTATGGGGCGAAATGTTTGAGCCGCTAAAAGATAAAAACTTATTCGCAACGGTTAAATTAGACGACACGTTACAGACAATTACCTGGCAAAATGGGGCGGATTTCGCGCCTGAATTTTTACTTGAATTAGTTAAAAATAATTCAAATCACGCTTAAACAATAAAACTTTGTGAATAAGGAAAGATGATGACAACTGAAACAATGACAAGCACCGAAGCAAAACTTGAATTGATGATGCTGAATGCAGACACGAACAATCTGGATTGGACGGATATGTTGACGCTCTTACATTCAAGAGGTGCGCCGCTGGAATTGGTGACGCGCATGGAAGAACTTTGGGACGTGACCAAAGTCGTTGCGGGAAAAGTGGTCAATATCGGGCGAGTGATTTTGCTGCAAATTTGGGAGTTTGTGAAAGCCAATCCGACCATGATTTTAGGTGCGGTGATTGGCGCGGCAATTGGTTCGCTGGTCAATATGATTCCGTTTATCGGTCAATTTCTTGCGCCGCTTGCGATGGCGATTGGTACGACAATTGGCGCATTAGTTGGGCATCGTTTAGACAAAGTCGCGGAGGGCGAATTTGTCAGCGGTTCGATTTTTGAAGATTTAATCACGGCGGCAAAACGATTTTTTCAATTTATCGTTGATATATTTTTGGCGTTGAAAGACGAGTATTTTGCGAATGGATTTTCATAATGACTGATGAAAACACACCAAAACCATCGGATTACATCAAAACCTACCACGAAACGAAAAAAGCCGATTTGGGTGGGGTTGCTGGCATGGTTGGAAGCACAGTAGCTGCTGGGCTTGTTGGCAAGTTTAGTGCGGCAAAAATTGCAGGTTGGTTTGGTGCAAACATTTTCTCAACGTCTGGACTTGGAACAGTTTTGAATATGTTGCCAGTAAGATTGTTAAAATTTGCGGGTATTGCTCCAGCTTTCGTAATCACAACGCCTATTGCATGGGTAGTTGGAAGCATTGCGGTTTGTGCGTCGATTGGTTATGGCATTCAAAAATTAGTACACAGCGGTGGAATGAATGACGAAAAACGCCGCAAATTAGGTAAAGAGTTACTGGCTAAATTGCAAAAACTTTGTGAACGTCGAACAGCTACGCCATCAACTGATTCTGAAAATTCAATGGTTGATTCATCGGCAACGATTACAGAAATCGAGGCGTTGTTTCAAGAACTCGCCAACGAAGGCGTTATAAAACCTGAAAAAGTCGCAACGTATGTTGAGAATTTGAAAAGTGGACGGTTGCCAATTGACGTGGCAATTAACATTTTGAATGAACACGGCAAAGAATTAGTTAATCCGTCGTTAAATCCGAATGCAGATGTCGATGTAGAATTAAGCAAAGCCGCTTCTGCGCGAGCGTTCACCGCAATGAATAAAGGTGTTGCAAATACTGATGAACCAAGCGAATCGTTTTTAAACACGATGCAAAATCGCTTCGGTGTGGAATGTGGTCGAGCGGTGGAATTGTATCGGGATGCACCATTCGATCCGAATCCCAAAGAAACCGCGCAACAATTGGGACAAATTTTCAGTAGTGAAGTAATTGGTGCGGCATTTGAAGCATTAGCCGACACGGCTAAAAGTATGCAAAAAGGACAAGCGGCATTCGTACGATTTTTGGAAGTGTCGGCAGTTTTGGATGGGATATTTGATGAGACAATCGGAACAATGGAAAAAGATATTAGTTTGCACGCGGCGATTGGGCGGTTATAACTTATGAACTCAGAAGAAAAATTATTACGCGACGGTTTAACCGCGCTCAACTTTTCGACCGACGATGACAAAGTCGCGAAATTATTGGCGTTCATTACGTTAATCGAAAAATGGAACAAAGCCTACAACCTTACCGCGATTCGGCGACGTGACGAAATGGTGAATTTGCATTTGCTCGACAGCGTGGCGATTTTGCCGCATTTGGAAGGCAACCGAATGGTTGACGTGGGAACGGGCGCGGGTTTACCGAGTATTCCATTGGCGATTTATCGTCCCGATATTGAATTTCAATTGATTGACAGTAACGCGAAAAAAACTCGTTTTGTGCAACAAGCCATTTTGGAATTGAAATTGCCGAACGTGAAAGTCACGCACACTCGCGTCGAGGATTTTCAGCCAGAACAATTATTCGATACGGTTTTGACACGAGCTTTTGCGAGTTTGCCGGAGATTATCGAATTGACGCAGCATTTAATTTCTGAAAATGGCACGTTGCTTTGCATGAAAGGGCAAACTCCCGCTGAAGAACTTGCTGCTGTAAATGGACAAACCACGCTGATTTCGATTAACGTACCGCACATTGAAGCCGAGCGGTGCTTGGTAAAGATTACACATTTGAGAAATTAAGGAAATATCGTGGGAAAAATTATTGCCGTTACCAATCAAAAAGGTAGCACAGATAAAATAGAGTGTTTTGCTGGTAAATTTAGATCCACAAGGTAACACTAGTGTGGCTGATGGGTGATAAATCCACTTTTCGACTGCTAAATATAGCCCCGCGAAAATCATAAACGATTTTTCATTTTTATCACGCATAAAAAAGCCCCGATTTGCTGTGATGCAAGTCGGGGCTTTTTTCATTGTGCCAAATAATTGAAAGAGGGCAAATAAAAACTGCCGTCATGTGTATAGTGATTGTAAATATCAACCAGGTAGCCTTGCTGCCACTGAAAATGCAAAACAACATCTGACGTTTTATATTTTGAATGTACTTGCTGATAAATCGGAATACCGATGTGGTAATGCCACAAATTATTTTCTTTCGTGTAAATGTAATTTGGATTTGAAATTTTTAAGCCAGACCACGAAGGCGTAATTTTTCCATCGTATTTTGCAAAATCAGAAAGCCCGTGTTGTTCAAATGTTTCGATGAAATCAAGAATTTTGTCTTGTTGATTTTTAGGATAGTTTTTGAATTCAATTGCAAATTGTTTGCAAAATTCGACGCGATAAAATCCCACAGTTATTTGCTATGTTCTAACAAAAACTTTCGTTTTTCTTCACGAGTTAAACCATCTGGCAATTCTATTGTTTCCATAGATAAAGCGCGTTCCATTCTGGCTTTATCAAATTCACCCACAGCAAAGTTCGTTGTTTGTTTTAATGATTTTTTTGCAGCAGAAGTACCTGCAAATGACAAGGTTGCAAAATTCATAAATCACCCATAATTAGAAAATTTAAACTGGCTTGCATCTTAAACGAAATTGTAAAATTTGAACAAATAAAAAGTCCCGATTTGCTGTGATGCAAGTCGGGGCTTTTTATCGTTAAAAATTCACTGGCAAAATGGCACTCTTGCGCTATCATCTTGCACATTGAACAACGGGAATTAAATAAAATGAAATTCATTTGGGATGAAAGCAAAAATGCCACAAACAAAATCAAACATGGTGTTGATTTTGAAACGGCAAAATTTGTTTTCGACGATCCGTTACACATCAGCATTCAAGACCGACACGAAAATGGCGAAGAACGTTGGCAAACGCTAGGATTGGTAATAATGTTGCGGTGCTTTTGGTTGCTCACAGCATTATCGAAGAAAATAACACCGAAATTATTCGCATCATTTCCGCTCGAAAAGCCACAAAACATGAGAGAAATCATTATGAAAAAGCTCACTAAGCAACAAATCGAAGAATTAAATTTGTTGGCGAATTTACCCGACGACGCAATTGATACCAGTGATATTCCAGAACAAAAAAATTGGGAAAATGCGGTCGTTGGCAAGTTTTACAGCAAAAATCAACAAGCCATTCGTATTGATAACGAAATTTTGACATGGTTTAAAAACAAAGGTGGACGCGATTATCAGCACATGATTAACAAAGCGTTATTTGATTATGTGCAACAACATAATCACGCTTAAACGAAAAAAAGCCCCGATTCGCTGTGATGCAACGCGGCTTTTTTAGCTTCAAAATATCTCTAAGTTGCACCATAATAGGCACACATTTTTAATCGACAAATTGCCAAAAAGAAAAATTATGTTGAAAGTTCGGTTTTTTAAAACTGAAAATGGTGCTGAACCTGTACGCGATTGGTTGAAAGATTTGAGTATCGTTGATAAGAAAATTATCGGTTGCGACATAAAAACGGTGCAATACAGTTTTCCGATGGGCAAGCCGCTTGTTGCTTCGTTGGGAAATGGTTTGTGGGAAATCAGGTCACGCATCACTGATGGCATTGCGCGAGTTATCTTTGTCGAATATCACAGCGAGTTAATTTTGCTACACGGTTTTATTAAGAAAACTCAAAAAACACCCATTCACGATATAGATTTGGCAATCAGCCGAAAAAATAAGTTAATTAACGCAAAATAATAACGGAGTAAATCAACATGAACGAACAATATCTCGGCTCTGATTTTGATGATTTTTTAGCAGAAGAAAATTTGCTTGAAGAATGTCAGGCAGTTGCAATTAAGCGCGTGATTGCTTTTCAATTGATGCAATTCATTGAAGAAAATAAATTATCTAAATCCGAAGTTGCACGACAATTACAAACCAGTCGAACTGCGTTAGAACGGTTGCTTAATCCGAATAATACTTCTGTCACACTTGAATCAATCGTTAAAGTGGCACGTTTAACACAAAAACGGCTGTCGATTTCGTTGGCGTAGAAAGTAAAAAAAGCCCCGCTTTGCTGTGATGCAAGTCGTGGCTTTTTTGTTTGAGTGTTATTTGCTGATAACTAATTTCAGCCGTGGTTTTTTGGCGCGATAAGCAATCACATATTGGTCAAGTGCGTCTTGTCGTTCGGATTGCTTCAAATTGTATTGCATCAAAACTACGTTGTGGCTGCGAATAGCCTTTAACAAACGCAAATCGTAAACATCTAAATCACTTTCGTTCAACGCTTCCCACTTGCCAGTTAAGGCGCGATTACAAAATAGGTTTTCGTTGATGAAGTGTCTTTCGGTTGTTTTTTTACCAACCGCTTCCCGCGCAAATACCAATGCGTCCATCATGGGAAAATGTGCGTCGCGTTTTTCTTGAATGTCGAACGGACGGCTCAGGTCGGATAGAATCTCTCGCATTCGCCAGAATTCTGCAACAAGTTCTGATTTGAAATTTATAACGATGTCGGTATTGCGAAACAGAGTGATTAAAAATGTCGCCTGTGGCTCGTTTAAAATTGCAATTTCTGTACTTTGTGCAAAACCGCCTTGCGGGAGCTTTTCACCCTGCCGCGTTTGAAACGCGACTGGGTTAAACATTTGAAATTTATCAATATATTTACGAATTAACGCCAATGCGTTTTTGTGTTGAATGCCACAGTTCTCCGCGATAATTTCGCTTGTAGTAGTCAATTGTTTTTTGTGAAGAGTAACGATTTTGGATTTTGTAGTCATTTTGAGCAATCCTTTTATCAGTGGATTTATTTATCAAGGGTAGTGTGGCAGACGGTGATAAATCCGCTTTTCGGGTTCGATGCCCTAGCCACGCGAAAATTATAAACGATTTTTCATTTTTATCACGCACAAAAAAGCTCCGCTTTGCTGTGATGCAAGTCGGGGCTTTTTAATGACCAAAAACACTCATCAATTTTCTGTTTCAAGATATTTCTATCCCACCAAATAACAGAATTTGATAATTTTTGTAAAGTTACGATAACCGATTAAAGAAATTTGAAAATGAATTCCCAATTTGAACATTTGAAGTTTGCAAATGTATATTTAATCCACTGTTAGATAACAATTCTATAGTGGCATATAAAGCAACAGGAAATTGCTTATTGTTTGAGAATCGTTTATCAGGGCTACCATTTTTATTTACATATTTCCAAGTGTAATCAACTATCTTGGAATCAGAAGGAACAAAACTATCTTCAACAAATCTAGTGTCATGAACATTTGAACGAAGGGAATTATAAGAAACTGCTCCATATCGACCATTTTGCAATACGAGTAAATTATCTGGGAAAAAATAAAGTTTTATTGTTTGTAGATCGATTGTCCAAATATCAACATTAGTTTTAATAAACGGTGCTTCCGTGGATTTAATTTTAATTGGCTTACGAGAAATTAAAGATGATGAACCAGCATTGCGTTTCCAGTCAGCAGTGTATTGTTTCGTATCAATTTTCCAAATCTTTTGAGTTGTTGCCAATTGCTTGCATATTTTTTGTATTTCTAAAAAACGAGTAAGTTCATTACTATTTTCCAAATCATAAAACAATTCAGTGGTTCGTCGATTTTTATCCCATTTATAAGTGAACAGAATCATTACAATTCCTCCAATTAAAAATGTTAAACCGAAAGCTGGTGAAATTTTAGTAATCGAAAAAATTCCATATATAAAAAGTGCAATGATAAATGGCATCATTGCTACCTTATTTTTTCTCTGGTTAATTTCAGCAAGTATTTGATCGTTGGATGAATCGACCAATTGAGAAACATCAGCTGTTTTAATAGTGCCGTTTTCATTCTCACTAACTTCAAAAATTGGTTCATTTTTTTGAACCTTAGATTTTGGTTTATCTAATCGTTCTCTATAATAAAAACCATTACGACCCGCATTAAGGTAAGTACCTTTTGAATTTGTTGAAATTCTAAAACCTTTAGTTCCAACTGAATATCCAACTCCTGATTTTGAAAGATTTATGCGAAAACCGCCTAGTTTGATACTTTTACGAAGATAAAAACCCATAACTCCTCCATGATGTTTACTTAAATAATTTTGTTTGGTAAAAACAAAAAACGGGACATCAGAAAAATTCTAATGCCCCGTTATTTTAGCGTTTAACTCCGCGAAAAACTAACCACCAAAGTCATCAAGCATGATGTTCTCAGCCTCAACGCCGTTGTTAATCAACATGTTAATCACTGACGTATTCATGATTGGAGGCCCACACATGTAGAACTCACAATCTTCAGGTGCAGCGTGTTTCTTAATGAATTCTTCTTCCAACACGTTGTGAATAAAGCCTGTGTAACCTGTCCAATTATCTTCAGGCAATGGATCAGAGAGTGCCGTATGCCAAGTAAAGTTTGGATTTTCACGAGCCAACATATCGAAATCTTCCACATAGAACATTTCACGTTTGCTACGCGCACCATACCAGAAGGTCATTTTGCGTGTTGATTTCAACCGACGAAGTTGGTCGAAAATGTGTGAACGCATTGGAGCCATCCCCGCACCGCCGCCAACAAACACCATTTCGGCTTCCGTTTCGCGCGCATAGAATTCACCGTAAGGCCCTGACACGATACATTTATCACCTGGTTTCAGATTAAAAATGAACGATGACATGATTCCTGGCGGTGCATCAGCCACGTTAAACGGTGGCGTAGCAATACGCACGTTCAACATGATTTCTTTTTCTTCGGGATAAGAAGCCATCGAATACGCACGCAACGTGGGTTCTTTCACGGTCGAAACGTATTGCCACAAATTGAATTTATCCCAATCGCCACGGAAACGATCAGCAATTTCAAAATTACTGTATTTCGCAACGTGTTCAGGACATTCAATTTGAATATAACCACCCGCGCGATAATGAATTTCTTCTCCAAGCGGTAACGTCAACACCAATTCTTTAATAAATGTCGCCACGTTATCGTTTGATTTAACGGTACATTCCCATTTTTTCACACCGAAAACGCTGTCTTCAACTTCCACAACCATATCGTGTTTGACTGAAACTTGGCACGACAAACGTTCGCCGTGAGCCGCTTCGCGTTTGGTGATATGACCTAATTCAGTTGGCAAAATATCGCCGCCGCCTGAATGAACTTTCACTTTACATTGAGCGCAAGTACCGCCGCCGCCGCACGCTGATGACACGAATAAACCGTGATCAGAAAGCGCGGTTAATAATTTTGAACCAACGGGAACTCTGATTTTCTTTTCGTTATTGATTAGAATTTCAACATCACCTTCCGCCACTAATTTACTTTTCGCACCGATAATGACAAACACCAATGCGATAACAAAACCCGTGAAGATGATAATCCCTAAAATAATTTCTAGCATGACGCTACCTTCCTAGAGTTGAATGCCTGAGAATGCCATGAAGCCCAAAGACATCAGACCCGCTGTAATAAACGTAATACCCAAACCTTGTAAACCAGCTGGAATATCACTGTATTTCAATTTTTCGCGCACGCCCGCCATAACGGTAATTGCCAACGCCCAGCCCAAACCACTGCCTACGCCGTAAGTCACACTTTCGCCGAAGTTATAATCACGTTCAATCATGAACAAACTGCCGCCTAAAATCGCGCAGTTCACAGTAATCAATGGCAAGAAAATACCAAGAGCTTGATACAACGCGGGAAAGAATTTATCTAAAACCATTTCCAAAATTTGTACCAACGCCGCAATCATACCGATACACGCCAGCAACGCTAAAAAGCTCAAATCCACGCCTTTGATGCCCAACCACGACAGCGCGTCTTCTTTCAAAAGCGTGTGATAAACGAGGTTATTGGCAGGAACAGTAATCGCTTGAACGACCATAACGGCAATGCCTAAACCCATCGCAGTCGAAACTTTTTTCGACACGGCGATGAACGTACACATTCCTAAAAAGAACGATAACGCTAAGTTTTCAATGAAAACCGCTTTAACAAATAAACTGATATAGGCTTCCATTAGTGATGCCCTCCTTGTTCGCCATGTGAAATCGACATGATTTTGAATTCAATCGCTTCGCGTTGTTTTGGTTTCCATTCACGCACTACCCAAATGAGTAAACCGATAATGAAAAACGCGCTCGGTGGCAACAACATCAAACCGTTTGGATCGTACCAACCGCCGTCTTTGGTCAAATGGAAAACTTCCATTCCCAACAATTTGCCAGAACCAAAGATTTCGCGGAAAAATGCCACGACAATCAAAATCAAACTGTAGCCCAAACCGTTACCAATCCCGTCCATAAAACTTTCGAGCGGTGGATTTTTCATTGCATACGCTTCCGCGCGACCCATCACGATACAGTTGGTAATAATCAAACCCACGAAAACCGATAATTGTTTGCTCACGTCATAAGCGAACGCTTTCAACAATTGGTCAACCACGATAACGAGCGACGCAATAATCGTCATTTGCACAATAATCCGAATGCTGCTCGGAATATGGTTACGAATGGACGAAATCGCCGCACTTGAACACGCCGTTACCATCGTCAACGCCAACGCCATAATCAATGACGTAGACATTTGCGAAGTCACCGCCAACGCCGAACAAATTCCAAGAACTTGCAACGTAATCGGGTTGTTTTCGACGAGTGGCTCAACTAAAACTTTTTTTGTTTCATCATTCAATAATTCGCTCATGATTTTGCTCCTTTAACCGTTCTGACTTTCGCCAAATAAGGCGCGAAACCTTCTTTGCTTGTCCAATATCTGACCAAGTTTGTTACGCCTGTACTGGTTAAAGTCGCACCTGCCAAACCGTCCACTTGATATTGTGAACCCGCTTTGCTGGAATCCACTGTGCCTTTAATTAAACCTAACGCAGGTTCACCCACGCCAGCTTCACCGAGTGAGCCTTTGTCAGAAGACGCTTGTTCAGTTTCAGCATAAACTTTTTTGCCTTTCCACAATGCACGCCAGTTTGGATTCACGACTTCGCCGCCCAATCCTGGAGTTTCTGCTTGGTCGTAGAAGTTGATACTTTGAACGGTTTGACCATCGGCTTCAACCGATAAGAAACCGTAAAGCGTTGACCACAAACCATAACCGCTAATCGGTAAAATGATGGATTTAGTCGCGCCGCCTTCTTTCACCAAATAGACTTTTGCTAATTTCGCTTTGATACGAATGTGAGCAATATCTTTGTCTTTAGGAATTAAAACGTTTTGCGCGGGATCTTTTGCTGCTTTACGTTGATCGTAAGCGTCAGCATTGCCTTCCGCGTATTCGCCTGTTTCTAAATTAACCAATTTTGATTCGATTTTTTCAGCAAAGGCTTTTTCGATGTCGGTGTCAGCTTGCAATAAACCCGCAACATCTAAAATGTTTTTCTTCATGTCGAGTTCTTTGTTTGTGACTTGCATCGGTTTTAACGCCACCGCCGCAATCGAAACAAATACCGCACAAACCAAACATAATGCCACCGCGATAGCGATGGTTTTTTCTAAACTGTTGTTGCTTAAACCGAGAATTTTTTGGCAATACGCTTTGAATTTTCGGTACTGCGGATACTGCTCAAGTTTTTCACACACTTTGTTCAATTTTTCACATTTAGGCATGACGTTTCATCCTTCTTCTGATATTCGCTTGAATGACGAAATAATCAATCGTCGGTGCAAACATATTGGAAAATAAAATGGCGAGCATAATGCCTTCAGGAAACGCGGGGTTCACGACGCGAATTAACACCGTCATTGCGCCAACCAATCCGCCGAATATCCAACGACCTTTGTCTGTCATTGCCGCGCTGACTGGATCTGTCGCCATATAAACCATGCCGAATGCAAAACCGCCAACCGTCAAATGCCAATACCAAGGCAACGCAAACATGTGGTTGGTGTCGCTGCCGATGAAGTTAAACATCAACGAAGTCAACACCATGCCAGCAAATACGCCACCCATAATGCGATACGATGCAACGCGCGTATAAAGTAAAAATGCTGCGCCGATTAAAATCGCCAATGTTGATGTTTCGCCCAAACAACCAGGTTCAAAACCGAAGAAAGTTTGTAACCAGCTGTAATGTTCTGTGACTGCGCTCAAACCGCCGTCAGCCGCTAAACCTAATGGCGTTGCAGCGGTGTAACCATCAACAGCAACCCAAACTGAATCACCCGAAATTGAAGCGGGATATGCAAAATACAAAAACGCACGACCCGTTAACGCTGGGTTTAAAAAGTTTTTACCTGTGCCGCCGAAAACTTCTTTGCCGATAACGATACCGAAAGAAATGCCTAACGCCACTTGCCACAAAGGCATATCGGGCGGCATGATTAACGTGTAAAGCATTGACGAAACTAAGAAACCTTCGTTGACTTCGTGACCACGAACGGTGGCAAATAAAACTTCCCAAATGCCGCCAATCGCCAACGTCGTCAAATAAATCGGCAAGAAATACAACGCGCCGTGCATCATATTTGAGAACGGATTCATCGTGCTGTAACCGAAAAGCGTCATCGGCAGACTGCGCCAATTATCAATCGTGCTAGTTCCCAACGCTTCCATCGCCAAATTAGCTTGATAACCCGTGTTGTACATCGCCATCAACACACAGAACAACGTCGCAATCACAACGAAAGTCATGGTGCGTTTTAAATCGTTGCCGTCACGAACATGCGTTTTACCGCTGGTGACATCTGAAGGCGTATAAATGAACGTATCAACCATTTCGTACAAGCCGTAATAGCGTTCAAGTTTGCTGCCTTTTGCAAAATGCGGTTCTAAACTGTCTAAAAACTTTCTCGCCGACATTTAGCCCTCCTTTTCAATTTTGGTTAAATTCGCCCGCAACACAGGCGCGAAATCGTGCTTACCTGGATCGACAAATGTGAACAATGACATATCTTCTTCGTCCAATTCCAAACAACCGAGCAATTGCGCTTGATCCGAATCACCCACAACCAAGGCTTTCAGCAACGGCGTTGCCAAAATATCCATTGGCATCATTGTTTCATAAACGCCAACGGGAACAATCGCCCGATTGCTGCCGTTTTTGTCGGTTGTAAGCGGGAACAAACGATCTGTTTTGCGGTCAACGCTGGAGGTATAGATATTCATCGCAGAATATTTATTTTTTCCCGCAACCATCCAGCCGAATAATTCACGCGCACGACCTTCTTGTAACGCCGAAACTTGCAAATGGTACGCGCCCAAATAATCAAACGCGCCGTGCGCTTCGTGTCCAAATAAAACCGAACCTGAAATCACACGACTTTCTAAATCATCAGCCAATTCGCCAGCGGTTAAATCGGTCAAATTCGCGCCAACTTGCGTGCGAACTAAACGTGGATTTTTAACAGTTGGGCCCGAAAGCGCAACCACACGTTCAACGTTTAATTTGCCTGTAGTAAATAACGCGCCAATCGCAATCACCGCTTGATAATCCAAATGCCACACGAATTTATTGATATTGACCGCATCAATAAAATGAATGTGTGTGCTGGGTAAACCTGCGGGATGAACACCACCGAATTCGGCGACAACAACCGGCGCATTGCCTGTTGGAATTTCTGCGCCCGTGGCTTTACAAACGTAGACTTTGCCTTCAATCAATTTAGAAATAATTTCTAAACCATCAACAAAATCAGTGGCACGGTCAGCAATAATTACCGCAGGATTCGCCGCTAACGGACGTGTATCAATTGCCGTCACAAAAATCGAATGCGGTTTGCTGTTCAACGCTGGCACTTTGCCGTAAGGGCGAGTGCGAAGCGTTGTCCACAAACCCGAAGCCACTAAATTTTCTTGAATTTGTGCAGCGGTTAAATTTTCTAAATCGGATTCGCTGTATTTTGCGAAGGTGATTTCATCATGTCCGTGAACGTCAATCACGACAGATTGCAACACCCGTTTGTCGCCACGGTTAATGGCTTTGACCACGCCAGACGCGGGTGAAGTAAAATGAACGCCAGGATTTTTCTTGTCACCGAAAAGAGCTTGACCGCGTTTAACGGTATCTCCTTCGGCGACCAGCATCGTGGGTTTCATGCCCACATAATCTGACCCCAAAACGGCAACGGATTTAACCGCATTCCCGTTTTCAATGGTTTGTTTAGGACTTCCTGTAATCGGAATATCTAAACCTTTTGTTGTTGTAAATTGCATAGTTGAAGGGTTCTCCAAACACGTTGCAGAGGAATCTTCTTTTTAACTTTTGAAGGTAGAAATAGAAGGATGTAAAGACGTAAAACCGTGTTATTACACCATAAAAATGGTGTCTACTCAATTAGGATAGTCACGCAACACGCGGAAATAAAGCGTATTTACTTTCACAAGTACGCATTATTTTGGGGGGAAATTGAAGCGTTTTTCCGTATAATTACCTACATTTCGCAATGTGCCTTTGCAACATTCAATCTCAACGCGGTCGCGTTTGAATCCGCCTAACTTCCTACACACATAAATCATGTCCCAAAACTTTTTAACCATTCTTCAAAACAAAGGCAAACTTTCCCCTTCCGATTTAAAAAAGGTGGAACGAATGCAAAAAACCGCTGTCGCCGAAAGTCTGCCTGCGTTGCTGATTAAATTGGGGTTGTGTTCCGAATTAGACGTTGCGCTGGCGTTTGTCGAAAGCGGCAACTTTCCTAAAATTACGCCTGACCAATATCCGTTAGAAAAAACCTTGCCCGACGAAATATCGTTACGTTTTTTGAAACATTATCATTTGGTTGGGTTAAGTGCGGACGAAAATTCGTTCACGGTTTCACTGCTCGACCCCGAAGATGAGTTTGTGTTGGACGCGCTGCGTTTGGCAACAGGTAAAATTATCATGCCGAATGTTGGCGTGTTATCGGAAATCGATGCCGCGATCACCGCGCAATATGAACAAGGTCAAACTAAAACTGAATCGCTCGACGATTTGAGTTTTGACGAATTGGGCGAGGAAGATTTGGCGCATTTGAAAGATTTAGCCAGCGAAGCTCCGGTGATTAAAATGGTGAATGCGATTATGCAACGCGCCATTGAAATGAAAGCGTCAGACATTCACATTGAACCGTTCGAGCAAAGTTTAAAAGTGCGTTTGCGTGTCGATGGCGTGTTGCAAGATATTGACGCGCCACCTGTGAAATCAACGGCTGCCGTCATTTCGCGGATTAAAATCATGGCGAAACTGAACATTGCCGAACGGCGTTTGCCGCAAGATGGACGGATTAAAGTACAAATGTTGGGCAAAGAATTGGATTTGCGCGTTTCCACGATTCCCACGATGTACGGCGAAAGCGTGGTGATTCGGCTGCTCGACAAAGAAAATACTGTGTTGGATTTTGAAGCGTTGGGTTTTGCGGGACGGCAATTGCAACAATTTCTGGATGTTCTGGCGCAACCGCACGGCATTATTTTAATTACGGGCCCGACGGGTTCGGGAAAATCCACCACAATGTACGCGGCGTTGAAACAATTAAATACCACCGCGCGAAAAATTATCACCGTCGAAGATCCGGTCGAATATCAAATGGACGGCATCAATCAAATTCAAGCCAAGCCGCAAATTGGGCTGACGTTTGCAGTCGCGTTGCGGTCGATTGTTCGCCAAGATCCTGACGTGATTATGATTGGTGAAATGCGCGATTTAGAAACGGCACGAATTGCGGTTCAATCAGCATTGACGGGACATTTGGTGCTTTCGACTTTACATACAAACGATGCGGCAGGCGGTGTAACGCGATTGCTCGACATGGGTTTAGAGGAGTATTTATTAACTTCGACGGTGAATGGCATTTTGGCACAACGGCTGGTTCGTCAACTTTGTAAATCGTGCAAACAACCTTACACCGCGCCGATTGAAGTGGTCGATGAAATGCGGTTGCGGCGTTTTCAACCAGACGGTGAAATTATTTTTTTCAAACCGATTGGCTGCGCGGCGTGTGGTGGTTTAGGGTATCGCGGACGGTTGGCGATTATTGAGTTTTTGCCGATGACAGACCCGATTCGTAAATTGATTATGGCGCACGCGGCAGCAGGCGCGATTGAAGCGGTGGCGCGTGAAGAAGGCATGGCGACTTTGTATGAAAATGGCTTAATTAAAGTATTGCAAGGCGTGACCACCTTGGAAGAAGTCATGCGCGTCACCACGGAGAATTAAACGTGACTTTATTTTTTTATCAAGCTGTCAATACTGCTGGCGAAATGGAAGAAGGCGAACGCGAAGCCCTCGATGAAGCTAGTTGTGTGCAGCAATTACAATCCGATGGTTACATTCCGATTCGCGTCAAACCCGCCAAAAGCCAAGGCTTTTTTGGTTTCAATTTACGCGGGGGAAGTAACAAATTATCGAACAAAAGCATCGTATTATTGACGGGCGAATTGGCGATGTTGCTGGAATCAGGTTTGCCGTTAGATCGTTCGTTGGTTGTTTTGATGGATTTAGCGAACGACAACGAAAATTTGAGCAAACTCATCGGGCGCGTGTTGGAAAAAGTCAAAAGCGGCGTGTCACTCGCCGACGCACTCGAGCAACAAACGGGCGTTTTCAGTAAATTTTATTTAAACATGATTCGCGCAGGTGAAGCGGGCGGAAATTTGGGCGAAGTGTTAAACCGAATGGCGGTGTATTTGGAAAGTTCGCAAGAATTAAAAGATACGGTCAGCACAGCGTTGATTTATCCAGCAATTTTGTTGGTGATGTCGCTGGCTTCGCTGTTTATTATGTTGACGTTCGTCGTGCCGCAATTTAGCGAAATGTTTGCCAGCGCGGGAAAAGCGTTGCCCGTTTCGACGCAAATTGTGGTCGGTTTGGCGGACTGGTTGCAAAGTTATTGGTGGGCGGTGATTGGTGGCGCGTTGTCGATTATGGCGTATTTTAATGTTCAATTAGCCAATGCCGAAACCAAAAAAGTGTGGGACGGACGCTGGTTAAAAATGCCGCTCGTGGGTGAAATGATTTTAAACAAAGAAATTGCCAACGTCACGCGCACCTTGGGAACGCTCTTGGGAAATGGCGTGTCGATTTTGTCCGCGTTTATTATTGTTCGTGAAACGGTGGATAATTTAGTCATCGCTGCCGCGTTGCACGATACCGAGGAACAAATTAAACAAGGAAAAACCTTATTTGACGCGCTCGAACAAAAAGCGATTTTTCCCAAAATGGCAATGCAAATGATAAAAATGGGCGAAGAAACGGGGCATTTAGAAGAAATGTTGCTGCGAGTGGCGACCATTTACGATAAACAATTGCGCGTGTCGATTGCACGAATGTTGGCGTTGCTTGAACCCGCGTTGATTATCACGCTTGGGATTATGATTGCGGGAATTATTGTGTCGATTTTATTGGCGATTTTGAGCGTGAATGATTTGGCAATGTAACGGCGAAGGCATGAAATCCTTCGCCATTAACAAAAAAATTTAAGCGGTAGCAGAAAAAATCGAACCCGAATCGTTTTGAAGTGAATGACCGTTTGTGGTGTTTGCCGACAATTGCGTCAAAAAACCCTGTAAATTTACCGTTGGCGACGATGTTGAACCGCCTAACGATTCGACCAGCGAGTTGAAATCCGTCTTTAGCGCGCTATTTTGTTCCGTGTCATTATTGAGTGAACTCATCAAATTTTGTAAATTAGCAGTGGGATTATTATATGCTGTTTGTACTTTTGATGCTGCGGGTGAAACGCCGGTCACAGTAATTCCCATATCTTCAAGCATACCAACATCTAACGCTGAAATCGATTTGATCTCACCTTTGTTGATGGACGATGACATTAAATCGCTGGGAATAGCAACGTGATAATAGGCTGAACCTTGACCCGCATTTGCGGAAACTAACGGAATGGGATTGCCTGAATTAGCGGTTTTAGCGTGACGACCTACAAACGAAGAATCCACATTTTGTGGAATAACTAACGTGTCATAAGCTGTTTTTAACGGCGCATTCATGTCTAATACCCCTGTAAACGCCAAACCGTGTAAGATTTCATGTGTCAGAATCGTCGTCAAATCATACTTATCCGGTGTAGGCGTGCCACTGAATGATATTTTATCGATATTCGCCAAATTGATATAAATCGTGGAATCGGGCGAATTCGGACTCGAATCCACACCTTTAATCGAATCGGCAACAAATGAAGTATCGATGCTTTTAGTTTGATTGCTCGTGGTGGTAACGAGCGCAGAATTAGTTTCCGCCAACATGCCCGAGTTCTGATATTCCGTTAAAACTTTTAAATCTAAAACCACTTTTGAGCTAATGAATTGACCGATATTACTCAAAGCTGTTTTAAGATTTTCGCTAACATTAGCCAGATTATCGCCCAAATCTGCCTGACTTAAATCAACGCTATATTGCAAATTCGTTCCGCCGGAAAACTTGGTGGGTGTTGCACTCTTTTCAACGGTAGGTGCGTCAATGGGCGGTAAATCAGCACCGGTGGGGGCATCAATAACGGTAGGTACGTTATCAGCAACGGTAGGTACGTTATCGGCAATGGCAACAGTGGGAGAGTCACTTCCTTGCGCTAATACTTTAGACAAATCTTGTAAAAAGGTTTGCAATGCTTCATTCGCTTTTGATGATGGCGAATTATCAACAGCTGACGCATTATTGGCACTCACGTCAGGCACATTCAAGCCTAAACTTTGCAATGACTGAATCACGTTTTGTATAAATGATGGGTGGTTACTATCGGTATTAGATACCGAAAAATTCACACTGTTATCAAATCCATCTGCTATTGCAGGCGTATTCATACCTGCAATAGTTTGAGTTTTGTAAGTGGTGAACGATGGGTTGATATTGACTGACATAATAAGTAATCTCGTGTTTGAGTATGCGTAATGGGGTAGATTTAAAAAAACGTCCACCGCCACTATCGGCACAAATTACGAAAACTATAACGCCACGAATTGATTTGATGAATTTAGCTAAAATAAATGCTTCACGGCTTCGCGTTCTTGTTTTAATTCTTCTTCGGTTAAGCGCATTCGTTGACGGCTGAATTCATTGATGGGTAAACCTTGTACAATCCGCCTTTCGCCATTTTCGACCGTAACGGGAAACGAATAAATCAAGCCTTTTTCAATGCCATAACTGCCGTCCGACAAAACTCCCATACTCACCCAGTCGTTATCTGGCGTGCCTTGCGCCCAAACCCGCATTTGATCCAACGCCGCATTTGCCGCTGACCCTGCACTCGATTGACCTCGCGCCTTAATCACTGCTTCGCCACGCTGTTGAACGGTAGGAATAAATTCATTCACAAACCACAAATCATCGACTAACGATAACGCATCTTGACCACGCACTTTCGCGTGATGTAAATCGGGATATTGTGTGCCGGAATGATTGCCCCACACCGTCATATTTTTAATATCCGTCGTTAACACGCCACATTTTTCTGCTAATTGGCTAATCGCCCGATTGTGATCTAAACGACTCATTGCCGAAAAATTCGCGGGTGATAAATCGGGGGCATTTCGCAACGCAATTAACGCATTCGTATTCGCTGGATTGCCCGTGACCAACACTTTGACATTCCGATTGGCAACGGCATTCAACGCTTTACCTTGCGTAGCAAAAATTTCGGCATTCACTTCGAGTAAATCTTTACGCGCCATGCCCAGCGTGCGCGGACGTGCGCCGATTAAAAAAGCAAAATCGATATTTTTAAACGCCACCAAGGGATCTGAAGTCATTTCAATGCCGAACACAATCGGGCTGGCGCAATCGTGTAATTCCATTACCACACCTTCTAACGCGGGTAATGCAGCGGGGATTTCAAGCAAATGCAACACAATCGGTTGATCTTTGCCAAAAGAATGCCCAGCCGCCAAGCGAAATAGCAACGAATAACTAATTTGTCCTGCCGCCCCAGTGACTGCAATGTGAAGTGGTGCTTTCATTTTTTGTTTTTCCTTTGAAACAACACAACGGTGTTATTTTAATAGTGAAGGTAAAACGAAGTCGTGTGTGACTTCGTAGATTTGTTTGGCATAATCCTACCATTCATAGGTGTTTAAAAACAGGTTGCGCGAAACAGAATGCGCGTTTTATACGTTATAATGCCGCCAATTTCATTATTTTTAAATCTAATCAAAACGAGTTTTATGAAAAAATTATTATTCCAATTCGACACCGATTTGCATCCGTCAGTTTTCGATGCGGTAGTAGGTTATGACGGCGGCGCGGATCATGTGATTGGTCACGGCAGTTTAACGCCCGAGAATGTGGCGGCGTTAGTGGAAGGAACAATTTTCACCCGTGCGCCGAAAGACAAAAAAAATACCGCTATTTTTGTTGGCGGTAGCGATATGGCGGCGGGTCAGGCATTATTTGAAGCGGTGCAAAAACACTTTTTCCCTGGTTTTCAGGTTTCCGTCATGCTGGACAGCAACGGCAGCAACACCACAGCGGCGGCGTGCGTGGCAAAATTAGCGTCGAGCGGTATTTTAACGGGAAAAAAAGCAGTTATTTTGGCAGGAACGGGACCCGTCGGGCAACGCGCCGCCGCGATGTTAGCGTTGGAAGGTGCAGAAGTTACCATCACGTCACGGCAATTATGGAACGCCGAAAAAGCCTGTGAAGCGATGCAAAAACGTTTTAATGTTCACATTCACGCGCAAGCCGCCGCTGATTTTGATGAACGTGCCGACGCAATTCAAAACGCAAACATTGTGATTGGGGCGGGTGCAACGGGTATTGAATTATTAAAACCTGAACATTGGCAAAATAACAGCGCGTTAGAAATGCTCGCTGACGCAAACGCCACGCCCCCATTGGGAATCGGCGGCATTGGTGTCATGGATAAAGGCATTGATTGCCACGGAAAAATTGTGTGGGGCGCGATTGGATTTGGTGCATTGAAATTAGCCTTGCATCGGGCGTGTATCGCGCAATTGTTTGAAGATAATCAACACGTTTTGGATGCTGAAAACATTTTTGCCTTAGCGAAAACGATGGCATGAATGTAGAAAATCTGCGACAACACGCCCACCAAATTTTTCACGCGGGAATTGCAGCGGCGAGTCCTTACGAAGCTGTGAAACAGCATTTTGTTTTGGATGAAAATTGTTCAAAAATTCACATTATCGCTTTCGGAAAAGCCGCTTGTTCAATGGCGAATGCCGCGCAAGAATTGATTCCTGCCAATTTATTGGGTGAAGCAATTGCCGTAACCAATTACGAAAATGTGGTCGCTATTCAAAACGTCGAAATCATTGGCGCGTCGCATCCGTTGCCTGATTCTGCTGGTTTTGAAGCCGCAAAACGCATTGCGGAAATCGCCAAAAATGCCAAATTTGACGAATGTGTTTTGGTGTTAATCAGCGGCGGCGGCTCGGCGTTGATTCCGTATCCCGTCGATTCCATTTCGCTCGACGAAAAAATTGCCACGACCAATTTATTGTTGTCGTGTGGCGCGACCATTCACGAAATCAATTGTGTTCGCAAACATTTGTCCCAATTAAAGGGTGGGCATTTAGCGAAAATAATTTCGCCTGCAAAATGTCACGCGCTGATTTTGTCGGATGTTTTGGGTGACGATTTAAGCGTGATTGCCAGCGGTACGACGGTTGCCGATGAATCCACATTTGCCGAAGCGATTGCCATTTTGAAAAGTAAAAACGTTTGGAATGACGCGCCACAATCGGTGAAAAATTATTTGAAACAAGCGATTTTAGAAACACCAAAAGTAATTGAAAATGTCACAAATACGTTAATCGGCAGCAACGAAATGAGCGTTGAAGCGGCGGTAAAATCCGCACAATTATTAGGTTACGAAGTTATTCGTTATGATTATCCGTTGTGCGGCGAAGCACGGAATGTGGCGGAAGAATTTGTTTTAGCGGCAAAAAATACACGCCTTGAAAATGAAAAAATCGCTTTCATAACAGGCGGCGAAACCACCGTCACATTGCGTGGAAATGGACGCGGCGGGCGGAATCAAGAAATGGCACTCGCGTTCGCTATCGCCGCAGAAAAACACGGTTTAACAAACAAATGGGTATTTTTAAGCGGCGGCACAGACGGAATTGACGGCGTAAGTCCTGCGGCAGGCGGAATTGTTGACACGGGAACGTTGCAACGAATGAAAAATGCGGGCGTAAATCCAGCCGAATTACTGGAAAATAACGATTCTTACCACGCCTTAAAAAGTTCACACGATTTATTGATGACGGGCGCGACGGGAACAAACGTCGCAGATTTACAGATTTTATTGATTCACACAAAATAACCACGGAGAGAAATTTATGAATACACAAAAAATTGGTTTTATTGGCGGCGGGAATATGGCGATGAGTTTACTCAACGGCTTGATTGCGAGCGGTCATCCTGCGAAACAACTCTGGGTTTCCGATACCAATGCTGAAACGCTTTCACATTTAGCACACACACTTAACGTCAATACCTCCATTGATAACGCCGTGATTGTCGATGCTGTAGACGTGATTGTTTTAGCCGTTAAACCGCAAGTTTTAAAAAGTGTCGCGCAAACGCTCGCCGCTGCCATTCACGCAAAAAAATTACTCGTGGTTTCCATTGCTGCTGGAATTTCACAATCAAGTTTAAGCGTTTGGCTGGGTGATGAAACGGCGATTGTGCGCTGCATGCCGAACATGCCAGCGTTGGTTTTGACGGGCGCAACGGGTTTACACGCCAATTCAAATGTCACCGACGAACAAATTGATTTAGCCGAAAGCATTTTGCGTTCGGTCGGAATTGCGTTGTGGGTGGAAACAGAAAGTGAACTCGATGCCGTCACCGCCGTTTCAGGAAGCGGCCCTGCGTATTATTTTTTGTTGATGGAAGCGATGGAAAAAGCGGCATTAGAAATGGGATTGAGCGCGAATGTGACGCAATTATTGGTTCAACAAACGGCGTTAGGCGCGGCGAAAATCGCTCTCGAATCGGCTGAATCGCCTGAAAGTTTGCGTCAGCGTGTCACGTCGCCAAATGGTACGACACAAAAAGCCATTGAAACATTTCAAGCGGGCGGTTTTGTCGAATTAGTCGCCAAAGCCTTGCACGCCGCGCGTGATCGTTCCGTCGAATTATCTAAACAAGAGGTTTAAAAAGATGGGCATGAATTATTTTTCCAATCCAGTTGTGTTGATTTTGAACACCGTTTTTTCGTTTTATATCGGTGTGTTGATGCTGCGTTTTTTGTTGCAATGGTGTCGGGCAGATGTTCGTAATCCTATTTCAAAATTGTTGATTACGCTCACGCATCCGCCGTTGAGTATTCTGCGTCGATTTATTCCTGCGATGGGCAACATTGACACGTCGTCGCTGGTGTTAATGTTTGCGTTGCAATTATTAGCAGGCGGCGCATTAGGGATTTTACAAGGCGTATCGTTGAGCATCGGCGGGTTGATTTTGACGACGTTCGCGCAACTTATCGCGTTGTTATTAAACGTGATGTTTTACGCCGTTTTCGCCCGCGCTTTATTGAGTTGGTTTAATCAAGGCACCTTCAGCAACATCTCGAAATTGCTTTATAGTTTGACCGAGCCAGTATTATCGAATTGCCGCAACATTTTACCGAATTTAGGCGGCTTGGATTTGTCGGTTATTTTGGTGATTTTGGGTATTCAAGTGATTGAAATGCTAATTTTGCCGCCGTTGTATCAATTGGCGAGTTTGATTTCTTGATGATGAAAAAAAGCGACTTCCATTACATTTTGCCTGAAGCGTTAATCGCGCAACAACCGTTATCTGAACGCACAGCCAGCCGATTATTGGCAATGAATCGCGACACGGGCGAATTGGTTAATCGTCAATTTAGCGATTTGCTCGACTTAATCGAAGCCGACGATTTGCTCGTTTTCAATGATACGCGCGTGATTCCCGCTCGATTATTCGGCACGAAAACGACGGGCGGAAAAATCGAAATTTTGATTGAGCGTATTTTGGATAATCACCACGCGCTGGCGCATATTCGTTCAAGTAAATCGCCCAAATCGGGTGCGCGAATTGAATTAGATAATGGCTATTTTTGCGAAGTGGAAGGACGCGATAACGATTTATTTCAGCTGCGTTTTGACCATGAAAAATCAGTGTTAGAAATTCTGTCTGAAATTGGACACATTCCATTGCCGCCATATATTGAACGCGCCGACGATGAAAATGATTTCACTCGTTATCAAACTGTTTTCGGTAAAAATTTAGGGGCGGTCGCGGCACCGACGGCAGGATTGCATTTTGATGAATTGATGCTGGAAAAAATTCACGCAAAAGGTATACAAACGGCATTTGTAACGTTGCACGTTGGCAGCGGCACATTTCAACCCGTGCGCGTCGAAAATTTGTCTGAACACATTATGCACAAAGAATTTTTCGCGGTGCCGCAAGAAACCGTGGACGCGGTAAATGAAACGAAAGCACGCGGCGGACGGGTGATTGCGATTGGCACCACGGCAGTTCGCGCGTTGGAATCAGCTTCACGTTCGGGCAGTTTGAAAGCGGGTTTTGGTGACACAGATTTGTTCATTTTGCCGAGTTATGAATTTAAATCGGTCGATGTATTGCTGACGAATTTTCATTTGCCAGAATCAACGTTGTTGATGTTGGTCGCCGCATTTTCGCGTTATGAATTTGTGATGCACGCTTATCAGCACGCGATTGAGCAGGAATATCGGTTTTTTAGTTACGGCGACGCGATGTGGATTTGTCGGTAAAATTGAGCATTGGCAAACCAAGGTTTGCACTCCATTTTCGGAGTACAAACCTCGGTTTGTGCTTAATGCGTGCGTTCAAATTCCTGCATAAAACTAATCAGCGTATCAATTCCACTTTCAGGCATCGCGTTGTAAATGCTGGCTCGCATTCCACCGACAGAACGATGTCCTTTTAATTCATTCAAACCCGCCGCTTCGGCAGTCGTTAAAAATTCTTTATCCAGCGTTTCATTTGCCAAAATAAACGGCACATTCATTCGTGAACGCGACACGATTTCAACTGGATTACGATACAAAGTGGAATTATCAATCGCCTGATAAAGTTTCGCCGATTTCGCGATATTACGCTGTTCCATTGCCGAAACGCCGCCTTGCGCTTGCACCCATTTCAACACCAAACCCATCAAATACCAGCTGTACGTCGTCGGCGTGTTGAGCATCGATTGATTTTTCGTTTGTTCGGCATAATTGAAAACGGGCGGCACGGTTTTCAAACACTGCCCCAATAAATCATCACGCACAATCACAACCGTTACACCTGCCGCGCCCATATTTTTTTGGCTGCCAGCGTAAATCAAACCAAATTCACTCACATCAACAAACCGCGACAAAATGTTGGACGACATATCACAAACGAGCGGCAAGCCTTTTGCGTCGGGCGTGGTTTGAAATTCCACACCGTGAATCGTTTCGTTCGACGTGTAATGTAAATAAGCGGCTTCGGGGTCAATTTCCCAATCCGCCACATTCGGAATGCGCGTGTAATTGCAGCCTTCCGATTCCGCGCTGACCACCACGTCACAATACGATTGCGCGTCTTTAATCGCTTTTTCTGACCACGCGCCCGTTTTGACGTAACAGGCTTTCGTTTTTGCGCCCAAGATATTTTGCGGAATAAACGAAAATTGTGCCGACGCGCCACCTTGTAAAAATAGCACCCGATAATTTTCAGGAACACCCATTAACGCGCGTAAATCCGCTTCCAATTCGGCGGCAATACTTGAAAATTGTTTGCCGCGATGACTCATTTCCATGACCGACATTCCGCTGCCGCGCCAATCGAGTAATTCCTGTTGCGCTTGTTGTAAAACGACTTCAGGTAACATCGACGGCCCTGCACTAAAGTTATAAATTTTCGACATGGTTAAATTTCTCTCCGTAAAAATCAGCATTAAAAATGCCGGCATTATAATACGCGCCTCTCAATTCGGTTTAAAATAACCATACCTCACGTTTTTTTGCACTGACTGACTATGCCTAATAATTCTTTAAATTGCCCAATTCCAACCGCTCAACAACCCGTCGTAAATTGGTCGGGCTTGACTGGTTGCGCCGACGCGCTGGCTTTAGCGACAGCGATTCAAACTCACCCCCGTTTATTTGTGATTATTACGCCCGATGCTCACAGCGCATTGCGTTTGGAACACGAATTGGCGTTTTTTCTTAATCATTCACAACCGATTTTGCACTTTCCCGATTGGGAAACATTGCCGTATGACGCATTTTCGCCGTTGCCCGAAATTGTGTCGGAACGTCTGCAAACGTTAAACGCTTTGCCAACCGTAGAAAGTGGCGCGTTAATTGTGGCGGCAAATACGTTGATGAATCGTATAACGCCGCCCGAATTTTTAGCCGAACAAAAACTGGTTTTTAATTGTGGCGATTCACTTTCGGACATTGGCGAAAAATTAAAACAACGCGGTTACCAATCGGTTTCGCAAGTTTTCACGCACGGTGAATTTGCCTTGCACGGTTCAATTTTAGATATTTTTGCAATGGGAAATCGTGTTCCATTACGTTTGGAAATGAACACAAACCATGAATTGACCGAATTACGCGCGTTTGACGTTGAAAGCCAACGCGCATTTTCAACCGATGAAATTATCACCTCGTTGACGATTTTGCCAGTACGCGAATTTCCGTTGGACGACGACAAAAAGGCGACGCTGTTTGATTATTTGCCAGAAAATGCGTTGCTGGTGACGTTGCCCAATTTAAAAACAGCCATTTCTGATTTTGATGCAGCGATAAAAAGCCGTTTTGAATTACGAAAAAATGATTCCGAACGCCCTGCCATTTCACCCGAAAAATTATTTTTATCGCCGAAAAATTTGGCAGATGAATTTAAAAAGCACGAACAAATTATTTTAGACGTTTGCGCCAAACTTCCTGACATCAGTTTCAACGCACATTTTAAACAACCCGCCTACGCTTTAACGCAATTCGTCGCCGATTTTAAAGGCAAAATTTTGTTTGTCGCCGAATCCGCCGGACATCGTGAAGCCTTGTTGCAAACCTTAAAACGGGAATCAATTTATCCCAAAATTGTCGCGGATTGGCACACGTTTTTAAACAGCGAACACACGTATTGCATCACCGTTGCCGCGTTGGACGTGGGTTTGTTATTGCAAAAACCGTTGTTGGCGATGATTACCGAAAGCCAATTATCGGGTGAAAAAGTCGCGCAACGTCGGCGACGCAAAACGTCGGCGCGACAATTGGAAACATTGGTTGCGAATTTAAATGAACTCACAATAGGTGCGCCCGTCGTGCATTTAGAACATGGAGTGGGACGTTATTTGGGTTTACAAACGCTCACTATCGGTGGTTTGGACGGTGAATTTTTAGCCATTCGTTATGCAGATGATGCCAAACTTTATGTGCCAGTTGCGGCATTGCACGTCATTTCACGTTACACGGGAATGACCGAAGAAAACGCGCCGTTGCACAAATTAGGTTCTGACCAATGGCAAAAAGCCAAACAAAAAGCGATTTCACGAATTCACGATGTCGCGGCTGAATTATTAGAAATTCACGCCAAACGTGCCGCGCATGAACATTTAGCAATTCCACTGTTTGAGCGTATCGACGCAGACGAATATCTCAGTTTTGCACAAGGTTTTCGTTTTGAAGAAACACCTGACCAAGTGCGGGCGATTGAAGACATTATCGAAGATTTCAATCAAGCCAAACCGATGGACAGAGTGATTTGTGGAGACGTGGGTTTTGGTAAAACAGAAGTCGCCATGCGAGCGGCATTTTTAGCGGTGCAAAGTGGCAAACAAGTTGCGGTTCTCGTGCCGACCACGTTATTAGCGCAACAACATCATGTGAATTTTTGCGATAGATTTGCGGATTTGCCGATGAAAATTGAATTGTTGTCACGTTTTGTCACGCCAAAAGAACAAAAAGAAATCGCGCAACAACTCGAAAAAGGCACAGTTGATATTGTGATTGGCACGCACAAATTATTAAGTGAAAGTTTGAAATATAAAAATTTGGGATTGGTGATTATCGACGAAGAACACCGTTTCGGCGTGCGTCAAAAAGAACAATTCAAAAAATTACGCAGCGAATTAGATTTACTCACACTCACTGCCACGCCGATTCCGCGCACCTTAAATATGGCAATGAGCGGGTTGCGTGATATTTCGATTATCGCCAGTCCGCCGCCAAATCGTCATCCGATTAAAACGTTTATTAACGAATGGCAAGACGAACAAATCCGCGAAGCCTGTCAACGTGAAATCAAACGCGGCGGACAAGTTTTTTTCTTGCACAACGATATTAAAAGCATGGAGAAAATGGCGGAAACGTTGAGCAAATTGATTCCCGAAGCTCGGATTGAAATCGCCCACGGTCAAATGCACGGCAAAGAACTCGAACGCATCATGTTGGATTTCTATCATCAGCGTTTTAACGTGCTGCTCAGTACCACGATTATCGAAAGTGGCATCGACATTCCCAGCGCGAACACCATGATTATCAATCGGGCGGATAAATTGGGGCTGGCGGCGTTGCATCAATTACGCGGTCGGGTCGGACGTTCACATCATCGAGCGTATGCGTATTTTATTGTGCCGCCCAAAGCGTTGATGACTGCTGACGCGATTAAGCGTCTGGACGCAATTGAAGCCGCAGGCGATTTGGGCGCAGGTTTTATGCTTTCGACGCACGATATGGAAATTCGTGGCGCAGGTGAATTACTTGGAGATGGGCAAAGCGGACAAATTCAAGAAATCGGTTTTACGCTTTACACAGAATTATTAGAACGTGCGGTTTCAGCATTAAAAGCAGGTAAAACTCCCGAACTCGAAACAACGGCGATGGGCGCAGAAATAGAATTGCAAGCGACGGCGTTAATTCCCGAAGATTATTTGTTCGATGTGCATGAGCGTTTGGTGCTTTATAAACGTATTGCGAATGCTAAAACAACGGCGGATTTGCGCGATTTGCAGATTGAAATGATTGACCGTTTTGGTTTGTTGCCTGAACCAACGAAAACATTATTTAGTATCACAAAACTCAAACAACAAGCGACAGCGTTGGGCATTAAAAAAATTGATGTGCATTCGGAAGGGGGGCGAGTTTTATTTTTACCTGAGCCGAATATCGATTTAGGTGCATTGATTTTGCTGATTCAAACACAGCCACAAGTTTATAAATTAGATGGTCAAGATAAATTGCGGTTTGTGCAGAAATTTGAAGGCGTTGAGGCGAAGATTAAGTTTGTTTTTGCGTTATTAAATGCTTTGGGAAATTAGAAAAGTCGGTGTAACGGCTTGAGAAGGCTTGGGGGTTAAATTGATGAAAAATGAAATGAACTCAGTAGAAAATTTAAAGAGTTCACTTCAATAAAATTATTTAACAATATGTAATTCATTTTTACCGATTAAAAAAGAAATGGTTAAGAAGCTATTTTTATTTATAAACTCCTTGCCATTTTTTGCCACAAATTTCTCGTATACATCTACCTTTTCGCCAGTGTAAGCACCGAAACCATTTTTTGCATTTACTTTACAAATTGAAAAATATCCGTAGATTCTATCGCTAGTAAGGTCGTACCATCCTTTTTCTGGTGCAGTGCATGATATGTGGGCAGAATATGGATCATTCAATGTAGTTCTCACAGCATTTTCAAATTCCGCTATATTTATAGGTTTGCCGTAGTTGGCATGTGCTAATTCATTTTCAGTTGGTAAGACCTTGACTTTATTTGGTAAGGCATTGACTTTAGTTGGTAAGGCATTATTTTCATCTTGTCGAATTCTATTCCGTGTGCAGCCTGAAGCGACGATTAACACACAAATACAACCTATCATTGTTTTGCTATACATAGCTCAATTTGCCTTAGTCAAAGAGTTGTTCATCAAACGTATAATAAGTTTCGCCAGCAATTTCTCTTGATACGAGAACCTTCTTATTTTTATTGCTAGTAGGCTCATTCTTTTTGTCAAAATTTGATAAGTTATCACTAGGATCATTTACTCCAGCTTGGTCTAAATCGTTACGACTAAAGATGGCAGGAAGTTCTTTTGAAATAACTTTTGTTCTGATGCTTTCGATTAGTGTCATGTGGAATCCTCGATTAGTTTGAATTTTTGTCATTATCAAATCCTTTGCAATGCGATACAATCAAGCCCTACAGGTTTTTTGTCGCTAGGAGTGACCTCAAATGTCGGTAAATGAAAAGATAAAACTGGTTCGAGAAGCGAAAGGCTTTACACAGGAACAAGTTGCAGAAAAATTACAGATGTCGAAAAACGGTTACGGCGACATTGAGCGCGGTGCAACCGATCCTAAACTTTCAAAATTAGAAAAAATTGCTGAAGCCTTTAACATGGAATTATCCGAATTAGTGGATTTAACCGACAAAGGAACTCTGAATGTTAATTTTTCTCAAAGTAACAAACACCATCAAAATAATGTTTATGTAGGTTCTCAAAGTGCAGAACTGCGCGAACAACTATTGAACAAAGAAATGGAATTTAAAGACAAAGAAATTGCGTTATTAAAACGGATTATTGAATTGATGGAAGAAAAAACGAACGTGGTGAATCAAGAATAAAAAAAGGCTGGCGAAAACCAGCCTTTTTTGTTTGTGCTTTGAAAAAGATTGCTCAGAGACAATTTAAAATATAAAAATTTGAAGCTGGTGATTGCAGCATTATTGAAAATACTAACAATCTAAACTAATGCGATTTGCATTGAATTTGCAGTAAAAAGTAACAAAAATGATGAATTCGGTTGTCATCATGCGGTTATTGGTTATAATATGCAGGTCTTCAGCCAATCGGCTGACATCATTATGGTAGTTGTATCGGTTCTCTCGCAACGATACGCTGTGAACTCCGCCAGGTACGGAAGTAAGCAACGGTAACAGCAGATTCGTGTGCCGAGATGTAGCTGGTACAATTGCCACCCAAAACTCCCCAAACATAAATATCCCGTCATGAATTATCAGGTTCTAGCTCGAAAGTGGCGACCGCATAATTTCACAGAAGTCGTCGGACAAGCTCACGTTATTACTTCACTCACCAACGCTTTAAAACACCAACGTCTGCATCAAGCCTATTTATTTACAGGCACACGCGGCGTAGGCAAAACCACGTTGGCGCGAATTTTAGCGAAAGCGATGAACTGTGAAAATTTGCAAGATTTCAACCCCTGCGGACAATGCGACATTTGCCGCGCCGTAGACGAAGGACGATTTTTAGACTTAATCGAAGTCGATGCCGCCTCACGAACCAAAGTCGAAGATACCCGCGACCTGCTCGATAACGCGCAATACGCGCCGAACCAAGGGCGTTACAAAGTTTATTTAATCGACGAAGTTCACATGTTATCGGGGCATAGTTTTAATGCTTTGCTCAAAACACTCGAAGAACCGCCGGCTCACGTTAAATTTCTGTTAGCGACAACCGATCCGCATAAAATTCCCGTAACGGTATTGTCACGCTGTTTGCAACTCAATCTGAAACGCCTTTTGCCGAGTGAAATTTTTACGCAAATGGGTTTTATTTTGGGTCAAGAAAACATTGCGTTTGAACCAGATGCGCTAAAACTGATTTCCCGTGCCGCCGATGGCAGTATGCGTGACGGTTTGAGTTTGCTGGATCAGGCGATTGTTTATGGCAACGGTCAAGTTAATAAAGACGATGTTCACGCGATGCTGGGTTCGATTGCTCAACAACCGGTTGAATCGATTTTGCAGGCGTTAGCGAACGCCGATGCGCCGGCTATTTTAAATCAAATTGACGATTTAAGTCAGCTCAGTCCGGATTTCAGCGATTTGTTGCAGCAGCTTTTACAATTTTTGCATCGTATCGCCTTAGTTCAGCACGTTCCGAACGCGCTCACGCACGATTTAGATGTTGAAGTTGTCGCGCAGTTGGCGAACATCATGACTCCCGAAGACGTGCAGCTTTATTACCAAATTGGTTTGCTTGGGCAAAAAGATTTAGAACTCGCGCCCGATCCACGCAGCGGTTTTGAAATGGTGATGTTGCGAATGCTGACCTTTCGTCCAATGAAAAACGGTAATAATCCGCCAATTCAACAAACCATCGCGCCAAGTTCTCAACCGCGTCCACAAGCGCAAATTCAATCGCCACACCCTGCACCGATTTCAGAAATGCTACAAATGATCGATAGCTGGGAAAAGATTTTGATGAATTTGAACGTGACTCGTTCTATTAAAGAATTTGCGAAACATTGTATTTTAGAGTCGATGAACGATACCGAATGCCATTTGAATTTAGACCCTGAATTTCAGAGTTTACTGGATTCGGATTACACACAAAAAATAGAAAAAGCGTTGCATGAAATGTTTGGGAAACCGTTAAAACTTCACATCGAAGTTAAAACATTGGCGGCTCACACACCCGCGCAACAAGTCGTTCACGCGCAAGAAAATCGTCAGCAATCCGCCGTGGAATCTATTCAAAACGATCAAAACGTGGCATATTTGCGAAATAATTTTGACGCGCAGATTTTACATGAAACTATTCAACCGTATTAACTTTCAAAACAGGAAACACAAATGAAAAATGCTTTAGGCAATTTAATGCAACAAGCGCAAAAAATGCAGGAAGATTTAAAAGCCGTTCAAGATGAATTGGCATTGATGCAAGTGGTCGGCGAATCGGGCGGCGGTTTAGTCAGTATTATCATGACCGGTAAACGTGAAGCGCGAAAAGTCACCATCGATCCGTCACTTCTTGGCGACGATAAAGATATGTTGGAAGATTTAGTGGCTGCGGCGATAAACGATGCCGTGCATAAAGCCGACAAAATGAAAAAAGAAAAAATGGCGAATATCACCGCTGGAATACCATTACCGCCAGGGTTTAATTTGCCATTTTAACATTGGTAGGTGCGACTTTAGTCGCATTTTGACCAAAACAATGCGACTAAAGTCGCACCTACTAAAGAACCTATCAAAAAGAAGAAAAATAATGAACGATTGCCTATTTTGCAAAATGGTTACTGGTGATATTACGCCAGACGTGGTGTTTGAAAATGACGAGTTTTTGGCGTTTAATGACATTAACCCACAAGCCCCGATTCATGTTTTGATTATTCCGAAGCATCATATTTCAACATTGAATGAGGCGGATGACGCGCTTTTATTGGGTAAACTGATGCAAACAGCCGCGCAATTAGCGAAACAATTGGGCGTGGCTGAAAACGGTTATCGCACCGTTATCAATTGCAACGCGCACGGTGGGCAAGCGGTCTATCATTTGCATGTGCATTTATTGGCTGGGCGACAAATGTTGTGGCCAGCAGGTTAATTTCTTACATTTTTAAAGCAGACGAGTTAAACCATGAACAATATAAAAGTATTATCCGCAGCCATTTTGCTAATTTTGGCAAAGTCTGCTTTAGCTATTGAAGTCGAACCCAACAACGACTCCGCTCATGCCAACAAACTCGGCAAAGAAAACGTCGGCAAACTTAATCGCGCCAGCGACGTTGATTTTTTCTCAATCGATTCGTGTGTGAAAGATGACAAAAAACAATGCGTCAAATACACTGCCGCCGATGAAACATTAAACCCATTAAACAAAGCCGGTACCGAAAAACGCCGCGAAGATGTGTCGCTTTCATTCACTTGTAACAACCGCTCGGCGGCAACAAATACCAGCGGCGGTATCGCAACGGCAACCACCACAGGCTGGTTTTTAGGGATTCATGATTCAAACGGCGAATTGCAAGAAACCTATCCCGTCGCCCCGGCAGATTGCATCGTGAGCGACTCCACGCAAGGCTCATTTAATTTTAGATTTCCCAGTTTAGACAGCCAAAATTATTACGTTTCTGTCGTGGCGGATTGCGCGGCTCCCATTTATAACACCATCACCGACCCAAAAGATCCCACAAAAACTATCGTCACCGTAAATAAATTTGTCACGGTGGCACTCGCTAAACAAACCGATATTGATGCCACCAAAGCAGAAATAGTCTTAGCGCAAACCGCAATTGATGCCGCCATCGCCGATTTAAATAACGCCTCTTTTGCCGTCATCAATTCAAACGCAAATATCAAAAATTTAACCGACGCGCTGGCAGCAGCAAACAACATTACAAGCATCGCGTCATCAACGTTAACGCCCGCCACAAATATCTCCGCCGCCATTTCAACTGCCAAAGCGATTGAAATTGCAGGATATGCAATGCAGTGGTCAATTTACACTTATGGGCAATTTTTAGTTGCTCAAGTAGCAGCTCAAAATCCAATTATTGCGGCAAACATTGAGACCGCTGATGCCGCCGTGGCAACGGCTACAAATAATGTTCAAAAAGCCCAAACAGATATTGAGAATGCAGATACAGTTATCGCAGATGCTAGAACTGCATTAGCCGCTGCGATTACTGCCGTGAGTGATGCCAATGCAGCACTTGCTACGGCGAATAAAACCTTGCAAACGGCAAAGGCAGATTCCACGTCATTACCTGCTGCCATAATAAGCGCACAAGCCAACGTGGATAGCGCAAAACTAAATGTAACTGCTGCTCAAACTGCAAAAATTACCGCTGATGAGGTAAAAACCGCCGCTGACAATGCAAGACAACCTTTTGTTACGGCTAAAAGTGCCGCCGATGACGCAAAAACAGCCGCTGAAAATGTACAAAAAGCGGCGAACAACGTTAAAACCGCCGCTGATAAAGTCCTTACCGATGCCACAGCAAAAGACACCGAAGCCAAAACAAAATTAACCGATTCATTGACGGCTTTGGCTGATGCAGTGAAATCTTTGAATGACACAGTTAAAGCCAACATTGATGCTGCGAATACCGCTGAAAACTTCGGCAAACGTTTTGATTCGGCGTGCAAAGATAATTACAACGTCGGCATTTACACCATCAAAGATAATCCCGACAACGAAATCAAACGCCTTGAAGATATTACGTCGAAGGCGCAGAAAAACCTCGGGTTAGAACAATCGGGACAAATCAGTTCGATTGATGACATGGATATTTACGTTGTCGATAACGACGGCACGGCTGAAGTGCCATTATTGTTCACTTGTTCGGCATTGGCATTGCGTCAAACGAATGATTGGAAATTAAGCGTTTATAACGACGCAAACGGTTTAGTCAGTTCAACATTGATTAACGGCAGCACTTGCGGATCAGTGTTTATCGGCGATAAAGGCGGTCAAAGTGTCAAATTGCCTAAAGGTTCACAACGTTATTATTTAGCGGTCGAATCATCGTGTGCATCATCGACCAAAAAAGATTGTGTGGTTGATACGGCGGAATACAGTATTTTGCGTGACGTGGACAAAGTTTATTCGGGCAAATTGGCGAGCAAAAAAATCGACGCAAAATCGGCGGATTTGAAATTAACAAATTGTGGTCTCAATAATAATGCGGTGATTTCGATTCATACTGAAAATGTGAATTTAGTGGATGCCACAAAACTACCGATTAACGTTCAAATAGGTAGCACCGCGTGTCGAGTTTTCACGCCCGATTTATCTTCCCAAAACCAAAAAGATGCGATTATTGGCAGTGTGGCAGATTCGTCTGAAATTATTGATTCAGCTTTCACTGCAAAAGATAGCACAAAAATCACGCTTGGCGATTGCGGCAGTGATCCTAAATCGAAAGTCACATTGACCGGTTCAAAATTGGATTTGGTCAATTTCAATCCTAAAAATGCAGCGGATTCGGTGGTCATTCCTATCAAAGTCAATATCGGGGAATTCCATTGTGAAACGAAAGAAGTGTTTTATGTCACACCCGATGCGACAGGCACAGCGACTTACAGCAACATTTCACCGAATGACGTAACACAACCGACCGTTCCCGTAGACACAACTGGAACGGGCGATACGACGGTAGACCCTATGATTGCAGTGTTTGCAACGGCAAAAAATGTGGGTGCGTCGCAAACAAACGCGCTTAAATTAGCAACCGATATTCAAGCATATTACGTTGATACCGGTTTGACAGCGGCTGTTGATTTTACGTTTAGTTGCCCAACATCAACCCGTTTTGCTAACGATTGGGTTTTGTCGATTTACGATAATGCGAAAAAGTTAAAAAGTTCGCAAACGATTAACGGCAGTGATTGTGGCACCGGATTATTAGGCGACAACGGCACATTTGGTTTTACATTACCCACAAATTCACCCCGCTCGTATGTGGTCATTACGTCAGCGTGTGCGGTCGGTGATACGAATTGCGTTGTCGATACGTCGCAATATCAAATCCAACGATTGATTCCATCATCGACAGCACCCAGTGCAACGACAGCCGCACCGTGTTTTCATGGGACGTGTGATGCAGTGACAACCTCTGATTTCCCTGTGTTTGGAACAAAATAAAATGAATCAACGCAAAATGTTGTCGGCAGCCATTTTGTTGGTTTTGGCAAAGTCTGCCTGGGCAACTGGAAATTCTGAATATGTTGGAACACCTTATGAAAATATCTCGTCACAAAGTCCTAAAATTCTAAAAGAAAATACCAATCGAACAGGTCAAATTGGCAAACAAGAAGTTGATTTTTTTGAAATTCTAAATAACGCACCCGGTTCTAACATTCCATTTCCAATTGCTGATGTTGAATTAGAATTTTCATGTCCACAAGCTGAAACAGACAATGGTTATTTTGGTTGGTACATTAGTATTTGGAAGCATTACAAGAATAAGACCAATGAATACTTGAAAGGTTATAACAATGTATCTTCAAAAAAATGTGCTAGTAAGTTTTCAATGCTTATCGATCAAAATGACGACAACGTAAACGAAGTATCCTCGTATTACATTGGGATTCAATCAGCTTGTGTTCAATTTCCAAATACAACCATCCATAACCAATACGATAAACCGCTTTACGTTGGTACAGACAGACTTACAAATCAACCGTGTGATACCTCTGACTACAAATTAAAAATAGGAATAATTCCAAAAAAAATTATTACTGATACGAACACTTTAACAGCCGTCCAATTACAAAATTCCATCGCGCTTGGTTCGATTAAAACGGGGCAAATCACCTCGAATACAGACAACAAAATTTACTCTGTCGAAACCTATTCAACAACAGACACAGCGGGAACAAACGACGTTCCGCTGCTCTTTTCGTGTACAGCGGCGGCGGCACGTCAAACGAATGATTGGAAATTAACTGTTTATGACGATAAAAATACTGTCGTCACCGGTTATCCACGTTATATCAACGGCAGCGATTGTGGTTCGACGTTGGTGGATGATAAAGGCGGTTTCAAATTTACCTTGCCGAAAGATTCCCCGCGTTATTTTGTGTCGGTTCAATCGGCGTGTGATTCGCAATCGAAAAAGAATTGCACCGTTGAAACGTCGCAATACAACATTGCGCGTGACGTGACGAGAATTTACACGGGAAATTTGTCTGCAGCTAAAAGCATCACCGCGACGAATGCGAGTTTTAAATTGACGCGCTGTGGTTTAAACAGTAATTCGACGATTGCTGTGAAAGTTGAAAATGCGGATTTGAGAGACATGTTCAAAGCGACCACATCTGCTGATAAAAAACCGATTAAACTTCAAATTGGAACGATGGCTTGCCAAATTTTAACGCCGAATTCGTTTGCGCCCGCTGAATTGATGTTAGGCAGTATTACCGGAAATGCGGAAATTATCGATGCTCAGTTGATTGCGAAAGACAGTGTGACGGTTACACTCAGTGACTGTATTAGCAGTAATGCGCCGGACTTTCCCAGCAAAATCACATTAACGGGAACGAAATTGGATTTAGAAAATTTAAATCCAAGTCCAACAGTCATAGATACAACAATAGCTACAACAACTACAACTACAACACCGGTCACACCGATAAGTGATTCGGTAGTTATTCCTGTGAAAGTAGACATTGGTGATTTTCATTGTGAAGGTCGAGACGCATTTTATATCGATACCGACAAACCTACCGTGGGCGATAAAACCTACAGTTTAATCAGTGAAATGGATTTAGTTATACCTGTTGTAGACCCGATGATTACAGCATTATCAACAGAAAAGAATCTGGGCGCATCACAAAAGGGACAAATTAACACGTTGACCGATACACAAGTTTATCGCGTTGATACTGGCACAGCCGATGCGAATTTAACGTTCGGTTGCTCATCAAATACTGTTCGTTATCAAAACGATTGGAAAATGTTGATTTACGACAGCGCGAAAACCTTGAAATCGACCACGTTGATTAACGGTAGCTCATGTGGAATTGGGCAATTAGGCGACACCGGCACTTATCCCATTCTTTTAACGAAAGATTCGCCAACGTATTATGTGGTGGTAAAATCCGCGTGTGAAAGTAACGACACAACTTGCGTGATAGATAAATCGCAATATGAAATCAAACGAATTACACCAGCACAAGCGGTTGTCGATGCCACCATAAAACCCTGTTCCGGCACAGGTTGCACCATTACAAAACCCGCCGTTAAACCGTTTTTTCACTAAGAAGCATGAAGCGCATCGTCGTATTTGGTTATAGCGTGATGTCGTTGGAGGCAATGAATCGATTGCCAAAAGACGAGTGCAGCATTTTATTTGTGGCGAGCAACGAGACAGAATCGGCCTTAGTTTCTGAAAAAGGATTTGAAACGCGGGTAATTGATTTTCGTGATGACGATGATTTGGTTTCGGTGGGTATCGGCGACAACGTCGATATTATTTTTTGTTTTTATCCCAAGGATTCAGACAATGTCTTTTTGACAATTTCAGCCCGCGCCATTGATAAAAATTTAACCATCATCGCCATTGTGGATGAATCCGAGTCGGAAGATAAATTACTGGCAGCGGGTGCCAATAAAATTATTGACCCGTATGAAATCTGTGGGCGAAAGGTTCACGAAATGCTGACGAAACCCGATATTAGCAATATTTTGGATCACACGGTTTTTGGGCGGCACGATTTGAACATGGCGCAAATTGAAATTCCGATTAAATCCTATTTGGAAGGTGTGATGGTCAGCCAGTTGAATTTGAAAAATGAAAAATACAATTTGATTTTGATTGGTGTGGTGGATCGAGAATTGGACGAACAGTTGCATTTTACTAATGGCGAAACGGATCACAAACTCAATGCGGGCGATGTGTTAGTGGTCATGGGACCCAGTCGCGGTTGTCGATTATTTAGAAACGAGGTGGAACATCATGGAAATCATTAACACGATTAAATTATCGCCCAGAATTTGGTTTTTCTTAGGCAGCGCGGGTTGCGTATTTTTATTGAGTATGGGCGCGTATTTTCAATTGGTGCAAGGTTTGGATCCGTGTCCGTTGTGTATTTCGCAGCGCATCGCGATTTTTTTAACTGGGTTGGTTTTTTTAATCGCTGCCGTTCATAATCCAGCCCGAATCGGCATCAATCGTTACGCTATTTTAGGCGCGTTGACGGCATTCGGTGGCACGTCTATTTCGACGCGCCACATTTGGATTCAACATTTACCGCCCGACAAAGTGCCTGAATGCAGTCCCGCGTTGGAATATATGTTGGAAAATTTTCCGCTGTTGGACACGGTTAAATTGATGCTTTCTGGCACGGGCGATTGTGCGAAAGTCGATTGGACAATGTTGGGTTTCAGTATGCCAGAGTGGACATTGGTTGCGTTTTTAATGTTGGCGACTTTGAGTTTGGTGCAAATTTGGAATCATGACTAAACCACTCATTTTAAAAGTCGCGATTCCCGCTGTTCCTTTTTTTAAATTATTTGAATACCTCGCTCCCGACGATTCGCAACATTTACAGGCGGGGATTCGCCTCGAAGTGCCGTTTGGCAAAACCTCAAAAATCGGCTTTTTAATCGCCACCAGCGTTGAAAATGATTATGCCATCGAAAAAATAAAACCGATTACGCGAATTATTGATGACGTGCCTTTGTTGGCAGAAATCGATTTGAAATTATTGCATTGGGTCGCGGGTTATTATCATCATCCGATTGGCGAAGTGATGAGTGCGGCATTTCCCGTGGCGTTGCGGCAAGGAAAAGACGCGATGATTAAAAAATTGCCCAAAATTGTTGAAGTTGAAACGAAAAATTCCCCGCTCATTTGCAATGAATCTCAACAAAACGCGATTGATAAAATCAGCGCGACATTGGGCGAATTCAACGTTTTTGTTCTCGACGGCGTAACGGGCAGCGGCAAAACAGAAGTCTATATGCAGTTGATTCAAACCGTTTTAGAACGAAATCAACAAGTTTTAGTTTTAGTACCGGAAATCACGCTCACGCCGCAATTACAACAACGTTTTCAAGCGCGTTTCAATACGCCAATTGCTATTTCACATTCCAAACTTACCGATTTACAGCGCAAAAATGCGTGGCTGTTGATGCAAAGTGGCGCGTGTTCATTGTTGCTCGGTACTCGTTCCGCGTTATTTACGCCGTTGCCGAATATCGGGCTAATTATTCTCGACGAAGAACACGACAGCTCGTTTAAACAACAAGAAGGCTTTCGATTTTCAGCGCGAGATGTGGCGGTGATGCGCGGCAAATTGGCAAATGTGCCAGTCGTTTTGGGTTCCGCTACGCCGTCGTTGGAAAGTTTGTACAACGTGAAAAATCAGCGTTATCACCATCTTTTATTGCCTGAACGGGCGGGAAATTCTCTACCGCCGTTGGTTCACGTTATTGATATTCGTCAGCAAAAATTACAACAGGGTTTGTCTACGCGCTTGATGACAGAAATTCACGCGACGTTGGCAAAAGACGAACAGGTTTTATTATTTTTAAATCGACGGGGATTTGCGCCAACGTTGATTTGCGACGGGTGCGGTTGGGTGGCGCGTTGCACACATTGCGATGCCAATTTGGTGATTCACCGAAATAAAAATTTGCTGCGTTGTCATCATTGCGGCACGGAACATCAACTAATTTCAACCTGTCCAGCGTGTCAATCGCCTGAATTAACGTCGTTAGGTTTGGGAACGGAGCGATTGGAATCGGTGTTGACGCGCTTATTTCCCGACAAAATCGTGTTGCGTTTAGACCGTGATTCGACCCAAAAAAAAGGCGCGTTGGAAGATTTTTTAACGCAAATTCACGACGGTGACGCACACATTATTTTAGGCACGCAATTGTTGGCGAAAGGGCATCATTTCCCGAACGTCACGCTGGTGGCGATTTTGGACGTGGACAGCGGATTATTTAGCACCGATTTTCATTCGGGCGAAAAGTTAGCGCAATTGATTGTGCAAGTTTCAGGGCGTGCGGGACGTGAACTCAAACAAGGCAAAGTGTTATTACAAACGCGCCAACCGGAGCATCCGTTATTGACGGAATTATTGCGCGACGGTTACGCGAAATTTGCGGCGTTGGCATTGGCAGAGCGTGAAATGGCGAATTTGCCGCCGTTCAGTTATCAGGCGTTGCTTCGCGCTCATTCTGAAAATGAAGAATTACCACAAACTTTTTTAAACGCGGTGGCGGAATTAGCGCAAACTTTCAACCCGCAAAAAGTGCAGATTTTAGGCGCGATTCCTGCACCGATGGCACGCCGCGCAGGGCAATATCGTTTTCAATTATTATTTCAACACGCTAATCGGAGCGCGTTGCATCATTTGTTAAAACAACTCGTGCCAGAAATTTCGACGTTAAAATTGGCTGCAAAAGTGCGCTGGTCGCTCGATGTTGATCCGGTGGATTTGTATTAAAAACAAGTTGAACTGTTTTGAGGATAAGATTAGTTTCTTGTTTGAAAAATGTTGGATGAAGTTTAAAAAACCTTCTTGCGTGGTTATTCTCTCATGGAAAGAGAAAATCCGGTTATTTTTACAATTTGTTCGTCAGTCATCGCCGCGAGTAAGTTTTTAGCGATTTCAATTTTACCATGTGTCAGAATGGTCTTCGGCTATTATTCAAATTTGAAAAGGGTTTTCATGAAAAAAAATAGGGGATTATTCGTGGGTTTATTCGTGGCAATAGTTTCAACGACTCACGCGGAAGAAGCGGCGAAAAATGCGTATATGATTGAAAAATTTGATCACAATGGTGATCGCGTCGTGACGCAAGAAGAATTTTTAGAATCCGCCGCCGAACGTTTTAAAACGATGGATGTAGACGGCGATCACGCCATTGAACAGACGGAATTTTTGCAGCGTTATGCCGAACATTCACATTCCACCACCACCGATTCGGGCGCAGAAGTGGGGCAACGAGTGTTTGATAAATTGGACGAAAATAAAGACGCGAAAATCAGTGAGCAGGAATACAACCAATCACGTTTGAAATGGTTCACCGAGGCAGATAAAGATAATGACCAACGAATTGAACTGGGGAAATAGAAGTACAAACGCACAAACCAAGGTTTGTACTCCCAGTGTAACGATTATTTTTTAATAAGCGTTTTGCCATCAACAACCAATTCAGAAATACCGCCTAAAGTGGCTTTTAACGTACAACTTGCGTTTTTAAAGCCACCGTTTGCGGTATTTTCACCTTCCCACATTAACGTAATGTAAGTGTTTTTATCACTTTCTGTTTTACTTGGGAAAAACACTTGTTCGCCCGTCGCACTTTCAATTGCAGCGGGACATTTTTGATTTGCCATGCCTTGAATGTTGGCGTAATTGCGAATCATCGATTCGGCTTCCATTTCGATCACTGTTTTTTGTTTGCTCGCGCCAACCAGTGTAAAACCCATCACAAAAACGCCCACGACGGCAATCACGATTTTCATGGTGTTACTAATCATCGGTTCTTTTTCTTCGCTCATCATTCCTTCCTCATTGTAGTTTTAAAAATCGATGCCCTGCTCTGCTTTCACGCCTTGCTCGAAAACGTGTTTCACCTTAGTCATTTCAGTGACGGTCTCCGCCACCGCAATCACTTCGGGCGACGCATTCCGTCCAGTCAGAATTAAATGTAACCACGACGGTTTTTCTTCGGTAATAAAATCAGCAATTTCTTGTCCTGAAATCCAACCATAGCCACAACAATAGTTAATTTCATCGAGCAACACAACATCAAACTTTTCCGACAAAATCTGCGCTTTCGCAAAATCCCAAATTTCACGACTGGTTTTAATATCTTGCTCGGGATTTTTTGTATCCCAAGTAAAACCATCGCCCAGCGCGTGCCATTCGATATTTTCAAAATTCTGCGCGGCTTTTTGTTCGCCCGTTTGCCATTGCCCTTTGATAAATTGAATCACGCAAACGTTCATTTCCCAACCCGCCGCGCGAAATACCATGCCGAACGCGCTCGATGATTTTCCTTTGCCTTCGCCCGTGTTGACGACGGTTAAACCGTGTCTTCTTTCTCTTGTTTTCAAACTTTTTCTTCCTGTGATTTGAACGATTCCACCAACATTAACGTTACGCCAATCGTAATCGCAGAATCAGCGATATTAAACGCTGGCCAATGATAGGTTCCGTAATACACATCGAGAAAATCAATCACATAACCGTAAGCCAACCGGTCGATTAAATTGCCCATCGCGCCACCTAAAATCAGCGACAACGACACCGCTAACAAAGTTTCATTTTCTTTCAAACGAGTTAGCCAAATCGTCATAATCGTACTCATCACAATTGCTAATGCCGCAAAAAACCACCGTTGCCAGCCGCCCGCTTCACTCAAAAAACTAAACGCCGCGCCGGTGTTGTGAACGTAAGTTAGATTGAAAAACGGCATCACCGCCATCGATTCATAAAGTGCAAACGATTTATCAATCGCTAATTTACTGGCTTGGTCTAAACCAATTGCTAACGCGGAAAGCCATAACCATTTGTGTTTGGAAAACTTAGGCATAAAGACGTTTTTCACCTTCGCCTACGATATTTTCAACACAGCGTCCGCATAATTCGGGATGTTCAGAATGCGAACCTACGTCAGCGCGTTGATGCCAGCAACGCACGCATTTTTGTTCGGTTGATGGCGTGACTTTGATTTTCACTTGATAATCTGTCGCGTCCAATTTTGAAATTTTTGCGTCCGAGGTAATGAATACAAAACGCAATTCATCGCCCAATTTATCCAGCGTTTCAAAGGTTTTCGCGTCACATTCCAATTCCACATTTGCCGCCAAAGACGAGCCGATTTCTTTGGTTGTGCGGCTGTGTTCAAGGGCTTGACTGACTTCGGCGCGAACCGTCATCACCGTTTGCCAAAAATCATGATTGAATTCGGCATCAGAATCCAACGCCGTCAAATCTTCATACCACGTTGTTAAAAATACCGATGCTGGGCGATTTCCAACGGCGGGCAAATGTTGCCAAATTTCTTCAGCGGTATAACTCAAAATCGGTGCAAGCCAGCGCGTCAACGCTTCCAAAACGTGGAACATCGCTGTTTGTGCCGAACGTCGCGCCAAGCCATCCGTTTTCGCAGTGTATTGGCGGTCTTTAATAATATCCAAATAAAAACTGCCCAAATCAATCACGCAGAAATGATGTACTTTTTGGAAAATCGTTTGAAATTGGTAATTTTCGTAAGCGGCTTTCACTTCGTTTTGCAACGTCAACGCGCTATCCAAAACCCAACGGTCAAGCGGCAATAATTTTTTAGTTTCAACCAAATCTTCGGCAGGATTGAAATCATTTAAATTCGACAACAAGAAACGCGCCGTATTTCGCAAACGACGATAACCGTCCGAAGTACGCTCTAAAATTTCGTCGGAAACCCGCATTTCACCACGATAATCGGTCGAAGCAATCCACAAACGCAACACGTCCGCGCCCAAACTTTTCATGACGGATTGCGGCGGAATGACGTTGCCTTTCGATTTCGACATTTTTTCGCCTTTCGCATCGACCGTAAAACCATGCGTCAAAACGGTTTTGTACGGCGCAACGCCATTCATCGCAACGGACGCGAGCAATGACGATTGAAACCAACCACGATGTTGATCCGAACCTTCCAAATATAAATCAGCGGGGAATTGCAATTGTTCACGACGATTCAAAACCGCCGCGTGCGTCACGCCCGAATCAAACCAAACATCCAGCGTGTCAGTCATTTTGTCGTAATCGTTGGCTTCGTCGCCTAAAAATTCAGCGGCAGTTGCGTCAAACCACGCATCAATGCCCGATTTCTCAATGCGTTGCGCGACTTGTTCAATCAATTCAGCCGTTTTCGGATGTAATTCGCCTGTTTCTTTATGCACAAAAAACGCAATCGGCACGCCCCACGTCCGTTGGCGCGAAATACACCAATCGGGACGATTTTCCATCATGCTTTCAATTCGCGCTTGACCCCATTCGGGCAACCACGCGACTTTTTTCACTTCAGCAAGAGCTTGTTCGCGCAACTGTTTTTGGTTCATCGAAATAAACCATTGCGGCGTGGCGCGGAAAATAATCGGGGTGTGGTGTCGCCAGCAATGTGGGTAACTATGCAGAATCGTTTGTTGATGCACCAACGCGCCACGATCATGCAACACTTCCAAAACGTGAGTATTTGCTTTGAAAACGTGTTCCCCTGCGAAAATTTCAACGTTTGATAAAAATACGCCATCGCTGCCAACAGGACAATCGACAGGCAAATCATAAGCGCGACCCACCACATAATCTTCTTGACCGTGCGCGGGCGCGGTATGAACTGCGCCTGTTCCCGCGTCAGTCGTAACGTGATCACCCAAAATAATCGGGACGTGACGTGCATAAAACGGATGTTGTAAAAGCTGATTTTCTAACGCAGCACCTTCACATTCCGCCAAAATGGTGTAATCCAAATTGCCGTAACGAAGCATTGCGGCTTCCACTAAGTCTTGCGCCAAAACCAAACGCTCGTCGCGGTATTGAACCAAAACGTAGGTTAAATCTGGATTTAACGCCACCGCTTGATTCGCTGGCAATGTCCACGGTGTCGTCGTCCAAATCACCACCGACACTTTGCCGTGACCTTGCGACGAACTAAAATTCAACAAAAATTCTGCCGAATCTACCGCTGCAAAACGCACGTCAATCGCGGGCGAATGTTTGTCTTCGTGTTCTACTTCGGCTTCGGCTAACGCTGAACCGCAATCGGTACACCAATGAACAGGTTTTGCGCCTTTGACAATGTGACCGTTCGCAGCAATTTTTCCCAACGAACGCACAATGTCGGCTTCAAAAGCAAAATCCATTGTTAAATACGGATTTTGCCAATCGCCAAAAATGCCCAAACGCACAAACGCTTCTTTTTGGATTTCAACTTGTTTGGCGGCGTATTCGCGGCACGCATTTCGGAAAACTTGTGGCGACACTTTCGCGCCGGCTTTGCCGATTTTCTTTTCAACTTGCAATTCAATCGGCAACCCGTGGCAATCCCAACCAGGTACATAAGGCGCGTCGAAACCGCTCAAGGTTTTGGATTTCAAAATAAAATCTTTCAACACTTTATTGACCGCGTGACCAATGTGAATTTCGCCATTCGCATACGGTGGGCCATCGTGCAAAATAAATTTCGGACGGTCTTTCGCTGTTTCTCGAATTTGTTGATACAAATCGGCGGCTTGCCATTTTTTAAGTTGTTCGGGTTCACGTTGCGCTAAATTGCCTTTCATCGCAAAGCCCGTGCTGGGTAAATTTAGCGTTTTTTTATAATCGATAGTCATGTTTTTAATCCAAAATAATAAAAATTTTTATAGTTTTTAGGTGGACGAGACAAATTCGCGATCACCTTTTTTCAATAGATTTTGCTTTTAATCCGTCTGCAACAATTTCAAAAAATCATCGGCGGGTAACGGCTTGCTTTTAATGTAACCCTGATAAACATAGCAGCCTTTTTCTTCTAAAAAAGCGAGCTGTTTGGGTGTTTCTACGCCTTCCGCTAATACTTTGAAACCTAAAATTTTGCCCATCGCAATAATCGTCGCCGTAATTGCCATATCGTCTTTAACTTTCGGAATATCATCGATAAAACTTTTGTCGATTTTCAACACATCCAACGGAAAACGTTTTAAATAAGCGAGCGACGAATAACCGGTGCCGAAATCATCAATCGCTAATCGAACGCCTTGCGCTCGGAGTTGGTTAAGAATGGCGACGACTTTTTCTTGATTCTCCATTAAACCACTTTCGGTTAATTCTAATTCTAACCGCTCGGCAGGAAAACCTGTATCACGCAACGCATTCATCACTAATTCATTCAAATCGCACCGCCGAAATTGTACCGGAGACACATTCACCGCAATCGTTAATTCGGTAATGCCCAAATCCATCCAGATTTTACCTTGCCGACACGCTTCATAAACCACCCATTCGCCAATGATTTCAATCAAACCGGTTTCTTCCGCGAGGGGAATAAAATTATTCGGCGAAATCAAACCCATTTCAGGATCTAGCCAACGAATTAACGCTTCCGTGCCAATAATTTTACCGGTTGAAATTTCAACTTGCGGCTGATAATACAAACGCAATTCATTATTGGTAATGGCGCGACGCAAACGTGTTTCTAATTCGATTCGTTCGCGAACGACGCGCGTCAAATCATCTGAAAAATACGCAAATTGTCCGCGTCCGGCATCTTTTGCGTGATAAAGTGCCGTATCGGCGTGGTCAATTAACATTTCGGCATCGTCGCCGTGTTCTGGAAATAAACTAATTCCAATGCTCGCGCCAATTTGCACGGTGTCATTTTGGTTTAATTGAAACGGCTGACTTAAATCATGTACCAGAAAATCTGCCACTCGCGCCGCATCGTCAACGTGGGCAATATCTTTCAGCAACACAATAAATTCATCACCGCCCAAACGCGCCACCGTATCGACATCACGCAATCGCCTTTGAATACGTTGGGCGACTTGTTTTAATAATTCATCGCCCGCCAAATGCCCAAAATTATCATTCACCGCCTTGAATTTGTCCAAATCCATCATCAACAACGCCAATATCTTTCCTTCCCGTCGTGCCGATTCAATACCGAAACGCAAGCGTTCCGACATCAAACGCCGATTGGGTAATCCGGTCATTGGGTCATAAAACGCGAGTTGCTGAATTTTTGTATCGTCACGGTAACGCTCAACCATCAGCATAACCAAATTCGCATATTGTTCAATCGACACTAATTCACTCGCTTCAGGAGTGGTCGGCTCGCGATGATAAATGGCAAACGTGCCTAACACTTCATTTTGACTATTTTTAATTGGTTGTGTCCAACACGATTGCACATTGGCGCGTTTCGCTAATTCAACAAAATTTATCCAATACGGATGCTCAAAAGTATTTTCAACAATCACTCGTACACCTAAAAATGCGGCGGTTCCACATGAGCCGACACCGACACCAATCTCTAAACCATCAACGGCGTTATTATAAAATTCCGGCAAACTCGGTGCCGCGCCCAAATGTAGTTGTCCCGTTTCTTGGTTTAATAAACATATTGCACAAATCATATTCGGATATTGTATTTCGATACCCAAAATAAATTCTTCCAACAGCGTGTGTAGCATTTTTAAATCAATGGTATTGCTGCCCACTTTTTTGAGAATTTGATTATATAACGCTAATTCATTACTTTGACGTAATAAAGCGTCCGTTATTATGCGTCGTTGCTTATTTTCACGGCGAATGGATTCATAAGCAATTAACAAAGTGAGAATGATAGAAACAATCAAAACGCTAATGACTATCGCAAAACTGAAATAATCTTCCATCTTTTCTTTGTCTGATTTTATATTTGGATTGAAAATAAAATCCAGTAATCGCTTACTGGCTTCTCGGTGCGACACCAATTTATTTTCAACAAATACATCTGCCATGCGCTTCCACCGTTCTGGATTCATGTGACCTATTTCAACCAAATCCGACATAAGTAATGAACGCATCGCTTGTGCTTCAAAACGCAATGCGTCCTTATTTTTTTGGCAATGATATTTTGTTACTAATAATTCAATAATTTCTTCGGGATGTTCCATCGCGTAAGTCCAACCATCAAGACTCGCCTGACGAAAGGCTTTCACACGTTCGGGATGTTCATTCAGTTCACTTTCCATAGTAAATAAAATATCACTGTAAAAATCTATACCGTAAGCGCGTGGTTCTAACACATTAAATGCAATCTTTTTATCTTTTAACGTATAGACCTCATCGGTGCTATAAGCTGCATAGCCATCGACTTTTTCATCAATAAAATCTTGGATGTTAAAACTGTGCGGCAACGTGTCAAATTGTGTTTTGTCAACACCCGCATTTTTTATCATCATCAAAATATCATCGTCACCATTCATTGCCAACATGATTTTTTTGCCAATTAAATCGTTAATCGACAAAATATCTTTCCGAGTCACTAATATCGATGGCGAATGTTGAAAAATAGCTGCCAATGCGATTAACTTCACGCCATTTAAACGTTCATGAAGCACTTCGCTATTGTCTATGCCATATTGTGCGCGATTTTTCTGCACTTCAGTAATCGCGGAACTTTCAATGTTACCTTCATGAATAACAACATCCAAACCTGCTTTCTTGTAATAGCCTTTTTCGAGTGCTGCGTAATAACCCGCAAATTGAAATTGATGCATCCAACGCAATTGCAAATTCACGGTTTCATTGGCAAACGCGCTGTTAGAAGTTAGCAATGTAGCTACTAAAAGTAATCGAGTTTTAAATCGTTTCATCATGCAGATTTTCAGAATTATCGTGAACGTAGTTTTTTAGAAAAAGTGGGTTTTGATTTCGTTTTGCCAAAATCGGTATATTTTGTTTTAAATGGCTGTGTTTTTTCAGTCGTTTCAAACCCTTTTGGCTGAAAACTGGGAATCAAATGGTGTTTGCCGTTGCCAATTAAATCAGCGCGTCCCATGTCTTTCAATGCTTGACGTAACAAATCCCACAATTTGGGATCGTGATAACGTAAAAAGGCTTTTTGCAAACGGCGTTGTTTAATGTTTTTTGGAATGGAAATGTTTGGCGCGTCACGAGTGACTTTTTTCAGCGTGTCTTTACCCGAATGATACATCGCGGTCGCAATCGACATTGGCGACGGCAAAAACGCTTGAACTTGGTCGGCGCGGAAATTATTGCGTTTCAACCATAACGCAAGCTGCAACATATCTTCGTCAGTTGTGCCAGGATGCGCGGCGATAAAATACGGAATCAAATACTGTTCTTTGCCTGCTTCTTTGGAAAAACGGTCGAACATTTCTTTAAATCTGTCATACGTTCCCATGCCTGGTTTCATCATCCGCGAAAGGACATTTTTTTCGGTATGTTCAGGCGCGATTTTCAAATAACCACCAACATGATGCGTGACCAATTCTTTGACATATTCGGGTGATTCCACCGCCAAATCGTAACGAAGTCCCGATGCGATAAAGATTTTTTTAATCCCTTTCAAACTACGAGCGCGACGATAAAGTTTTATCAATGACGAATGGTCAGTATTCAAATTCGGGCAAATTCCTGGATAAACACAGGACAATTTTCGGCACGCGCTTTCAATCGCTTTATCTTTGCACGCGAGGCGATACATATTCGCCGTCGGGCCACCTAAATCTGAAATGTGTCCCGTAAAAGCAGGTGACGTGTCGCGAATCGCTTCGATTTCTTGAATAATCGAATCTTCCGAACGACTTTGAATAATGCGTCCTTCGTGTTCGGTAATTGAACAAAAACTGCAACCACCAAAACAGCCGCGCATGATATTGACCGAATGTTGAATCATCTCAAACGCAGGCACATTTGCGCCACCATAACTTTTGTGTGGCAAACGCGAATACGGCAAATCAAACACGCCGTCCATTTCGGGTGTGGATAATGGAATCGGTGGCGGATTTATCCACACTTCGCGGTCGCTGTGTTTTTGAATAAGTGGGCGGGCATTATATGGATTGGTTTCGCCGTGCATGACGCGCGAGGCATGAGCATAAAAAATTGGGTCATTTTTCACGGTTTCATACGACGGCAACCGAATCGCCGTTTTTGCACGCAAGGTTTTAATCAGCGGAATTGTAGGTGCGACTTTAGTCGCATTGTTATCCACACAGCTATCGAGTGCGACTAAAGTCGCACCTACATTTGTACTTTCCGATTTATCACACGGCGGCTCTTCTTGATACGGATTGATGGGCGGTGCAATCGCGCCAGGTTTATCAAAATCGGTTGAATCTTTAACGGCAAAATCCGCAGGAATTTCTTTGATGAAATGCGCGGTGCCACGCATGAATTTGATGTCTTGGATTTTTTCGCCTTTTGCCAAACGGTGCGCCACGTCTACAATCGCGCGTTCTGCGTTGCCAAATAACAATAAATCCGCTTTTGAATCAAGCAACACCGATTTTCGCACGGTATCAGACCAATAATCATAATGAGCAATACGGCGCAAACTCGCTTCAATGCCACCAATAATAATCGGCACATCTTTAAATGCTTCGCGGCAACGGTGCGAATATACAGAAGTCGCACGGTCTGGACGTTTAGCAGCTTCGCCATTTGGCGTGTACGCATCATTTGAACGAATTTTTTTGTCCGATGTGTAATGATTTACCATCGAATCCATGTTGCCACTGGTAATGCCAAAAAATAAATTTGGACGACCCAGTTGCTGAAAATCTTTCACATTTTTCCAATCGGGTTGAGCAATCATACCGATACGAAAGCCTTGCGCTTCCAACATTCGCCCAATTAACGCCATGCCAAAACTGGGGTGATCAACATAAGCATCGCCGCTGACAATAATAATATCGCAACTGTCCCAACCCAATTCATCCATTTCGGCACGACTCATCGGCAATTGTGACGCGACACCAAAACGGTGCGCCCAGTATTTGCGATAACTAAAAAGGTTTGGTGGTGTAATTGAAGATTGCGGCATTATTTACTCGTGACGTTGTTGATAAAATTAGGATTGTAGGCGATTAAATCTTTTAAAAATTGCTTAAATGGCAAATGGTAAATTTTTTCAAGTTGAATGGCACGCCTTTGTAAGATTCGGCGCGAATAAATCGGCGTGTCTTCGTGAAAAAATAGACCAATCACATTGACTACGTCAGGCACAGGTAAAAATAATAATTTTGCTTCAAACAAACTGCCCAACCATGAAAATAATTGCGTAAATTGTTCTTTGTTATTCCACAAATCCACTACCAAAATGCCGTCTTTTTTCAGCATGGTTTTACACGCGGCGAAAAATTCAAGGTTGCACAATGATTCCGCCATGCCTTGTGAATCAAAAGCATCCAACATAATAACGCTGTAAAATTCGCGCTGTAAATTCAACCGTTCCTGCGCGTAATGTGCGCCGTCGTCAATCACGACGTTCAAACGTGAATCGTGCGGCAAATCGAAATAATCATGCGCGACTTCCGCCACCGCCGCACGATATTCAACCGCTTCAACGCGACAATCGGGGAATTGTTTTAACAGGTATTTCGCCAACGAACCGCCGCCCAAACCCATCAGCAAAATATCATCATCGCCCATTTCATAAAATAATAACCAACTCATCATCGCCTTAGCGTAATCAAGCTGTAATTGGTCGGGATTTTTTAACGACATCGCGCTTTGTTGGGCGAACGACCCAAAATGCAATGAACGCACGCCGTTTAATTCACTCACGTCAATCACGCCGTCGTTATCTTCGGTTTGGTAAATTAGTTTATAAGTCATTTTTATCTCTTAGTAGCGAAAGACCTCGACCGTTTAGGGCGAGGATGTAAGCGGCTCAATTCCGAATCTTTCATAGTGACAAAATCTCTCTTATGTTAAGATTTTTCCCAATTGCAATCAGAGGCTGGCATTAGCTCCATGATGACAACTTGAAAAGTAAAGGCTTGAAAATCACTTTCAGCAAAACCCTAGCGAACGGTGTGAAGTCTTGAAAATTAAAAACAACCCGAAGGCTTTCGAGGGCTAGTCTGTGAAGTGAGCGGTGCAGTAATGCCGTCAGCTGCAGAAACTAGCAAGTAGTAGCAATCGATGATACACACCTGCTCCTTAGCGATAAGGAATCCCTGCGGGGGAGGATGTCAAAGATTAACTATTTAGACAAGTACGCTATGTTCACATTCACTAGAATCAACCCTTGTGGTTGATAATGCCTCTATTTTTTCAATGAATAAATGGTTTATATTATCCAAACGATTTGCCATGATAACCATCATTTTTCCAGAAAAAACCGAATTTTTAGTGATAAATTGTTCTAGCTCCACTTGGTTTTTAACGATAACTAAGGTTGCATCCGTTAACACTCTTGCCGCGACGTTGCGCGGATGATTTCGATAAAGTGCTATTTCACCGAAAAAGTCGTACTTGTTAATAACCGCAAACAAAATATCTTCTTGATTTCGTTCAATGTAAATTTGGACGCTGCCAGAGAGAACAATAAACATCGTTTTGTCGTTCCCACCCTCTTTAAAAATAACAGTACCTGCTTTAACTTGAATCGTGGGTAACATAAAAACTCCTAAATTTAGACGATAACCTTCGGCTTTTGACCACTTAATACCTGGTTTTTGAAAGTGCGCCAGCCTGGTTAAAGCAATGGCGTTTTGAGCCACAGGCTTTATCCAAGTACACCATTTGCTCAGGTGTGGGGCGTAATTCAATTTTATGGGCAAGTAGCATTTTCTTCCGTTAATTCTGTTGCGGCTTCATTCAGTTTCTCTAAGAATTTTTTATTTTTGTGGCTGCGACTTCCGTCAAGTCGCGCACTAAAAACAGTGATAATTTCCAAAACATCTTTGGCAAGTTCTTCTTCAAATCGGGGTTGCTCGCCTTTATGAATAATAATAATTTCAATGTGTTGGGCTTCGCATAATGCAAAAACCAATTCAGCACCAAAGCGCAATAATCGGTCTTTGTGGGTAATCACTAACCGTTTCATCCGCTTTTTTAAAATCATTTCGAGCAGTTTATTCAAACCTTTTTTGCGATAGTTCATGCCTGAACCTAAATCGGCAATGACCTCCGTTCGCCAACCTTTTGCCGCGCAATAGGCTTCTAGTATTTCCTGTTGCCGCTGTAAGTCTTCTTTTTGGTCGTGACTTAAAACCCGCGCATAACAAACCGTGGGCGCATCTTCATCACCTAAATTCAACAGTTCCGCCACATCGTAATAACGTGTACCGCCTTGGGTTTTGCGTTTTGGTAACAATTCACCCGTTGATTCCCACTTGCGTAACGTATCGGGCGTTGTTCCAAGTAACTTTGCGGCTTCGCCTATCTTCACTAATCTCTTATCCATAATCATAGATTAACATAGATAATCATAGATTAAAACGAACTGTTACTTACCCCTGAAAAAAAACGGGGGATTGAGGTTTTCAATTCCCCCCGTTTTTGTTTAAGGCAAATTTTCTAACTCAGAAACTTTGTCATAATCCACACCGATACTGACAATAAAACTGCTCGCTTCTTCAATGTTCATTTGTGATTTCACCACTTTATTTTTATCTACAATTACCGTAAAACCTGACGTTGGATTGGGCGACGTAGGAATAAATAACACATATTTATTCTCAAAACGGTTGGTGACGTACGCGGGAACCCAAATGCCTTCTTTAGGATATTCAACATAAACCACTTCTTTCGCAAACTGTTTGTCGCTACTTGAAAACATGCTGATTACTTTTTTCAGAACGCGGTAAATCGTGTTCAAAAAAGGAATTTTTTCAATCGCAATATCAATCAACGTAATAAACCAAACGCGCCCTTCCACAGCTATTTTGTGTCCAATCGACACTAAAACCACAAAACTCAAGGTCAAAAATAAAATCGTGTAAATCGTATTATCGGCGTAGCTATAAACAAAACGAACCATATCCGCGAGCAAATCTCTCACGAAAAATAGAATTTTAATCACGAGCGCAATCGGAATCACCGCAAAAATCCCGATTAAAAAATTGTTTAAGAGTTTTTTTATTTTTTCTTTCATGGTGCTATCCTTCCTCAAAAATAATGATTCAACATTTTCGTGTGAAAAAATTAGTATTTTGTCGCTAACCGTTTAAGCGGAAAAGCACACTGAAAACAACTTCCTTTGCTCCATTCACTACGAATAATGAGTTGTGCATCATGCCGCATTAAAACGTGTTTCACAATCGCTAATCCCAGCCCCGTTCCATTTATTTTTTTGACCCGTTTTGTTTCCACACGATAAAAACGTTCTGTAATTCGCGCCACATCTGTTGTTGCAATACCTTCGCCTTCATCAATCACATCCAGCAATAGCCTATTTTCAGTTTGATACCAACGAATTTTCACGGGCGTATCGTCGGGCGAATACTTCAACGCATTTCCCAGCAAATTCGTAAACGCGCTGCGTAATTCATGTTCTTCACCAATTAGCATTGCGTCGGAATCTAACGTTAATTCAATCCGCCCAATGTCGAGTGCCGCTTCATTTTCATGGCAAATTTGCGTGAGTAGCTCGGGAATGTTGATGATTTCATGTTTTTTACTTTTCGTTTCCAAATGCGCCAACAATAACAAATCTTCAATCAAATGCTGCATCCGTTCGGCTTGCCCCTGCATATTTCTCACTGACGTGGTCAATAGCGGCGACATGCCATCATCCATATCTTCCAGCGTTTCTAAATAGCCTTTTATCACCGTCAACGGCGTGCGTAATTCGTGCGACACATTCGCGACAAAATCCTTTCGCATCCGTTCCATTTGTTTTAATTGCGTCACATCTTGCGCCAACAGTAGCCGTAAACCCGCGCCGTAATTGGTAATCCGCACGGCTAACATGATTTCATTGTTTAACGGTGACGGCAAAATAACGGGTTCATCGTATTGTTTGGATTTTAAATACTGAATAAATTCGGGAAAACGAATTAAATTCGGAATGCGCTGTCCCTTGTCAGATCGCTTCAAGCCCAACACATCGAGAGCCGCTTTATTTGCCCACTCAATCTCGTCATTGGCATTTAAAACTACCGCTGCATCGGGCAAGGCTTCGGTCGATTGCCGAAATTGATCGACCATTTTGCCGAGTTTCTTTTTACGGCGTTTATTATTTTTTTTGATGCGGTAAACATGATAATAAATTTCTTCCCACACGCCGGTTGTCTTGGGATAACTCGATTGTCCGCCGGTACGCAACCATTTTTCAAAGCGATTGATTTGATACAAATGACGCAATAACGAAAATAACATCAATGCTAACAGCAGCTGCGTAAATTTATCCGTTAATAAACCGATGAGGCAAACTACCGAAAAAAGCAGCAGGAAAATAATGAGTTCGCGTTTCCAAATGCCCATTGTGTTACTCGTTTATTTTTTTTGTTGAAAAACGATAACCAAAACCCCGCACGGTTTGTACGACATCTTCACGGTGATAAATTTCTAAAATTTTGCGTAATCGGCGAATATGCACGTCAACCGTACGTTCTTCAATGTACACGCTGCGTCCCCAAACTTGATCCAGTAATTGCGTGCGATTGAACACTTTGTCGGGATGCGTCATAAAAAATTGCATCAACCGAAATTCGGTCGGACTGACTTCGACGATATGATCGCCAATGGTCAGTCGATGTTGTTCCGTATCAATGGTTAAATCACCGGCGACAATTTGCGGCGACCATTGATGTTTACTGCTACGTCGCAACACCGCTCGCAATCGCGCCACTAATTCGCGCGGTGAAAACGGCTTCGTCATATAATCATCGATACCACAGCCGAAACCGCGCATTTTATCTTCTTCTTCGCCGCGTGCCGTCAATAAAATAATCGGCAATGCTTGATAAATTGGCTCTTTGCGTAAACGCCGCGCCCATTCTACGCCGCTGATATTCGGCAACATCCAATCCAGTAAAATCAAATCGGGTAAGGTATTATTTAAAAAATGCTGTCCCTCTTCCGCTGTCGCCACCGCGTGAACATGAAAACCGGCTTGTTCCAACACAACCATCAACATCTCGCGGATGGCATCTTCGTCTTCAACAACGAGAATAATAAAATTAGGCATAGTTAAAAATTAAAAGTAAAAAAATGAAGGTTTCAAAATGATTTTTCTATATTTTGAAATTGCGTATCACAACCGCTAAATTTTGCGCTTGCTCTTCGAGTGATTCAGCTGCCGCGGCGGAGAGTTCAACTAAGGCGGCGTTTTGTTGTGTGGCATCATCCATTTGGTTAATCGCGTGATTGACTTGAATAATATCGGCGTTTTGTTCAGCGGACGCGCCACTAATTTCGCTCATAATCTGTGTGACCCCTTGAATGGCATCAATAATTTTATTCATGGTTTGTCCAGCTTCTTCAACTAATTGACCACCACTATTCACCTGCTTAACCGAATCGGCAATCAATTTTTTAATTTCAGCGGCGGCTAATGCGGCACGTTGAGCTAAATTGCGAACTTCAACCGCAACCACCGCAAAACCGTTACCTTGTTCGCCCGCTCGTGCCGCTTCTACCGCTGCATTCAACGCCAAAATGTTAGTTTGAAACGCAATATCGTCAATCACCGCAATAATATCTTCAATGCGGCGCGACGATTGATTGATGCCATCCATCATTTCAATCACATTTTCGACCACTTTGCCGCCTTCCATTGCAATGTTCACGGAATTGGTTACTAAATCATTCGCTTGTTGGGCGTTATTGACGTTATGCTTTACTGCTTCCGTGAGCTGCGCCATACTTGTGGCAGTTTCTTGTAAACGTTCCGATTGCATTTCAGTTCGACGCGACAAATTATTATTACCGGCTGCAATTTCTGTTGAACCGCTGTAAATGCTGTCGGTCGCGCTTCGGATTTGCTCAATCATCGCTTTGAGTTTTTCGACCGTCATGTTGGTATCGTTTTTAAGTTCGCCAAACGTCCCTTCATATTCTGTTTCGATTTTTTGTGTTAAATCGCCTTGTGAAATCGCAAATAAAACGTGGGCGATGTCTTTCAAACCCATTTCGCAAGTGTTCAATAATTGATTTAAGCCTTGCGTTAAATCAAGTAAAAAGTCTTCTTTTCCTTCCAGATTAAACCGTTGTGAAAAATCACCGCGACTGGCTGCTTTTACCATGTTAGCCACTTCTTGTTCAACCACCGTTTCAGCGGTGCAGTCGTACCATTCTGCCACGGTGCCTAAACGTTCGCCCCGTTCGTCGAATATCGGACTGGCAACAATGGTCATCGTTCGACTACCGAGCTTAGCGTATGAAAAAACACTTTCTGTGAGCGAATCTAGCAATCCCATTTGATGTACTGAATTTTGATGAAATCGGTCGATATTCAAACCAATCAAATTTTCAACATCGAAATGCGCGGATGAATCTTTAATTTCAGATTGATATTGTTCCAATATCTTCTTCGCGGCATCGTTCAAATACACCAGATTTCGATTATTATCCGCCATCATAATGCCTTTGCTGGCGTTATCTAATCCTAATTTAATGCGTAGAATTTCGGCAGCGGCTTGGCGTTCTTCGGTACGGCGAACCAATAATCGTTGCTGCATATTTTTAATTGAATGCAACAAACTGTCTTGATCGCCTTTCCGAAGCGTAATTTCGCGCGATAAATGTCCGTCGGCAATTTCTTTAGCCATTCCTTTCGCATAAAACGGATCAATACCCAATTGTCTACTCAAATAATAACTAAGCAATAACGCAATTGAAACCGCCAAACCAATAATCACGGAAGCCATAATCCACAAGGTGCTTCGCATTTGTTGTGTGTCGTTAAAAATGTTTTGAATGCTGTCCTTTACGCCTTTCGATTCACTGTTTCTGAGCCGAATCATTTGCGTCGATAATTTATTCCCTGCGTGGTCGAAATCACCCATAATTTGATTGCCCGCTTCCAAGCCTTCGTTTAAATAGGCTTCTGTCATGCGTTTGCCGTCGATATAAAACGCATCAAATCCCGATTCTAAGGCATCAATCGCTTTTAATTTATTGGCATCGTGGGCGGCATAGTGTCGATATTGTTCGATACCATTTTTAAAATCTTCGCGTGAATGTTCTGCGTCAACGTAACTGGCATTGTTGCGTGTAGCTGAAACATCGCTTAAAAATTGTTGAACTTGCACAATGTCACGCGCCATTTGTCCAGACAGTAAAGCGTTGGGCAAAAAGACATCTTTAATTTTTTGCAAATCTTGTTCGGTGCGTGCATAGTTAATCAGCGTAGAAATAATCAATACGCTCATTAAACCGATGATAGAAAAAAATCCTAACGTGATTTTTGTTTTAAAACTCACCGTGTTATTTTTCATGCTTTATTATCCGTTGGACTTATTAACATTGATGCGATTTGCTATAAATCATTCTAACAACCGATTCATTACTATTTGATGAAACTGTCACGGCACTGTAATTTTATTAAAACCCCTTATAAAAAAATGAAAATAAATTGTTTCGACGCGCTCAACACACCGCTGGTGAATGGCGTAAATTTAATTGAAGCCAGCGCAGGCACAGGCAAAACGTACACATTGGCAATGTTGGTGTTACGTTTTGTTGTAGAGCAGAATTTGCCGATTGAAAAAATCCTCGTCGTCACTTTCACCAAAGCCGCGACGGAAGAATTGAAAGAGCGCGTGCGGTTACGATTAGCGGATGCAAAACGTGCTTTGAAGCACATCCCCCCCAGCCCCCCTTCAAAGGGGGGAGACAATACACTTTCCAATTGGCTCGATGCGTTGCCAATTGAAAACAGCGAAATCGAACGACGTTTGCAAATCGCTTTATTGTCGATTGACCAAGCCAGCATTTTTACGATTCACAGTTTTTGCCAAAAAGTGTTGCGTGAACACGCACTCGAAAGTGGGCAACTTTTTAACGCAGAATTGACCGACGATTTGGCGCAAATTACCCAAAGTTGCGCCGATGATTTTTGGCGAAAAAATCTTTATAAACGTGGCGCGTGGGAAGCCTCGGTTTTAACGGCGAAGTACAAAACGCCCGATGAATTGCTGAAAAGTGTTGATAGAATTGGGCATCACGTCACGATTTTTCCGACTGAAATAAAAGAAATTAACACGCTGTTAATCGAGTTAAAAATTCTGTTCGACGCTGCAAAAACCAATTTTAACGACTTCCGCGAAACATTAGAAAACGATTTAGATAAATTCACAAAAGAAAGTAAAGCCGCCAAACATTTTGTAATGCTGAATGCGTGGTTGAATGGTGAAAGTTCTCAAATCGACAAAAAAGCTTTCGACTTTTTAACAACGACGGGCATTTACGATTCATTAAAAAAAGCCGTATTAAAAAAACAACCTACTTTTGCAGATGATTTAGGCATCAATACGACCCTTTTCGACGATTTAAAAACAACGTTCGACCAATGCGGCGTATCGTTGCGACGTGAATTAGCGGAAACATTACGGCGCGAAATCGATCAACGTTTATTGGAACGCAACGCGCTCACGTTCGACCATTTAATTATTCGCCTCGATGAAGCGTTGCGCGGCGAAAATAAACCTGAACAATTAGTTGAAGAATTACGAGCGCGTTTTTCAGTCGCGTTAATTGATGAATTTCAAGATACCGACGACAGCCAATGGTTTATTTTCAAAACGTTATTTGCCGCTGAAAGTCAGTTTTTATATTTAATTGGCGACCCAAAACAAGCGATTTACAAATTCCGTGGCGCGGATATTTACTCGTATTTGGACGCAAAACACAGCGCAAATGCGTCCTTTACGCTCGCACAAAATTGGCGTTCGCATCCGAATTTAGTGCAAGCGGTGAATCACACGTTCAAACGCGATAAAGCATTTTTGATTGAAGAGTTGGAATTTAACGACGTTTCTGCCGCCAATTCACACGAAAAAGGCGCGATTTATTTTGAAGAAAAACCGTTGCCGCCTTTAATGTTGTGGCACGCATTACCTGATTCTGGCGATTATTGGTCAGCATACAAAGGTGGCGCGAATAATAACGTTGAAAAATGTTTTTGTTTTGCGGTGGTCGAAGAAATTTTGAAATTGTTGCAGGATGATTATTCATTGCAACCGCAAAACCGCCGTTTAAAACCCAAAGATATTGCGATTTTGGTTCGTAAAAATAAACAAGCCAAAGCCTTTCAAACTGCGTTACGCGATGCCGGCATTCCTTCTGTTTTGAATAGCACGGAATCGGTTTTCACGTCGGGCGAAGCAACCGATTTGCACACGCTTTTAAATGCGCTGGTCAATCCGACCGATATTGAAGCCTTGAAACACGCGCTGACGTTGAATTGGTTTGCCAGCATTCCGCATGGACAAGCGTTTTATAAATTGATGAACGACGAAAACGCTTTAGATTCGTGGTTGGCGAAGTGTTTGAATTATCACGAGCAATGGCAAAAAGTCGGTTTGATGGCGATGATGCACACATTTTTGGCGGCAGAAAAAGTCACGCCGCAATTGGCGAAAAATCATCTCGCCGAACGGCAATTAACCAACATTCATCATTTGTTAGAATTGTTGCAGCAAGCCGCGTTGGATGAACATTTGTCGCCGCAAAAAACGCTGGATTGGTTACGAATCGCCATTACTAATGCGGTGGCGAAAAAAACGAGTACCAATGACGCGCAACAATTGCGTCTTGAAAGTGACGAAGACGCGGTGAACATTGTCACGATGCACCGCGCCAAAGGGCTGGAATATCCGATTGTGTTTTGTATGTCGCTTTGGATGCCGAGTGAATTGTGGCATGACGACCGCGCCGAATGTCATATTGATGGCAAAATGTGTGTGGATTTGGGTTCGGTAGATTTTGAACAGCATCGAAAATTAGCGTTAGATGAACAACGTGCCGAAGATTGCCGAATGTTTTACGTTGCCGTGACGCGGGCAAAATATCGATGTTATTTGGCGTGGGCGGATGTGCGAACCAAAGATAAACCCAATAATTCTGCATTCGCGCATTTGTTTGAGTTTGAAAATTCCGACGCGGCAAGTCAGCAAAATACGTTTTTAGATTTGAAACGAACGCTGCCACAATGTTTTGATTACCAATGTTTGTTTGAAGGCGAAAAACCCGACGGGCATTATTCGCCCGAAATCAAAACGGAAATTCTCCATCATCACACACGCCACCGTGATTTGCGTTTTAGTCCGTGGCAAATGAGCAGCTACACCGCGCTTTCTGCGTTGAGTCGGACTTTTACGCCTGATTTACCAGAAGATAAAGCGCGAGAACCGTTTGAAAATGCGCCGCCGATTGTGCTTGATCTTCCTCGCGGTTCGCACACGGGAAACGTGGTGCATTATTTGTTAGAAACGTTCAATTTTGCGGATTTGGCGAATGGCATTGATATTTCGACAGCGCGAGATAAAGCCTGTTTGCGTTATGGTTTGAAAGTCGCACACCCTGAAATCCTGAATAAATTGTTACAAAATGTGGTGCAAAAGCCGTTGTCGAATGATGCCAATTTTTGTTTGATGAATTTGTCGGAATCCGATTATGTGAAAGAAATGCCATTTTATTTAACGACGCAAAAAATTAACACCGATGCGATTAACCGAATTTTAGCAGACGAACCGACTTATCAAACGTTGGACAGCAAAACGATTAACGGTTATTTGACGGGATTTATTGATTTGATTTGCGTGTATGAAAATCGTTATTACGTCATGGATTACAAAACGAATTATTTGCCGGATTATCAACCCGAAACGCTGTTGCAATCGATGCGTGAACACAATTATGGTTTGCAGTATTGGCTTTATAGCGTGGTGTTGCATCGATATTTAGAAAGTCGTTTGCCAAATTACGATATTGAAAAACATTTTGGCGGCGTGCGTTATTTATTTGTGCGCGGAATGCAGCCAGAATCACCATTGAATGGTATTTTTGAAACGCAACCATCAAGCGCAAAACTAATTGCGTTGGCGAATTTGTTTAAGGGAGTTTGAAAATGAACTACATTGCCATAAAAATGTTGATGGGCGACAAAGGAAAATATATCGGCATCGTGATGGGTTTGACGTTTGCGTCGTTGATTATGACCCAGCAACCCGCGATTTTCATTGGAATACTGGCACGCACTTACAGCTTTATTTCTGATGTCGGTTTGCCTGATATTTGGGTGATGGATGAAAAAGTTCAGTTTGTCGATGACATTAAACCCTTGCAAGATACAGAGCTTTATCGCGTGCGTGGCGTGTCGGGAATTGAATGGGCGATGCCGATGTATAAAGGAATGTTGAAAGCGCGAATGGCGGACGGCACATTTCAAACGTGCAACGTAATTGGCTTGGATGACACCACGTTAATCGGCGCACCGCCGGTTTTATTAGACGGAAAATTAGCGGATTTACGACGCAGCGACGGTGTGATTGTCGATGTTGATGGCGCGACGGAAAAACTCGCCAAACCGCCGTTGGTTGCAGGCGGTAAAAGAATTCCGCTCAAAGTCGGTGATAATTTGGAATTGAACGATCATCGTGCTTTTGTGGTGGGAATTGCCAAAGTGACGCGCACATTTCAATCACAACCCGTTATTTACACGACGTATTCACGCGCTAAAAGTTACGCACCCAAAGAGCGAAAATTGTTATCTTTTGTGTTGGTAAAAGCAAAACCAGGTCAGGATTTACACGAATTGACGGAACGAATTCGTGCCGATACGGGGCTGGCGGCTTACACGCAACAAGAATTTATGGATATGACTTATAACTATTTCATAAAAAATACCGGAATACCGATTAACTTTGGCATATCGGTTTTATTGGGTTTTATTGTCGGTGCGGCGATTGCGGGACAAACGTTTTACAATTTTACGCTCGAAAATCTGCGGCAATTTGGTGTGTTAAAAGCGATGGGAACCAGCAATTGGACACTGTTGCGAATGATTTTATTGCAAGCAGTTTTGGTGGGAATTATTGGTTATGGAATGGGCGTGGGATTGACGGCATTATTTGGATATTTAATGCGGCATTCGATTTTGGCGTTCAAATTTCCGTGGCAATTGCTCGTTTTTAGTGGTGTGGGCGTGAGTTTGATTTGCATGCTTGCCGCGTTTATCAGTATTTTAAAAGTGATTCGTTTAGAACCTGCCATTGTGTTTAAAGGATGAAAATGGGTATTGCTGTACGCTGTGAAAATTTAACCAAAACTTATGACACTGGCGAACAGAAAGTGGTTGCGCTCAACAGCGTGAATTTAAATATCAACTTAGGCGAATTGATGATGCTCGTTGGACCGTCAGGCTGTGGTAAAACGACGCTGATTTCTGTTATCGCTGGAATTCTCGACCAAGATGCCGGCGTGTGTGAATTGTTCGGTGAAAATTTATCAACCATGAAAAGCAAAGATAAATTGCGGTTTCGCGCCACACAAATTGGCTTTGTGTTTCAAGCGTTTAATTTATTGCCGTCGTTGAATGCCGCTGAAAATGTGTCGGTGCCGCTGATTATTAACGGTGAAAATCGTCATGTTGCAAGAAATAAAGCGATTGACGTGTTGGAACGTGTGGGTTTGGGCGATCGGTGGAAATCGTATCCATCGCAACTTTCGGGCGGACAACAACAGCGCGTGGCGATTGCTCGTGCGTTAATTCACAGTCCACGTTTGATTGTGTGTGATGAACCGACCAGTGCGTTAGATCACACTAGCGGGCATAACGTGATGAATTTACTGAAAGAAGTCGCCGTTCATAAAGACCGCGCTTTGGTGATTGTATCGCACGATGCGCGAATTTTCAGTTTTGCAGATCGCATTGCTGAAATGGATGACGGGCATATTATCAACGTGCGTTAATGTTCGGATTTGATTGAGAAATTCGAGAATAAAGTAGAAAAATTATTCTGTCAGCTATTAAAAAGGCGATCTACTTTTTTAGGGTAGACCGCCTTTTTGCGACCTAATCTGGATTAGGTTTAAACTTTCTTATTCAGCTGCACCACCAGCATGTTCAATTGAACCACCATCATTCGCTGGGGTAGGATTATTAGCACATACAAAATAACCATAACCACTTTTACTTTGACGAGTTACTGGATCAACATCTTGTACAAGTGCATCATTATGTGAGGAGGACAATCCATAAGGAACATTAGCAACAGTGTATGCACCATTTTTTAAGAGTTCGCGCACTTTCCAAGCAATAACATGATCTGTGCAACGAAAATCGCCAGAAGCCCCAATAGCTCCAACTTTCGTATGCGATTTATCCCACAACGATAGACCACCTGGTATAGCAGCAGTACCACCTACACGCTGACCAACTAAAGGATCTTTAGGCGTTCCCCATGTCTTAGGGTCGCCTACAAATGGATTAAGCTGACTATTAACGAGGGAATCTAGTCCCTGTGCAAGTTCACTAAATTGTGAACCAAAGAAAATGTTTGCTGACGATACCGCTAATCCTGTACCAGGAGTACCACTAGAACGACTATAGCCATTAGAAATACCCGCTTTTTGAGCAGAAATTACACGATGACTTATCGCTAGATGGGCGGTTACATCAGTTACTAACTCCGCCATCTAATTTTGCAACTGATACTAATGCGGCTTTTAATTCCGCAGCAGTCGGCAAATCTTTACAATTGCTAGCCATTGCAGAACCTGCAAATGCTGTTCCTGCAAGTAAAGCAGATACTAATAAAGTTTTAGAAACTTTCATGAATTACTCCAAAAGAAAAGGTAAAATTAGCAATTTTTAAATTGCTGTTATAAAGCTGAAAGTGTCGTTCGACACGTCAACAGAAAATTATTTCGACAAGTTGATAGTACCAGGTGCTTTGTCATGGTACACAATCGCAAGACCAGAACTTAAAGAAACAATATCTTTAAATTCATTATTTTGAACTACATCATAACTGAATGAGAACGCATAAGGTGCGCCTTTAGGTGGTGCATAGATTGGAAAACCACTCATAGTAGTGCCAGTCAACATCACTGATGCCGTCGGTGTACAAGACAAATATGTTCGTGCAATTTTTACTGTTATCCATGCGAAACGTTCATTTTTAAAATCTACATCGCTGGCAGTTGGAAGCGGTGAGCCTGGATCAACAAGAAATAGTTGATTGTCTAACAATTGTGTTTTTTTATTGTAAGAAATTCGAGATCTAACTTCTTTTTGTCCAGAGAATACAGCACTGGCAATTTCATCTGGCAAACTTGGGGCTAATGTTGATTGAATGGTTGTTACATCAACAGCGTGTTCCATCATAAAACTATTAAGAGCTGAAGGAACTTTTTTACAAGTGGTGGTTGTGTTTTTTCCACTGACATTAGTTACAACATTTGTTGGTGCGCTTGTTGTAGCTGCTGCCATAGCAGAACCAGCAAAAGCTGTTCCTGCAAGTAAAGCAGAAGCGAGTAATAAGTTTGTTTTTTTCATCAAATCATTCCTAAATAAATTTAATTGAGTACAAATTGAGTCGTCATCGTTTGTATCAGGATGGTCGCTCAATCATGGCATATACTATTCAATATGTACAGAAAATTTTTTCGCACGAAAAGTCGCTTAATTTTTTGCCCTGATTACGATTGATGGATTATCTTTTAATTTGGCAATGCAAAATCAGTCACAGCGTCAATGATTCGTTATAATGCACCGCTCATCACAATAAAAATAAACTAAAATCCTTTCACCAACTTATAAGAATAAAAAAATGTTTGAAATAGAATACGAATTCCGCGAGGAAGATTTAATCCACTTTAATGAAGTGCAGTTCACCCGAAACGAAGACATTCAAAGTAACATTCGTAAAAATCGCTGGCTCGTACCCGCCGTGATGGCGTTGATTGGTGGCTTTTATTATTTTTATTACAGCGACATCAATTCTGCCGCGTACATCGTTGCGATTGCGGGGTTGTGGGGTTGGTTATCGCCCAAAGTGATGATGTTAGATTTGCGCCGCCAAATTCTCGCCAATTATACTTACAAAGAAAAAAACGCGATGTTCGGCACTTACACGCTCACGATTGACCCTGAACAGCCGCAGCATTTGTTGGAAAAATCTCCCAGCGGTAAACACAAAATGTTGTGGTCGGATTTGGTGCGCGTGGAATACAGCAAGCATTACATTTACATTTATATTAGTTTGGCGACGGCGTTAGTGATTCCACTCGAAACCGTGAAAAAAGGTGACGTAAAAGCGTTTGCCAAACAAGCGGAACAAATGATTGATCGGGCAGCGTAAACAAAAATGTTAAATTTCAGAAATATCACGCTTCGACGCGGCACACGAGTTTTATTTTCAAACGCTTCTTTCACGTTGCACAACGGGCAAAAAGTGGGTTTCACTGGCGCAAATGGCGCGGGAAAATCCAGTTTGTTTGCGATGGTAAAAAACGAATTGCACGCTGACGAAGGCGATTTCACGATGCCGCCCGATTTGGCGATTGCTCACGTTGCTCAAGAAATGCCAGCGGTCGAATGTTCTGCACTCGATTACGTCATGGATGGCGACGTAGAATTGCGCCAATTAGAACAAAAATTAAAAATCGCCGAAGAAAATCACGACGGTTTGAAACAAGCCGAATTGCACGCGGCGTTAGACGTGATTAGCGGTTACAGCGCGGCTTCTCGCGCAGCGCGATTGTTGGACGGTTTGGGTTTTACCGCGCCGAAAATGCAAGATTCTGTCAGTTCATTTTCAGGCGGCTGGCGAATGCGTTTGAATTTGGCGCAAGCGTTAATGTGTCGCTCGGATGTTTTGTTGCTCGACGAACCCACGAACCATTTGGATTTGGACGCGGTGTTGTGGTTGCAAGATTGGCTCGGACACTACACCGGCACGTTGTTGTTAATTTCGCACGACCGTGATTTTCTCGACACGATTACCGATCACATTGTGCATATTGAACAAGGTCAAGCTGAAATTTATACGGGCAATTATTCTGCATTTGAGCGAATGCGTGCCGAAAAACTCGCGCAACAGCAATCGTCGTATCAAAAACAACAGCGCGAAATTGCTCACATTCAAAGTTTTGTGACGCGATTCAAAGCGCAAGCCACGAAAGCGCGTCAGGCACAAAGTCGGATTAAAGCGTTGGAACGAATGGAATTGATTTCGATGGCGCACGTTGATTCGCCGTTTAATTTTACCTTTCCCGCGCCGAAAAAAATGCCGAATCCCTTGTTAACGTTGGACGAGGTGACGATTGGTTATGAACACAAAATCATTTTGCCGAATATCAGTTTGTCGATTGCGGCGGGCGATAGAATTGGGCTGCTCGGTTCAAATGGCGCGGGAAAATCCAGTTTATTGAAAACGTTGGCGGGTGAATTGCCGCCGTTATTGGGCAAACGTTTGGAAGCTGATGCGTTAAATATCGGCTATTTCGCGCAACATCAACTCGAACAATTGCATCTGGATGAAAATCCGTTGTGGCATTTTCAACAAATCGACAAGCAAGCGACTGAAAAAGAATTGCGACATTTTTTAGGCGGATTTGATTTTTGTGGCGATAAAGTCGTCGAAGCGGTGAAGCCGTTTTCGGGCGGCGAAAAAGCGCGTTTGGTGTTGGCGATATTGGTTTATAAAAATCCGAATTTGTTGTTGCTCGACGAACCGACTAACCATTTGGATTTGGATATGTGTCATGCGTTGAGCGTGGCGTTGCAGGATTTTCAGGGTGCGATGGTGGTGGTGTCGCACGACAGACATTTATTGCGTTCCGTCACGGATACGTTGTTGCTGGTGGCGAACGAAAAAGTGGTGCCATTCGATGGTGATTTAGACGATTACCGCGCGTGGTTGACGGAACAAAAACGAAATAATGACGTGACGAATTCGCCTGATAAAACTGAAAATGTATCGCGCAAAGATCAACGTAAACTCGATGCCGAACGTCGCCAAAAACAAAAACCGTTGCTCGACGCGCTGAAAAAATCCGAAGCGACAATGGAAAAATATCACGTCGAACAACGTGATTTAGAAGCGCAACTCGCCGACACAGAAATTTATGCAGACAGCGAAAAATCACGTTTACGAACCGTTTTAGAACGAAAAGTACAGATCGACAAAGCCTTAGAAGACGCGGAATTAACGTGGTTAGATTTACAAGAACAAGTTGATGCTTACGCTGACAACGTGGATTAACAGTAAGAGCCACAATAACTAAAAACTTCCATTGATTACTTTCTAACTTATGACTTTACGGAAAATTTTCACCACAACGTGCGTGCTGTTAAGCGTCGCTTGTTCAACTACGCCGATTAAACCAGAAACCTCTGCGCCTAAAAACAAAGATACTTTTGAAAGTTGGAATCGCGGCGTGCAATCGTTTAACGAAGGCTTGGACGCGGCGATTTTAAAACCTGTTGCGAAAGGTTATCAGTGGGTTGCGCCCGCCATTGTTGAAAAAGGCGTGACCAATTTTTTCAATAATATCGACGACATTGGCGTGACGGTGAATGATTTATTGCAATTCAAAATGACGCAAGGCGGCATGGACGCGAGCCGTTTTATTGTAAATACCACGGCGGGCGGTTTGGGCGTTTTCGATGTGGCTGAAATGATTGATTTACCGAAACATAACGAAGATTTTGGGCAAACGTTGGGATTTTGGGGCGTGCCGTCGGGTGATTATTTAATGTTGCCACTTTTAGGACCCAGTTCGCCGCGTGAAGCCGTGGGTTTGTTGGGCGACGCGCTGTTGAATCCGTTTAGTTACACATTTCTTTTTGGTGGTGGCATTGCAATGACGGCGGCGACTTCGAGTCTGAATGCGCTGGATGCGACGAATACGCGGGCGAATTTGATGGGAACGGAAAAAATGATTAACGAAGCCGCGACCGACAAATACAGTTTCATCAAAAACGCTTACCAGCAACGCCGCGATTATTTGGTTCACGATGGCAATGTTCCTGCGGAAGATGATATTGATTTGATGGATGAGGACGAATCGTCAACGGGTTCAACGCCTGCGCCGAAAAATACTGCTCCGTCAAAAAATTCTCCCGCATCAAAACTGCCGATTTCTTCACCACCAAAAACGGGCGGTTTGCCTCCCGTTATCAATAATTCTCGCCGTTTCTTAGAATTGAGCGCACCTAAATGAACACGTTTTCCCGTTTGAAATTCGCCGCATTACTCTTGGCATTATTGGCGTTTAGTCCTGTCGCACACAGCAAAGACGGGCATTTTTTAGTGTTAAATTATCACGATATTATTGACGAAGAAGACATCGTTGCACCGTTTGACCGAATGGAAGTTAATAAACATTTCTTGGAAGATCAATTCGTTTGGCTGAAAAAAAATGATTACAGCGTTGTGAGCGTTCAAGCCGTTTTAGACGCGGCTGCTGGAAAATCGCCATTGCCAGAAAAAGCCGTTTTGTTAACATTCGACGACGGTTATTTGAGTTTTTACAGTAAAGTTTTTCCACTGCTGAAAAAATATCATTATCCTGCGACCGTCGCGCTGGTGGGAACGTGGATGGATGGTCACGTTACCGCTGACGAACCTGGAAAACCGTTAATGAATTGGGATCAAGTCCGTGAAGTTGCAAAATCGGGGTTGGTTGAAATTGCGTCGCACACTTACGATTTGCACAATGGCATTATTGGCAATCCACAAGGTAACACGCAAGCCGCCGCCGTTACTCGGTTGTACGATGACCCAATGTTGGTGTATGAAACCGACGGGCAATATCAAGCGCGAATTCACGCCGCGATGTCTAAAAGTACCGAGTTTATTTTTCAACACGCTGGCATTCGTCCGCGCGTCATGGTTTGGCCTTACGGTGAATACAACGAAGTTTCCATTGCCGAAGCAAAAGAAGCGGGGATGCCGATTACGATGGGTTTGGTCGATGGGTTTAATACGTTGGCGAATTTAGATGTTTTGCACCGATTGATTATTGTCGATGATCCCAAAGTTGAAAAATTTGCTGAAATTGTGACGGGTTTGCGTGTGGAACAGCGCCTTCGAGTGGCTCACGTCGATATGGATTATTTGTACGACAAAGACCCCGAACAAACGGAAAAAAATATCGGCAGTTTGGTGCAGCGCATTAAAGATATGCACATCAACACCGTGTATTTACAGGCTTACGCAGACCCAGATGGTGACGGAAATGCCGAAGCGTTGTATTTTCCGAATCGTCATTTGCCCGTTAAACAGGATTTATTTAATCGTGTCGCGTGGCAATTGAAAAAACGCGCTGCCGTTCGAGTTTATGCGTGGTTGCCGATGATGGCGTATCAAGGCGACGACATTGATGAATCGTGGTACGTTCAAGAATGGCGCGACGGAAAAGCACAAGAATCTACCCATATTTACAAACGGTTATCGCCATTCAATTCGGAAGCGCGTCAATTTGTCGCTGAAATTTATGAAGATTTAAGCAAATACTGTAATTTTGACGGCATACTTTTTCATGATGATGGCATTTTGTCTGATTTTGAAGATGTTTCACCGAAGGCGTTGGCGTACGGCAAACAAGTTTGGGGAATTTCGGATGACGTGAATCAATTGCGGGCGACCAGTAAAAATCGGTTGGAATGGGCAAAACATAAAACCGAATTGATGGCGCAATTTACCGATGAATTAACCAATCGCGTGCGTTTTTATCGTCCCGCTATTCAAACCGCTCGTAATTTTTACGCGCTGCCTTTGCTCGAACCGTACAGCGAAGAATGGTACGCGCAATCGTTTAAATCGTTTTTGACGCATTACGATTATGTGGCGATTGAAGCCATGCCGTTTATGGAAGAGGCGAAAAATCCGAATCAATGGCTGACTGATTTGGTGAAAGCGGCGGCAAAAGAACCGAACGGTTTGAAAAAAACGGTGTTTGAATTGCAAGCCGTAAATTGGAAAAATCAGCAAAAAATTTCGAGCAATATCTTTGTCGAACAGTTGAATTTATTGAAAAAATTGGGCGCAAAACATATCGGTTATTATCCCGATAACGTGTACGAAAATCAGCCCCGTTTGGAGGATTTGAAACAACATTTTTCGTTACCCGAACTGCAATAGTAAGAACGAAATAAAGCCAGTTAAGTCGCGTTGATGTTGACTTTGTTGGCTTGAAAAGTAGAATGAATCGTTTTTTTATCACAAAATTTTTATTTCATTACACAGAGGAAAAACTCCATGAGCCACACTTTATATTCAGCAAATGTACAACGTGTACAACGCTGTGAATTAGCTGTTCCAGGCACCAGTCCAGAAATGTTTGAAAAAGCATTAAAAAGCGGCGTGGATTTTATCTTTTTAGATTTGGAAGATGCCGTTGCGCCCGATGATAAATTACGCGCTCGCAAAAACGTGATTCAAGCGATTAACGATTTGGATTGGAAAGGTCACGGCATTACGGTTTCCGTGCGAATCAACGGTTTAGACACGCAATATATGGTGCGTGACGTGGTCGATTTAGTCGAACAAGCAGGCAGCAAAATCGACACGATTTTGATTCCAAAAGTGGGCGTTTATTCTGACGTTTATATGGTTGAAGCTATGTTGAACCAATTGGAAACGCAACAAGGTTTGAAAAATAAAATCGGCATTGAAGCGTTAATTGAAACCGCGTTGGGCATGGCGAACGTGGAAGATATTGCGAAACAAGGCGCGTTGGGCGGACGTTTAGAAGCGTTGCATTTTGGTGTAGCAGATTATGCGGCAAGTAATCGCGCTAGAACTGTGAACATTGGCGGCTTGAATCCTGATTATCCTGGCGATCAATGGCATTTTGCGTTGAGCAGAATGACGGTCGCATGTCGTGCTTACGGTTTGCGTCCAATCGATGGCCCTTTCGGTGATATTAAAGATCCCGAAGGCTATATTGCTGGCGCAAAACGTGCGGCAGCGTTGGGTTGCGAAGGAAAATGGGCAATTCATCCGTCACAAATTGCGTTGGCAAACGATGTTTTCACGCCACCCGAATCTGAAGTCACGAAAGCGAAACGTATTTTGGAAGCCTTAAAAGAAGCCGCCGCACAAGGTAAAGGCGCGGCAGCATTAGATGGTCGTTTGATTGATGCCGCTTCGGAAAGAATGGCAAATAATGTCGTGCGTGCTGCCGAAGCGATTGCGGCAAAAACAAAATAACGTAGGGGCGGGTTCTAAACCCGCCCTCATAAACGCAACTTTATAAATATAAATTTGCGTGAATTACAGGGCGGGTTTAGAACCCGCCCTTACAGTTGAATGTTAAGGGATAAATATGGATATTCATGAATATCAAGCCAAAGAATTATTAAGTGGCTACGGCGTAAAAATCGCTGAAGGTGGTTTAGCTTACAGCCCCGAAGATGCGGTGCAACGCGCCAGAGAAATCGGTGGAAGTATTTGGGTTGTAAAAGCGCAAATTCATTCGGGCGCACGCGGCAAAGCGGGTGGTATCAAAGTTTGCAAAACGCACGACGAAGTTGCCGCTGCTGCCGAAGCGTTATTAGGCAAAAAATTAGTCACGCATCAAACGGGCGCGGCAGGTAAAGTTTGCAACCGTTTATACATCGAAGCGGGAACGGACATCGCCAAAGAATTGTATTTTTGCTTTTTGGTAGACCGCGTTTCTGAAAAAATTGTCATGGTTGGTTCGCAAGAAGGCGGCATGGACATTGAAGAAATCGCCGCGACAAATCCTGATGCAATCGTAAAAATTGAAATCGAACCTGCTGTGGGTTTGCAAGATTTTCAAGCGCGTGAAATGGCGTTTGCGTTAGGTTTGGATGCGTCGTTAATCAGTCACGCTGTGAAAACCATGAAAGGTTGTTATCGCGCGTTGCGTGATTTAGATGCCAATATGTTGGAAATCAATCCGTTGGTCATTACGGGTAGCGGCGAATTGATTGCCCTCGATGCCAAAATGGGCTTTGACGAAAATGCGTTATTCCGTCGTCAAACGATTTCTGAATTGCGTGACAAAACCCAAGAAGATCCACGCGAAACGGCAGCGGCTGATCGTGGTTTGAGTTACGTTGGGCTAGACGGCGACATCGGTTGCATGATTAACGGCGCGGGTTTAGCGATGGCAACGATGGACATGATTAAACTCGCGGGTGGCGAACCTGCGAATTTCTTAGATGTGGGCGGTGGCGCGTCGGCAGAACGGACTGAAAAAGCCTTCCGTTTGGTTCTCGCTGATAAAAATGTCAAAGCGATGTTGGTCAACATTTTCGCAGGGATTAACCGTTGCGATTGGATTGCCGAAGGTGTGGTGCAAGCAGTGCGAAAAATCGACATGAAAGTGCCGTTGATTGTGCGTTTATCAGGTACAAACGTTGAAGAAGGTCGTCGGATTATTGCAGAAAGTGGTTTGCCGATTATTACCGCCGAAACCTTAGCCGAAGCCGCTGAAAAAGCGGTTGCCGCCCGAAATCAAGTTGTCGCCAACCAAGCCGCAGGAGCATAAACAATGGCAATCTTTATCAACGAAACCACCCGCATTATTGTTCAAGGATTTACGGGCAAAATCGGCACATTCCACGCGCAAGACATGATTAACTACGGTTCAAACGTGGTGGGCGGCGTGACACCTGGCAAAGGCGGACAACGACATTTAGACCGTCCCGTTTTCAACACGGTCAAAGAAGCCGTTGAACTCGCAGGCGCAGAAGCGAGCATTATTTTCGTGCCGCCAGCCTTTGCAGCAGATTCCATTATGGAAGCGGCGGACGCGGGAATTAAATACTGCGTCGCGATTACCGATGGCATTCCGACTCAAGACATGATGACCGTGAAAAGTTATTTGCGTCGTTTTCCTGTCGAAAAACGCATGATTTTAACGGGCCCAAATTGCGCGGGAA
>Ga0268283_1000072_pt1 | contig 101851 bp, 79 predicted proteins | sample saktaG_13_FD_190140 | JGI IMG/M metagenome (GOLD analysis project Ga0268283, IMG submission 190140) | Saline water microbial communities from Sakinaw Lake, British Columbia, Canada - sak_2013_06_06_36m | ecosystem: Environmental > Aquatic > Non-marine Saline and Alkaline > Saline ...
GTGGACTTTTTGCTTCCTTTGCTGTTTTGCTCGGCACGCAATGCGTATAAATCATCGTCGTTCTCACATCAGAATGTCCAAGCATTGTCTGGATCGTACGAATATCATAATTTGCCTGCAAAAGGTGCGTGGCAAAGCTGTGCCGAAAAGTATGCGATTTGACGCGCTTGGTAAGCTTTGCATGTCTAACTGCTTTTTTCAACGCTTCTTGAAGCTGCGATTCATGCAAATGATACCGCCTGTGCTTTTTTGTGTTCGGTACCAAGGTTAGTTCCTTTTGCGGAAAAATCCATTGCCAAATGAATTCCTTGGCAGCAGCCGGGTACTTCTTTTCGAGTGCATCAACTAAAAATACTCCATCATAATCTGCCGCCAAGTCTTTGTCATGGAGTTTACTCACAGCCTCCAACTGGATCTTCAATTTTGGGATGAGCGTTTGAGGAAGTGGAACGGTTCGGTCTTTGTTACCTTTTGTCACTGGCAATGCTCCAGATGGGTCGCTGACACTCGTGAGAACTGTGCTTTTAGTGTTATGGGCCCAGGGTTGCTGGTTCGCAGGACGAGTTGGCGGAGGCGATGCTGTCCGATGGCCATTCTGCAGTTTTTGCGATTCGAAGAAAAGAGAAACGGCGTGTGCAGCCTGGGTACATTGTTGCAGGGTTTGCTTTTTGGATTTCAGCTTTTCGGTGAACAGGCGGACCTGTTCCGATTTGGCTTCGGGAGGTGAATATTTTCTCGAAAAATCAAGAAAATATCGAAGCCTTTTTCTGTAATGGACCTGTAAGGATTCAACGACTGCCCGTTGTTTTAAGACTTCGTTGAATTGGTGTAAAACGTTCTCTGGAATCGGTAGCATGTCCTTCACACATATGACATTAAGAACTCAGTTTCGAATGATTTTTGAGTAAATGAAGTGTTAAGATCGTTTTTTATAGGAGAACCTCAAAAAGGGGTTCCTCTATAAAACCGCTACATTTTGGGAGTCACCGTATCCTTTTTTTACCGATCTATCAAGATGTTCTTCATTTGTAAAAACATTGGCTTCCATTTGTTTTCTGCATTCCCTGACCCCTGCCGCCCAAGATCATGTAGATGATTCTATTCATGTAGAAATATCTCTACATGCGATAACCTTCCTGGATTGCAATGCTTTTCAGTTTCGCGGGTTTTTATGTATAGAATCATCTACATCCTTTCCCGGCGATCTTCTGCCCGATGTTTTTCCTGATAATTATTATAATCTGTTTATCCGGCTTGTTATAAATATTTTTCGGATATTTTGATTTTCTGGAACACGGCTTGCTTTACTAAGGCGCATTCAGCCATTGGGCTCAAGATCAATCCATCATGTTGATGCAAAGCCGGGGGAAAGCATTTTTCGGAAATAGACCGCAATCCTTTTGTTGCTTTGTCAATGACACTTATCAGGAGAAGGCTAAGATGAATGTGAAACAGGTAATGGTTATGGGCTCCGGCCTCATGGGAAGCGGGATTGCCCAGGTGTGCGCCCAGGCCGGGATCGGCGTGATCCTGACCGATGTCGCCGATGAAGCCCTGGACAAGGCCATGAAGAATATCGCCTGGTCCGTTGGAAAATTCGCCGAAAAGGGAAAGATTGCCGAAGACAAGGCCGCCGTTATGAAGCGGATTGTCGCAACCACGGATGTTGGGGCCGGAAAAGATGTGGATCTTGCCATCGAGGCCGTTTACGAGAACATGGAACTCAAGCAGGAAATCTTCCGGAAACTGGATCGGATCTGCGATCCCCGGACCCTGATCGCCAGCAACACCTCATCCATCCCCATCACGGAACTGGCCGCCGCCACCCAGAGGCCGGAAAAGGTTCTGGGAATCCATTTTTTCAGCCCCGTTCCCATGATGCAGGCCGTCGAAGTCATCAAGGGCGTGTCCACTTCCGATGAAACCGCAAAGACCGGAAAGGACTTTGTCATCCAAATCGGCAAGGAGCCCATCATGGTGAACCGGGACATTGCCGGATTCGTCATCAATCGGATCAATTTTCCGTCCACCATCGAGGCCATGAACCTGGTGGAGCAGGGGGTGGCAACAGTCGAGGATATCGACAAGGGGCTTCGCCTGGCATCCGGGAGAAAGATGGGCATTTTTGAAACCGGAGACATGGTGGGCCTGGACATCACTTACGGGGCCATGATGTCCATTTATAAAGAAACCGGAGATCCCCGGTTCTATCCCCCTTTGCTGCTCAGGCGCAAAGTCAAGGCCGGGCAACTCGGCCGGAAAACCGGCAGGGGCTGGTACACATACAACGAAGACGGAACCCGAAAAGAATAAGGAAACGCAGACGTCATGGGACATTTCAAGGTCAATCAGAAAGACATTTTCTTCATATTGAAGGAACAGCTCAATTACGGTCACCTCTGTACCCTGGACCGATACAGGGATTTGAATGAAAAAACCCTGGATCTGATGGTCAGTGAAGCCATCAGCTTTGCCAGGGGCGTTCTGGATCCCCTGAATGAAATCGGGGAAACTAGGGGCCTGACATTTGACAAGGGCAGGGTTTTATGCCCGCCGGAGTTTAAAAAAGCCTTTAAACAATATGGGGATGATGGCTGGACAGCCGCGGCCAGGGACCCGGAATACGGCGGCCAGGGCTTTCCCCACATGATGCGTATCATTATCAACGACATGATGTATGGGGCCTGCCAGTCCTTCAACATGGCTCCGAGCCTGACCCACGGCGCGGCCCATTTGATTGAAAGTTTCGGCAGCAATGAGCTCAAAGACCGATTTGTCCCCAGAATGTTCGGGGGCGAATGGGCCGGCACCATGTGTTTGACCGAATCCAATGCCGGGTCCAATCTGGCCGATATCGAGACGACCGCATTCCGGGAAGGGGATCATTTTAAGATTAAGGGAACGAAAGTTTTCATTTCCTGGGGGGACCACGATCTGACGGACAATATCATCCATCTGGTGCTGGCGCGGATTGATGGCGCGCCCGAAGGGGTGCGGGGCATTTCCCTTTTTGTCGTACCGAAGATCCGCGTCAATGACGATGGGTCTCTGGGTGCGCCCAACGATGTGGTCTGCGGATCCATTGAGGAAAAACTGGGGCTCCACGCCTCTCCGACGGCGGTTCTGAATTTCGGCACTGCGGACGGCTGCATCGGTTATCTCTGCGGTAAGGAAAACAACGGTCTGGCCCACATGTTTCAGATGATGAATGCCGCAAGAATCAATACGGGTGTCAGCGGCATGACCCTTGCCGGCACGGCCTACCGAAACGCCCTGGAATATACCCGGGAGCGCGTTCAGGGAAGAGATATTGCCCGAAGAAAAGACGGCAACGTGCCTATTATCGATCACCCGGATGTGCGGCGCATGCTGCTGTGGATGAAGGCCATGGTGGACGGCATGCGTTCCCTGATTTATACCGGCGCTTACTGGGCGGAGCTGGCTCTTGAGATGCCGGATGGGACGGAAAAAGATCGGTATCAGGACCTGGTGGATTTCACGACCCCCATTATCAAGGCCTACTGCTCGGATATGGGATTTCGGGTGTGCGAAACCGCCATTCAGTGCCTGGGCGGTTATGGATTCTGCAGGGATTATCCGCTGGAGCAGTATTTGAGAGACGCCAAGATCATGTCGCTTTACGAGGGAACCAACGGGGTCCAGTCCATGGATCTGATGGGTCGGAAAATGACGATCCGGGACGGCGCGCCATTTAACGCGTTTAAAACTGAAATCGATCGGTTCTGCGAGAAACACCGGGAGCATCCGGAACTGGGCGACAGGGTGCGGGCGCTTGCCGGAGTCGGGACACGTCTGTGGGAAGCTGCCGGGGAGATGAAAAACCGGATGACCACGGATCCCCTGCAGTGGGCTTCCTATACCTATCCGGCCCTGATTGCTTTCGGGGAAGTTGCCATGGCCTGGCGCCTGCTCGATATGGCTATCATTGCCCATCCCTCTACCCGGAAAAAAGGCAAGGAAAGTGATTTCTACAAAGGAAAGGTACTGCAGGCGACATATTTTGTGGACATGACCCTGCCCCATACCCTGGCCACCATCGAAACCTGTTGCCGCCACGGCAGAGAGATTCTGGATATCCCGGACAATGCATTTTAAGAGGTATGTATGAAAGAAGCTGTAATTATCGGAGCCGTCAGAACCCCCGTGGGCAAGTATATGGGGGCGCTTAAAACCGTTGAAGCCTATGATCTGGCGGCTCTGGCGCTTAGTGGAGCCGTCAAACAGGCCAATATCGATCCGGCGCTGGTGGATGAAGTGGTCATGGGCCAGTCTTATCAGAACGGAGAATATGTCAATATCGCCCGGATGGCTCTACTGAAAGCCGGATGGCCGGAAAGCATTCCGGGAATCACCCTGGACCGGCGCTGCTGCACGGGGCTGGATGTGGTCCGTTTTGCCACGGCCCTGATTGCTTCCGGCCAGGCCGAGATCGTGGTTGCGGGCGGTGTGGAGAGCATGAGCAATGCCGAGTTCTATCTTCCCGGTAGCATGAAATGGGGCGTGGGCGGAACCCGGGGCATGCCGAAGGGTCACGGGGATCTTGCGATCTGGGGCCTGCCGTTTTTTGATCGGATTCAGCGGGCAAGGGTCATGTCCCAGCCGGAAGATCGATACGGCATTCTGCCCTCCATGATGTCCTGGGCCGAAACTGCGGCAAAAGAAGAGAATGTAACACGCCAGAGCTGCGATGAATGGGCGGTTGAAAGCCACAAAAAAGCCTGCGCTGCCATGGAAGCCGGAAAGTTCATGGATGAAATCATTCCGGTATCCGTGATGCAGCCAAAGGGCGCCCCGGTGATCGTGGACCGGGATGAAAACCCCAGAGCCGACACGACTCTGGAGAAACTGGTAAAATTAAAACCGGTTCTGGGCGGCGTCTGTACCGCCGGCAACTCATCCACGGAGAACGACGGGGCCGCGGCCGTGATCGTGGCATCGGCAAAGAAAGCGGCAGAGCTGGGGATCAAACCCTTTGCAACGTTCAGAAGCTGCGCAGTGGCCGGGGCCGATCCCAGGCGGGCCTACAAAACCGTTCCCATCGCCGTTGAAAAGGCGCTGGCCTTAGCGGGCCTGGGCATGGGGCAAATGGATCTGATTGAGATTCAGGAAGCCTTTGCAGCCCAGGTTCTGGCGGATCTGAATGAAATGGGCGTCGGCCCCAAGGATTACCCAAGGGTCAATGTTAACGGTTCCGGCATATCTCTGGGTCATCCCATTGCCTGCACCGGAACCCGAGTTCTGGTCACCCTGCTTCATGAAATGAGACGGCGCGGTGTCCGATATGGACTGGAATGCATCTGCGGGGGCGGTGGTCTGGGCATTGCCGCCATACTTGAACAAAAAATCGGAGGATAGAACGTGAACAATAATATTCATGACGTTGTGGTAATCGATGCCGTACGAACGGCTTTTGGGCGCGCCGGTGAAAAAGGCATATTCTGGAATACCCGGGCCGAGGATCTGTCTGTTGCCGTGCTGAAGGCCCTGATGGCAAGAAATCCCCAGGTAAAGCCCAGCGATATCGAAGATGTGATCTGGGGAGCAACGAACCAGATCAAAGAGCAGGGGGGCACTATCGGCAGGATGATCTCGATGCTGGCGGACTGGGGATGGGAAATTCCCGGATGCTCGGTGGATCGTATGTGCGCGGGCGGGCTGACCGCCACGGGTTTCGGCGTTTCCTATATCGCCAGCGGCATGGCGGATTGTCTGATCGCGGGCGGGGTAGAGCACATGGGACATCTGCCCATGGGGTTCATGCGGGACAATCATCCCCGATTCGAAGAAGTGATGGGAGATGCTTCGGCATTTAACATGGGCATGACCGCTGAGAATATTCATGACCGGTTCCCCGAGTTTACCAAGGAAATGGCCGACGCGTACGCCGCGGCCTGTCAGAAAAAAGCAAGTTTGGCCATCCAGTCCGGCAAAATGAAGAACATGATCATTCCCATCGATGTGGAGATGGCGGACGGAACCCGGTTGACCGCGGACAAGGATCAGCATCCGCGTCCGGAAACCACAATCGAAACGCTTGCCGGGCTGAAAACCCCTTTCCGGGAACAGGGCGGCCGGGTATCTGCCGGAAATGCTTCAGGCTTGAACGACGGGGCTGCAGCGGTACTTTTGATGAGCGCGTCAAAAGCCAAAGCCCTGGGAATTGCACCGAGCATGCGATGGGTGTCCACCGGAATTGCCGGTGTGGATCCGAGAATCATGGGCACGGCCCCGGTTCCGGCTACCCTGAAAGCACTTGCAAAAGCCGGTTTGAGCATGAAGGATATCGACATCATCGAGGTCAACGAGGCATTTGCCGTTCAGGCCCTTTATGATCTGGACCGGCTGGGGCTGAAAGCCGATGATCCCCGGGTCAATATCTGGGGCGGCGCCATTGCTTACGGGCATCCGCTGGCATCATCGGGACCCCGCCTGATTGCCTTCATGGCCGGGCTGTTCAAGGAAAACCCCAAAGCCCGTTATGGTCTAACCACCATGTGTGTGGGTCGGGGCCAGGGATATTCGATGATATGGGAAAACATGAATTGATAGGCATCCGGAGAAAAACTTATGGGAAATCGATTTGAAAAGGAATACAGCGACAGGCTGATCTCGGCGGAACAGGCCGCTGGATTGGTAAAATCCGGAGACAGCATTCATTTCGGCGGTGCCGCGAATGTGGCGACCGTGATTGACAAGTACCTGGCCAGAAGAAAAGCCGAACTGGAGAACGTCACCATACGTTCCTACATCGATACCGCCAGGTACCAGATCTTCGATGCCGACCCCGAAGGCGAGGTGTTTAAATGGCACAGCGGATTTGTTCTGGGATTTACCCGGGAACAGTCCAAAAAACGCGGGATCGGCGTCTATATTCCCAGTACCTGGCACAATGTGCCCGCGTTTATCCGAAGCAGTCTGAAATTTGATATCTTCTTTCTGGTAACCGCGCCGATGGATTCGGCCGGATATTTCAATTTCGGTCTGACCGTTGGTGAAACCATGGCCATCGCGGATGTGGCGGATAAAATCGTTGTCATTGTCCGGAAGGACATGCCGACGATCTTCGGTGGTCACGAAGAGACCATTCACATCTCGCGGGTGGCCCATGTTGTCGAAGACGAAGAATTTGAAACCTTTTGCCTGCCGATGGCCAAAGCCGCACCGCAGGATAAAATGATCGCCGAGAACATCCTTGGGGCAAACCTGATCAAAAACGGATCGACGCTGCAGATCGGCATCGGCGGACTTCCCAATTCGGTTCTGGACCTGCTGAAAGACGGCGGATTCAAAAACTGCGGCTTTCACACCGAGATGCTGACCGAAAAGATGCTGGATCTGATCGAAGCCGGCGTGGTCACCAACAGTGAAAAAAAGATGGACAGATTCAAGTCCGTCTTCGCCTTTTGTTTGGGAAGCCGGAAATTGTACGATTTTGCTGATCGCAATCCCGCCTTTGCCACATATCCGGTCAGCTACACCAATAGCCCCCTGGTCATTGCCGGCCAGCCGAACATGTTTTCTCTGAACAGCGCGGCCCAGGTGGATCTGACCGGGCAGATCGCCTCCGAGCAGATCGGTGGCGACAGGCCGGTTCAGATCAGCGGCACCGGCGGACAACTCGACTTTGTCATGGGAACCATGTTGTCCCATGACGGAAACGGGGTCAGCGTGATCGCCCTATACTCGGAGCACAAGGGAATATCCAAAATTGTCACCATGCTTCCCAAAGGCGCCAATGTCACGGTTCCCAGGTCCATGGTGGATCATGTGGCCACGGAATGGGGAATCGCCCGCCTGCGAGGTCTGACGATTGGACAACGGGCCAGGGCATTGATTTCCATCGCGCATCCCAGAAACCGGGAGGCGCTGGAAAAAGAGGCAAAAGATGCCGGACTGCTTCCTTACACACGCGCCACGGACAGCAAGTTGCCCAGAGGGGTAATCGTTCGTAAAGAATAGCTTATAGCCCATCAGTATAGATTTTAAGGAGATTTGAGAAATGAATTTCGGACTTTCCAAGGAACATGAAATGCTGCGAAAAGCGGTTCGGGAGTTTGCAGCCAAAAAAATAGCGCCGTTTGCCGATCAGTGGGATGCTGAAAATTACCTTCCGGTCAAGGAAGTCATCCAGCCCATGGGAGATCTGGGTTTTTTCGGGGCCGTTATTCCGGAAGAATACGGCGGAGAAAACATGGGATGGATGGCCGCGGTCATCATCACGGAGGAAATTGCCAGGGCATCCAGTTCCCTGCGGGTACAGTACAACCTGCTGGGACTGGGCTGTGCCTATCCCATCTACTGCTACGGAACCGAAGCCATCAAGCAAAAATATGTGCCCAAACTCTGCAGCGGCGAATACCTGGGCGGATTTGCCATTACCGAACCGGATGCGGGTTCGGATATCATGTCCATGAAAACCATTGCCGAAGACAAGGGCGACCACTGGCTGGTAAACGGTTCCAAAACCTGGATTTCGAACGCGAATCAGGCCGACATCGTGATCTGCTACTGCTATACCGACCCTATCAAAAGAAGCAAGGGAATGTCCGCCCTGGTGATCGAGCTGAAGAATTTCAACGGTATCACCACGACAAACCTGGAAAAAATGGGCTCCCATTCTTCGCCCACCGGAGAGATTTTTTTCAACAACACCAAGGTTCCCAAGGAAAATATTCTGGGAAAGCCCGGAGACGGGGCCAATATCGTTTTCAGCTCTTTGAACAACACCCGGATATCGGCTGCGGCCGGAGCCGTGGGATGCGCCCAGGCCTGTCTGGACATGGCCGTAAAATACTGCAACCAGAGAAAGCAGTTCGGAAAGCCGATCGGAGAGTTTCAGATGAACCAGGACATGATCGCCCAGATGTCCACGGAGATCGAGGCTGCCCGCCTTCTGGTCTACAAAGGGGCCTGGCAGAAGGATCAGGGCCATCTGAATAACGGCCTGGAAGTGGCCCAGGCCAAATACATGGCCGGCGAGGTGGCCATGAAATGCGCCAATTTCGCCATGCGGATCATGGGCGCTTACGGCTATTCCACGGAATACCCGATTGCCCGCTATTACCGGGATATTCCCACATACGTGATCGTTGAAGGCTCCGCGAACATCTGCAAGCAGATCATTGCCATGGATCAGCTCGGATACCGAAAAGCCAGCCGTTAGAAATGCCGAAACAGATAGAATCGGACTTGGGAAGAGAAATATTTTAATCTTTTTCCAGTTAAAATATAAACGCATTATGACCAATTTGGAGGGATTAATGACAACCGGGGAAAAGATGGACAAAATGGGGTGGAGAGTGACGATAGCGATCGTCCTTGCCATGATTGTAGACGGACTTGACCTTCAGGTACTGGCGCTTGCAATGCCAAGCTTCATGAAAGAGTTGAAAATGTCCCCGATCATGACCGGTGCCCTCAGCACCTATACGCTGATCGGGATGGGCTTGGGGGGGATTTTTGCGGGCTGGACGTCGGATCGCGTCGGCCGGGTCCGTGTAACATGGTGGTCCATCCTGTTGTTCTCCATATGCACGGGAGTTATCGGCATGGCCAATCAATATTGGCAGATTGCCGTCATGCGGTTCATCTCCGGGCTGGGACTGGGCGCCGTCTATATGATCGGCAACCTTCTGGTCGCCGAGTATGTCCCGACGCGGATCCGAAATACGGTTCTCAGCATCGTCATGGCAGGCTGGTCCGTGGGTTATGTGATCGCTGCCCTGATTTCGGGATACGTGATGCCCAAATGGGGCTGGCGGCCCATGTTCCTGATCGCGGTCCTGCCCGGGTTTATTTGCCTTTTTCTCATGCGCGGACTGACCGATCCGCCCAGTTGGTTCGCGGCACGCGCGGCGGCACGCAACAATCCGAAAAAGAAGAATGAATTTGGAATCATCTGGAAAGATAAAAAGCTCCGGTCGATCTTTCTTCTCTGGAGTCTTGCGTCACTTGGCCTTCAATACGGGTACTACGGGGCAAACACCTGGCTTCCGAGCTACCTGGTCAAGGATCTCGGCGTGGATCTGAAAAGCATGGGCTGGTACCTGGCCACAACTTATGCCACGGGAATTTTCTTTAAATCGCTTGTCGGCTGGTTGGGCGATAAATTCGGACGGCGGGTGATGTGGGTTGTTACGGGGATCACGGTTGCGATATATATTCCCCTGGTCATTAATTTTGCCACGAAAACCAACGTTGCCTATCTTCTGCTGGTTTTCGGGGGACTCTACGGAGCGCCTTATGCCATTTTCGCCACCTATCTGAGTGAAAGTTTTCCCACTTCGGTTCGTGGCACCGCCATGGCAACTTCTTATAATTTGGGCCGGGTAGGTTCGCTTATTTCTCCGGTGCTGATCGGCTGGGCAGCCACCAATTATTCCATTGGCGCCGGTATCGCCACCTGTGGAATAGCTTATCTGATGTGTGCCTTGCTTCCCGGCATTTTCATCCAGGAAAAAATGTATGATCCCAGAGCCGTTGTTGTTGATCCGGTGGCAACGGGTGAAGCATCCTAGTTTTGAATCAGGCCCGTGCAACCGCAAGGCTGCACGGGCAGCCAAAATTTCGATCAAGCTGTAACGTAAAGGAGAATATAATTGCCTTCATACCAGAACATAAAATTCGATTTGAACGGGCATATCGCCATCATCACCATCGATCACCCGCCGGCTAATACCTGGAATCTGGCGACATTGAATGAATTCGAGGATGCGATCGGTGTTGTGGAAAATGACAGCAATGTCCGGGTCCTTATCCTTACCGGCGAAGGCGAGAAGTGTTTTTCAGCAGGTTTTGATGTCAGCGATGCCCTCAATGCGCCCATCATCAGCCCCAAGGCGCGCACGTTGTGGCGAAGGATCGATCGCTTCTCCAAACCGGTCATCGCCGCCATCAACGGCCATGCGCTCGGCGGCGGGCTTGAGCTGGCCATTTCCTGCCATTTCAGGATCATGGCGGATGCGCCCAAGGCCATGGTCGGCCTTACGGAACTCAACCTGGGCATCATTCCCGGCTGGGGGGGTTCTCAGCGCCTTTCGCGGATCGTGGGCCGATCCAGGGCACTTGAAATGATCCTGCTGAGCAAAAAAGTCTCCGCTGCGCAAGCATTTGAGATCGGGCTCGTTAATCAGCTATCCGCACCCGGCGCGCTGATGGAAGACGCATTGGCTTTAGCAAGAGAATTGGCCGATCGCCCGCCGATTGCCGTGCGCTGCGTACTGGACGCTATTTCGGCGGGGCTGTACGAAGGACTCGATGCCGGGCTGGATGTGGAAGCTCAGGGCAGTGCAACGGTTCGAAGCAGCGAAGACTGCAGGGAAGGCTTTACCGCTTTTCTTGAAAAGCGAAAACCAGTTTTTACCGGCAGATAAACGGGATTTCCAATGAGCCTCTTGTTTGAAACCATGAAAATCGGCAGACTCCGGCTGCGCAACCGTTTTGTCCGGTCCGCCACCTATGACGGCTGTGCGGATAAATGCGGTCATGTAACTGAAAAACAGATTCATCTTTTTGAAGAGTTGGCCAGGGGCGGGGTGGGACTGATCGTGAGCGGCATTGCCAGCGTCCATTCTTCGGGCCGGATTTCCGCCTTTCAGAACATCGTCAGTGATGATTCAGCCATACCTGGGCTGAAAAAACTCGTCCATGCAGCCAATTCCCACGGCGCCGGAATCGCCCTGCAGCTCTTTCATGGCGGCAGGGAATCGGCTGTGTATCAGAAACACAGAAAATCCGAAGCTGTTGCACCATCGGTGGTCGCAAACGATCCTTATTGCGATCTGAAATACCGGACTATGATGGAAGATGAAATCATCGAAGTCATCGGGGCTTTCGGCGACGCTGCTGTCAGGGCTCGAGAAGCGGGTTTTGATGCTGTTCAGGTTCACGGGGCCCATGCCTATCTGCCCAGCTTGTTTTTATCCCCTTTTACCAATCTCCGAACCGATACCTGGGGAGGCAGTCCGGAAAAACGGCTGCGCTTCCTTCACGAAATCTATAAAGACATTCGAACAAAGGTCGGCGATGATTACCCGGTGATGATTAAAATCGGAGTTGCGGACGGATTTCCCGAAGGACTTCAATTTTCCGAAGGCAAAACCGCTGCCGTCCGTTGTGCCGAGTGGGGTTTTGATGCCATCGAAATCAGCCAGGGATTGAGGGGCAAGCGATACAGCCAGACGGAATTCCGTACAAAGATCAAGGGTCCGGATCAGGAAGGGTATTTCAGGCCCTGGTGCAGACAAATCAAGGAAGCGGTCAAGGTTCCGGTCATGATGGTCGGCGGACTGAGAAGTTTTGGGATGATGGAGGAAGTCATCCGGAATCGGGATGCGGATTATATTTCCCTGTGCCGGCCCCTGATCCGGGAGCCCGACATGATCGGCCGGTGGGAAAAAGGGGAGGGTGGCACGCCTTCCTGTGTTTCCTGCAATCTTTGCTTTGAAGCGTTGCTTAAGGGCATACCGCTTCACTGCGCATATGAGTCGAGCATCCGTTTGAGGCGGTCCCGATCGGATTCCATTTGATCATGGGGAACAACCCGCAGCAGCTCCTCCAGGGTCGTCATGCCTGCAAGTACCCTTCTGAAGCCGTCTTCCAGCAAGGTTGCCCGCCCCCCGGGTGCAAACACCTTTTGCCGCAACAGGATATCGTCCGGCTTGCGGTTTAATGCCGCCAACTCCTCACGGGTTGGGAGCCAGAGCTCAATAATGGGTAGTCTGCCGCTGTATCCGGTGTAATTGCATCTGGCGCATCCCTTGCCTTTCTTAAAGGCGACGTGCGGACTGGCAGGAAGCCCGAACTCCTCCAGTATTTTCGGCGATGGGGTGTGCGGGGCAGCACATTCGCGGCAAATTTGACGGACCAGGCGCTGGGCGAGCACGCAGCGAAGTGTCGATGAAACGATGCTTGCCTCGATGCCGATGTCGAGCAGGCGGTTGACAACGCCGGTGGAATCATTGGCATGAAGTGTGCTGAGTACGGTGTGGCCGGTCATGGCCGCACGTAAGGCGACCATCGCTGTTTCCGAGTCCCTGATTTCACCGACCAGAATGTTGTCGGGATCCTGGCGCAAAAAGGAGTGAAGCAATTTGGCATAAGTGTTGCCGATAATTTCGTTGACTTCTGTCTGGGTGACGCCTTCAAGCGCATATTCTATCGGGTCTTCAACCGTCAGGGTCTTCGATTCCGGGGTAGTGATTTTTGAAAGAAAGGCATGGAGCGTGGACGATTTGCCGGAGTCGGCTGGACCGGTAACCAGAAAAATGCCCGCCGGTTTGTTCAGAGCATGACTTAACTCCTTGATCTGATCAGGGAAATATCCAAGACTCTCGAGCGATTTGAATTTATTGCTCTTGTCGACCATGCGAATAACCACGTTTTCACCGTACTGGGCGGGAACCGTCGAGACGCGACAATCGATGCATCGAATGTCATCGGCCTTTATTGCTTTTATTGCGAAGCTGCCATCCTGTGGCCGGCGGCGTTCGGCAATATCCATATCACAGAGAGTCTTGATTCTTGAAAAAATCTTTTGTCTGTTGGCGTTGATCAGCTCTTTATCTTCACCCATGTTAAGGGTCTGAAGCATGCCGTCAATCCGGTATCGGACGGTCATGCCTTTTTCCGTGGATTCGAAATGAATATCTCTGGCTCTCTTTAAAATACCCATAAAAAGTAGTTTTTTTACGAAATAGTCGATATCGGTGTGAGTGACATCTCCGATCATTTTGGGTCTGGCAGGATCCCGGAATGCGTCTTCGGAGATTTCGAAAAAAGGCGCCGTATGTGTAGCAGCCATTGGGCTTTCGATATTGTAAAGTTGTTGCATGGCAGCGGCGATATCACGCTCTTTGGCAATGACAGGTATGATCCGGAACTGAGTGAAGTTTTCAATCTGCCTCAATTCGTTCCGAGGCAGTGGATACGCCATGGCAACCGTGATGCTTTGACCATCCGAGGCAATGGGGACGATCTTGTGCTTTTGAGCGTAATTTGCGTTAAGAATCCGTGCCATCTCCGGGTCAAGATTAAACTGGGCAATATCCATATACGGAAGATCATACTGGCTGGCAATGGCCCGTGCCAGGTGTTCCTCACTCACCAGATTCAACTTGAGCAATGCCTTTTCGAGCGGAATCCGTTCCCTCCGACTCAGATTGATGGCATCGTTTAGTCCGGATTCATCGTTCAGCATGTTTTTAAGAAGTATTTTACTAAGTTTCTGTCTCTTATTGGTGCGGTCGAGAAGCAGTTCAAGGTCATCCGAACGCAGAACACCCATCTGGCAAAGAATCTGTCCCAATGGCAATTCCGGGGTTGATAGCTGTTTTACAAGCGCATCCTGAATGTGTCCGGCAGTGACGAGTTCGTTTTCTATCAGCAATGTACCAAGTCTGACTTCGGACATGGGGGTTCCTTCATCTTGGAGTTGATGATCCGATATCGCAAGTAATATAAAAAGATATCCATTTGACTAATTTATGAAGTAACGTATCAAATTGGTTGTACAAAATGTCAACTTGTATGCCGTTATATTTTATAAAAATTCAGTAGCACCTGCCCGGAACCCTGTCAAGAACAGTTTCGGTACATCCGTTCCACTCGTGGTTTCATTGAAGGCACTTCTGACAGCATCATCAAAAAAGGGTCGGTTTGTCCGGATGCATTTTTGCAGCCTTTCGGCCAAACGGAATCCCCAGTTTTCGCATCCGTTTCCGCAGCGTGGACGGATGCGTGTTCAGATGCCCGGCAGCCCCTTTTTCCCCTTCCACACGGCCGTGACACATGTCCAGGACCCGGCGGATGTGATGGCTCGTCATTGCGTTCAGATCCAGGATTTCCGGTGCCGGTAAGGGTAAAATTCGGTCCACTCCGGTGTTATCGGTTTTGGGCGCGATATCGTCAAAGACCAGCGCCTCTCCCCGGCTGAGAATCAGGGCCCGCTCCACCGCATTTTCCAGCTCGCGGACATTGCCGGGCCAGTGGTAGGCCATCAGGCGCTCAAGGGCGCCGGATGCCAGTCCCGGAGCCGGGCTCCGCTTCATCTCGCGGGCTTTTTTTTGAATAAAGTGCTGAACCAGGGCCGGCAGATCCATCATTCGGTTGCGAAGGGGCGGGATGGATATCGGAAACACCCGAAGACGGAAATACAGATCTTCCCGGAACGCGCCGGTACCCAGCATTTTTTCAAGGTTCCGATGAGTGGCGGCAATGACGCGGATATCCACGGCAATCGGGCCCGATCCACCGATGCGCTCGATCTCTTTTTCCTGGAGTACGCGAAGCAGCCGGACCTGTGCTTCCAGGGACAGTTCTCCGATTTCATCCAGAAACAAGGTGCCGGTATTGGCCCGTTCGATTCTGCCTCTTTTCTGGGAAAGGGCGCCTGTAAACGCGCCTTTTTCATGTCCGAACAGTTCGCTGTCCATCAGGGTCGGGGGGATGGCGCCGCAATTGACTTTGATAAACGGCTCCTGTCTGCGCAAAGAGGCTTTGTGAATGGCATTGGCCACCACCTCCTTGCCGGACCCGGTTTCACCGAGCAGCAGCACCGGACTGTCCAGGGGTGCCACCTGCCGGACCAGATCCATGACGGGCTTTAATCCGGAATCCGAACCAATGACATCCTCGCCGACCATCCGCCGCAGCTCATCCTGCAAATACCGGTTGTCGTCCGCCAGAAGATCCCGGAGTTTCTTCAGCTCACGGTATCGCAGGCTGTTGGTCAGGGCCACGGCAAAAGGCTCGTTGATCATGCCGATGAGCTGGACATGTTCATCCGTGAAAGGGATGCGGCCGTTTCCGAAAATAGCCAGAACCCCCAGGAGCTTTCCCTCCAGAACCAGGTCGGAAACCACGGCCGGCAGATCCAGGGCATTGAATTTCTCGGCGACCGGACTGCACACCGGATCATCCCCGAGTCTGGGGATGGCCCGGACCCGGATCAGTCCCTGTTTTTCAATGCGCTTTCGCGTCAGGTCCGAGAGCTGGGAATTCAGGGCCATGGCCCTGAATCCTTCGCGGGTGGCATTTGCCACGGTTTCCACAACACCCGCATCGCGATGATAGATATGAAGGCTCATCTGGCTTGCCGGCAGAAAATCCTGAATGTACAGCAGACATTGCCACAGGGCTTTTTCAATTTCCAGACTGCCGCAGATCCGGAGCGTGACCTGTCGGAAAAAATCTTTTTCATCGATGTTCATGATTTATCCGGTAGCGTGATGGCATTTACGCAAGTTTATTTTTTAAAGCGATGCGTCAGTCCTATAAAATCATTACCCAGGAACAGTTATATTGTAAAACCGGCAAATAGTATAGATATAACTGTACCAGGGGGTTGATCTTTTCTGCCAATATGTTATCTATTCGAATTGTTGAATCAATTTGAATTGGCACGACTTGTGCTGGTATATACGGCGCCGTCCCGGCTATCATCACCCTGAAAGAAGCCGCCGGGCTGAGTCTTGCCTGCCCGATAAAAATATAAATTAATCTGAAAAGAAATCAAGGAGACACCCTCATGGCACAAGTAATTACAGACAAAAGAGATGTGGAGTTTGTCCTTCACGAACAGTTGGAAGTTGAAAAACTGGCAAAACACGAACGCTTTGCCGAGTTTACTAAAAAAACAGTGGATTTGATCCTTTCCGAAGCCCGCAATCTGGCTGTTAAGGAAATGTTGCCCGTCCTGAAAATCGCCGACGAGGAAGGATGCAAACTTGAAAATGGCACGGTCAAGGTTCCGGAACCTTTCCATCGCATTTACGATCTTTTCAAGGAAGGCGAATGGATTGCCTTGTGCGATGATCCCAAATGGGGTGGACAGGGCATGCCGGCAGCCGTTGCCCAGGCGGTAAAAAACTATTTTTACGGGGCCAATTTCCCGTTTACCCTGACCATTCTTTTGTCTCACGGAGCCGGAAAACTGGTGGAGAGATTCGGCACGGAAAAACAAAAAAATCTGTTTCTGAAAAAAATGTACAACGGCGAATGGAGCGGGACCATGCTCCTTACCGAACCTCAGGCCGGCTCGGATGTAGGAGCCTTGACGACAACTGCCGTGAAAAACGACGACGGCACGTATTCCCTTTCCGGAAACAAGATTTTTATCTCCAGCGGGGAGCATGACCTGGTGGAAAACATCATCCATCCGGTTCTGGCCCGGATCGAAGGCGCGCCCGCGGGCACCTCCGGCATTTCCCTGTTTTTGGCCCCAAAAATCTGGGTCAACGACGACGGCAGCCTGGGAGAACCCAACGACGTCGTTTGCACCGGCATTGAAGAAAAAATGGGCATCCACGGAAGCCCCACCTGCTCCCTGACCCTGGGCGGGAAGGGTCAGTGCCGGGGAACCCTGCTGGGTGAAGAAAACAAAGGCATGCGGGCCATGTTCGTCATGATGAACGAGGCCCGTCTGGATGTGGGGATGCAGGCACTGGGATGCGCGTCCGCATCCTTGCAGAATGCGCTGAACTACGCCAGGGAACGCGTCCAGGGCAGGCATCTTCTGGCCGGCGGAAAGGACGCTCCCCCGGTTCCCATCATTCAGCACCCGGATGTGCGCCGGATGCTTCTGAACATGAAGGCCTATACGGAAGGGGGCCGGAGCATTATCTATTTCATCGGCTTTTGCGAGGACATGATTCATGTCAGCAAGGACCCGGCTGAAATAACCAGGTATCAGGGACTCATTGATCTGTTGATTCCCATTGCCAAGGGCTATGTATCGGACAGGGCATTTGAGGTATGCAGCCAGGGGGTTCAGATTTTCGGCGGATATGGTTATACCAAGGAATATCCCCAGGAGCAGCTTCTTCGGGATTGCAAGATCACCCATATCTACGAGGGCACAAACGGCATTCAGGCCATGGATCTTCTGGGAAGAAAACTGGGGCTCAATAAGGGTCAGCCTTTCAGGGATCTGTTGACAGAAATCCGGAAAACCGTTGAAGCCGCCAAAAATCTGAGCGGCCTTGAAGATCTGGCCGAAAAGGCCGAGGCGATTTCGGTGGAACTGGAAAAGACCGCCGACTTCATCGGCAGGATGGCCGCATCCGACAATACCTTGACCGCTTTCTCCCATGCCTATACGTTTATGGACGTCACGGGCGATACGGTTACGGCATGGATGCTGCTTTGGCGGGCGGTTGTGGCTGCCAAAAAACTGCAGGAAGGTGCAAAGAGCAAGGATACGGTATTCTATGAGGGACAGATCGCAACTGCGAGGTTCTTTATCAATACGGTTCTGCCGGTAACCTTCGGAAAAATAAATGTGATCCTCACCATGGACAGCACGGCAACCGATCTTGCCGAAGATGCCTTCGGTGGAAAATAAAAGGAGATAAAGGAATGAAAGACGTAGTCATTGTTTCCGCCTGCCGCACCGCCATCGGCGCATTCGGCGCCAGCCTGAAAGACTTAAACGGCGCAACGCTTGCCAGCATCACCATGAAAGAAGCCGTCAGACGGGCCAATATCGACCCGGCCCTGATCGATGATGTGCGCTACGGGTGTTGCCTGGAACATCACGACACCCTGAACACGACGCGGGTGGCCGCGCTCATGGCCGGCATTCCGGAAACCGTGACGGCCGCCACCATCAACCGGGTCTGCATTTCCGGCATGGAAGCCGTGGTTTCGGGCATGGCCATGATTCAAGCCGGCATGGCCGATATCATCCTGGCCGGCGGCGTGGAGCACATGTCCGGCGTTCCCTACACGGTCCCCGGAGCCCGCTGGGGATGCCGGCTTCAGGATCAGCAGTTTGTCGATGCCATGATTCATGCCCTGCATTGCGGCTCCATGATCATGCCCCTGGATGCCACGGCACCGCTCAATCTGGAAGAAGCCCCGGCCAAATTCTTTGCCGGCAAACCCTATATCATGGGACATACCGCCGAATTCGTGGCCCATCTTCACAACATCAGCCGCGAGGAAATGGATGAGGTGGCCTTAAGAAGCCACAATAACGCCGAACGGGCCACGCTCGACGGCTCTTTTAAAGAGGAAATCGTTCCGGTTGAAGTTCCCCAAAGAAAAAAGCCGCCGATTATTTTCGATAAGGACGAGCATTTCCGCCCCGGCATGACCATGGAACAACTGCAGAAACTGCCTCCGGGATTCATTCCCAAAACCGGCAAGGTCACGGCCGGCAATTCCAGCGGCCTCAATGACGGCTCAGCCGGCATGATCATCATGTCCGCTGAAAAAGCCAAGGAGCTGGGCCTTACCCCCATCGCCCGGATCAAGGCCACTTCAAGAGGCGGCTGCCATCCGGCGATCATGGGCCTTTCCCCGGTTCCGGCCATTAAAAACCTGCTGGATAAAAACAAACTTAAACTGGCGGATTTCGAGCTGATCGAAGTCAATGAAGCCTTTGCGGCCCAGTACATCGGCTGCGAAAGAGAACTGGGCCTGAATCGAAAGATCACCAACGTCAACGGCTCCGGCATCGGCCTGGGACACCCCGTTGGCGCAACCGGCGCCCGGATCATGGTCACCCTGATTCATGCCATGAAAAAACGCGGCAACACGCTGGGCCTTGCCACCCTCTGCGGCGGCGGCGGCGTGTCCATGGCCTGCGCCATTGAAATGTTGTAAGTGTATCATCACCCGTGAAATTCAAATCAATTCTGGGTTGCCGGTACTGACGCCGGCAACCTCAACCGCATTGGGAGGCAAACATGTCCGATCGGAAGAACACGCCTTTGACTCAGGAAGAATCGGCCCGTTACAACGTCGTCAACAAGGATACCATCGAGTTCTTGAAAAACCGCTACAACAAGGTCAACCGATGGGTCATCGCAGACATGATCCGCAGAAGCCGGTACCACTATCCGGACAAAAAAGCCTTGATTTTCGGAGACAAGAGCCTGACCTATTCCGAGCTTGAAGATCAGTCCAACCAGGTGGCCAATGCCCTGATCGGGCTCGGGGTTCAAAAATACGACCGGGTGGCGATTCTGGCTCACAACACGATCCACCACGTGCTGACCTGGCTGGGATGCTGCAAGGCCGGGGCCGTGTATCTGGCCATCAATTACCTGTTGCGCGGAAAAGACATCACCTATTGCATCAACCATTCCGAAAGCACGGTGTTTATCGTGGAAGATGCGCTGTACGATCTGGTCAAGGATGTTCTGGATGACATGCCGACCGTAAAAACCCTGATCTGGTCCACCCAGGGCGCGGGAAAACCCCCTGTCAACGACCGGTTCAAGGATTTTGATGCCTGGTACCAGGCCCATCCCGCAACCGAGCCGGACACGGTCCTGAACATCGACGATCCCTGCCAGATGACCTATACCAGCGGCACCGAGTCTCTGCCGAAGGGCGTCATCATCAGCAACCAGGCTCTGATGTCCGAGTACATGGGTGCCATCATCGATGGCGGGTACGAATCGGAGGATGTCAGTGTGAACGCCCTTCCCATCTTTCACTGCGCCCAGCGGGACGTGTTCTTGAATCCCATGTTCTGGGTCGGCGCCACCAATATCCTGGTGACGCCGGAAATCGATAAAATCCTGAAAACCATCGCGGACTACAAGGCCACCGTGTTTTTCGCGCCGCCTACGGTCTGGATCGGACTGATGCGCCATCCCGATTTCGATAAATACGATTTGTCCAGTTTAAAAAAATGCTATTACGGCGCATCCATCATGCCCGTTGAAGTCCTGAAGGAAATGATGAAGCGCCTTCCGGGAAGCAAGGTCTATAATTATTACGGACAGACCGAGCTGGCCCCATATCACACGATTTTAAAAGCCAAGGACGCCATGACCAAACTGGGTTCCGCCGGCATGGCCGGTCTGAACATGGAAACCCGCCTGGAAGATGAAGAAAACCTGCCGATCACCGACATCAATGTTCCCGGAGAGATCTGCGGCAAAGGCCCCCATGCCCTGATGATGTACTTCAAGGAACCTCAGAAAACCGAGGAAGCCATGAAAGGCGGATGGTTTCATTCCGGAGATATCGGCGTTCTGGATGCGGACCGGTATATTGCGGTCGTGGACCGCAAAAAGGACATGATCAAAACCGGCGGGGAAAACGTCTCCACCCGCGAGGTGGAAGAAGTGATCTACCAGGACAGCCGCATCGAGGAAGTGGCGGTGGTTGGCATTAACCATCCCTCATGGGTTGAAGCGGTCACGGCCTTTGTCGTGGTCCGGCGCGGTGAAACGGTAACGGAGCAGGAAATCATCGACCGCTGCAAAAAAGAGCTGGCACCCTTCAAGGTGCCCAAGAAAATCATGCTCATGGATGCGCTTCCCAAAACCCCCACCGGAAAAATCCTGAAGCGGGACATGCGCTCGTCCAATAAGGATCTCTTTACCCAGAATAAGTAATTGGTTATGCCCCCATTCTTCAGATAATTATAAGGTAATGGCGGAAGACAGAAGTCTGAAAGATAGTTCAGTCTTCTGTCTTCCATCGTCTGCCTTCAGTCTCAACAAAAGGAGAACCCCATGCACGTACCCATGACCCCCAGTCGAATCCTGAAAAGAGCGGTCAAACTGTATCCTGAAAAAGTGGCGGTGGTGGACGGAGATGTCCGGTGGACTTACAAAGAGGTTGAAAAACGCGTTTATCAGGTATTTCATGCGGAACAGGGAATGGGCATTTCCCCTGGCGGACGGGTGGCCATGCTGGATTTTAACTCCTACCGGTATCTTGAGCTTTATTTCGGCATGGCTTTAACCGGCGATGTGCTGCTGCCTCTTAACATCCGCCTTTCCGCTGCCGAATACACCTATATTTTGAACAATGCCGAAGCCGAAGCCATCATTTTTCATGCCGATTTCAAACCCATGATCGCCAAAATCCGGCCCGAGCTTAAAACCGTGAAGCAGTTTTTCATTGCCGAAGGCCCCGCCGATGATCCGTGGATTACCGGAACCTATGAAGATGCCGTTGGCAAGGCGGCTTCCGATCCCGTGGAATCGACCCTGGAAGATGAAAATGCCCTGCTGAACCTCTATTACACGAGCGGCACCACCGGAAACCCCAAAGGCGTCATGCTGACCCACCGGAACATCTACGCCAACGCGCTGACCACCATCATTTCCTTTAAACTCGAAGACGCCACGGTCTGGCACCACATCGCCCCGCTCTTTCATCTGGCTGATGCGTTTTTTATCTGGTCCGTCACCTATCAGGGCGGAAAACACGTCATGCAGCGCCAGTTTGTGCCAAAGGCCGTTCTGGAAACCATGCAGAATGAAAAAGTCACGGCCGCCATGATGGTGCCGACCATGATCAATTTCCTGCTGAATGTCCCGGAAATGGAAAAATTTGACCTGTCGTCTCTTCAATGGGTCATGGTGGGCGGCGCACCCATGTCTCCGGCCAATGCCAAACGCATGACCAAACAGCTGGGATGCCGGTATGTCTCCGGTTACGGCCTTACCGAAACCTGTCCGCTGCTCACCGTCGGCAATCTTAAGGACACGTTGAAAGATCTTTCCGAAGATGAACAAATGGCCTATATCACCCGCACCGGCCTGGAAGTAACGGGCGTGGATTTAAAAGTCGTGGATTCGGAAGGCAAGGAAGTGCCCAAGGACGGTAAAACCGTGGGCGAGATCATCGCACGCGGAGACAACGTCATGAAAGGCTACTGGAAGCTGCCCCAAGAAACCGAAAAAGCCATTGTCGCAGGCTATTTCCGCACCGGCGATCTGGCAACCGTGGATGCCGAAAATTACATCCTGATCGTGGATCGGGCCAAGGACATCATCATCAGCGGCGGCGAAAACATCTCATCGGTTGAAGTCGAAAACATTCTTTATATGCACCCGGCCGTTCTGGAATGCGCGGTCATCGCCGTGCCGGATGAGAAATGGGGCGAAATCCCCAAAGCCATCGTGGCCCTGAAACCCAATGCCCGGGCAACCGAAAAAGAGCTGGTCGATTTCTGCCGCGAGCGCATGGCCGCCTTCAAGTCCCCCAAATCCATTGCCTTCGTATCCGAACTACCCAAAACCGGCTCCGGAAAAATCCTCAAGACCGAGCTGCGCAAGCGGATTTAAACCCATCAAAACCAAAGACGAAAGGAGAGTGACTCATGAAGATTTCCAAAAAAATAAGTTCCGAAGGATTAACACGGCGAGACTTATTGAAGGGTTCCGGAGTAATCCTTGGCGGCCTGGCCCTGGGCGGCACGATGATCGGTGCCGGGGTTAGCAATACCCTCGCACAGCAACAATGCCCCGATAACGAGTGCAACTACCCTGTGGACCCTGCTTCCACGCAGGAGTATGGATACCCCACCTATCTTTTTCAGAAAGGTGACGTCTTTGTACCGGACAAGGATGCACGGCTGCTCGCCGATAATGAGATGCGGATCACCTTCCTCGGGACGGCTTTCCCCCCCACGCGGAAAGCACAGCAGATGATGAGCATCTTTGTAGAGGTGGGTCCGTGGGTCCCGGACCCCAACGGCGGATTCGGCAAAGCGACCGACTCTTTCGTCTTCGACTGCGGCGCCGGGGCATTAACCAATTATAACGCCATGGGGATTTCGGCAAGCCGGATGGATAAGATCTTCATAACCCATCTGCACGCCGACCACATGAGCGACCTGAGTGCAATCTACTGCTTCGGACCCTCGGCAGACCGCAAATCGCCCCTGTACGTCTGGGGACAAAAGCCATCGGGCGTGAAGAGTCCCAGGCCGCCGCACAGGCTCTATGACGATGGCACCAATGCTTTTTGCAGGAACCTCCGGGAAGCCATGCGGTGGCACACGGAGAGCTTCAGCTTTCTCAGTACGGGCAGGACGGATTACCCAATTCCCACCCGGGAGACCTGGGGACTGCCGTGCGATCCGATCCCGGTTGGAGACGATGCGCCGAATGACGGCTATGGCATGGTCCCCATCGAGCTGGACTGGACAAAATTCGGCGAAGTTCCGGGAGACAACGTCGCTTACCATAACCCGACAACGAAAGTAAAAATCACCCACTTTCCGGTGATCCATTGCCGAAAGGGCTCCATGGGCTTCAAGCTCGAGTGGAATGGCCTGAGCATGATCTACACGAGTGACACCCGGCCGGAAACCCGCTGTATCGACCAGGCCAATAACGTGAATCCAATTACGGGCATTGCCGGGGGGGTGGATGTGTTCATCCACGAGATGATCCTTCCGCCGGAACTGCTGACCATGAAGAATATGGGCTTAACATCTCCGCCAAAGACGGGTGACAACCCTAATTTTGATAAAGGCGTCCAGCAAACGACGAATATCGAAAACAGCTCCCATACGCCGCAAGGGGCCTTCGGGTATCTCTTGAGCCAGATAAATCCTCGTCCGAAGCTCACGGTCATCTCGCATTTCCCGGTGGCCGATGATACTGTCGAATGTGCCATGAACAGCGTCCAGGCACACTTCCCGAACATCGGCTACCCTATATTGAATCGGGATATCGTCTGGTCTACGGACCTGATGGTGTTGAGTGTCAAAAGGGAGGGTCAGAACACCACGATCACCCAGCGAATCGGCAATGTCTCGGATTACACGTTCGGCGCTCCCACGAACATCTATACTTCTCTGCAACCTCCGAAATACCCAACCTCGACCGCCCAGCTCGACCAGTCGACTCTGATAAAGCCGGGCGACAACACCTACTGCGAGAACGGGTATTAATTCTGATTACAGATAACATCATGCAATATAAGAGGAGAGGGAATACACATGAAAATATGGAAATATTCAGGAATTGTTGTCTGTTTCTGCTTTTTCTGTTTTTTTGCCGGCATGTTAGCACCAAACAATGCCAGTAGCCTGACTATCACCGAGTTTTCTTCCGGCCTTACCGCTGGCTGTAATCCCCGGGGGATTGCTTCCGGGCCGGATGGGAATCTCTGGTTTACGGAAGACTCCGGCAACAAGATCGGAAAGATTACCCCGTCCGGCGTCATCACCGAGTTTTCGACCGGTCTTGCCCCAAACAGTTATCCTTGGGGGATTACTTCCGGGCCGGATGGAAACCTCTGGTTCACGGTGTACGCCGGCATTGGAAGGATTACCCCATCCGGAGCCATCACCGTTTTTTCCGCAGGACTTCAAGATTACAGCAGTCCTGTCGAGATCACCGCCGGGCCGGATGGCAATCTCTGGTTTACGGATAACGGTACCGGTGCAATCGGAAAGATTACCCCATCCGGAGCCATTACCGAGTTTTTGATCAACCTTGACGCCAGTAGCCCTTGGGGAATTACCGCCGGGCCGGACGGAAATCTCTGGTTCACGGATTACGGTACCAATGCAATCGGAAGGATTACCCCATCCGGCATTATCAGCGAATTTTCGACCGGCCTTAAAGCTTACAGCGGACCGGCACAAATTGCCCCCGGACCGGATGGCAATCTCTGGTTCACGGAATATGATGCCGGCGCGGTTGGAAGGATTACCCCATCCGGCGTTATCACGGAGTTCTCGGCAGGTCTTACTGCCACTATCCACCCTTGGGGGATTACCTCCGGACCGGATGGCAATCTCTGGATTACGGAATACTCCGGCAACAAAATCGGAAGGATTACCCCATCCGGAGTAATTACGGAGTTCTCAACCGGCCTTACCGCAAGTAGTGGCCCAGCGGGGATCACCACCGGGCCGGACGGCAATCTCTGGTTCACGGAGTACAACGGTAACGCGATTGGACGGTTGACGGATATCCGGACAGGCTGTTCGGCAACCCTATATGAAAACTCGGTACTCAATATTCCAAATCTTTCCTACTTTACCAATCCAATATTGGGAAACCTGTCGCTTTGGGCAAATTTTGTTTATGAGTACAAAGCGACGTTCCCATTGTTGATACCTTTGAAACTGACAACTTTCGGTATGATAAAGAATCCGTCTTCCTCTTGTACTGCTTCCACGCTTTATAGCGATTTGTCGATTCATATCCCGGATGTGCTGCTATCCAATGGCGTCACCCATATATGGATGGATTTGAATTACAGCCCAACGCTATCCAGCATTGGAAATACCTATTTTATCGTTAAAGACTATGGATTGGTTTCCAATTGATAGCCTTGCTGGTCTTCAGGCACCCGTAAAGAATCGTAAAAGGCACACCCCGGCCATGCCCGCTGCCAGGGTCAGCAGCATGCTCCGGGTGCGCATAAACACGAGAAGACAGACTCCCAGACCGATCATCCCTTCAACGCCGGCATGCAAAGCGCCGGGAACCGTGATTGACAGCAGGATCGTTCCCGGCAGGTAATCGAGAAAACGTCTGGCCGGACCGGATCTGGGAAGCCGGTCGGCCAGCAGCAGACCGCCCAGGCGCAGGCCGTAGGTCAGCCCGGAAGCCAGAAGGATTGCCGGCACGGCGCCGGGTTGAAACAGATCGTTCATCACTTCTCCTTAACGCTGCTTTGAATCATTCCATTACGGCCTTTATCGTCTGCCGCAACATGTTTTCGGACTTTCACCATATCCAGGATGACCGCCGTCAGGGCACCGCCGACGCCTCCCAGAGCGATATAAAGCTTGCCCGGCAGCAGCCGTTCTCCGGCCACGGCCAGACCTGCTGCAACCAGCCAGGGCAGCAAATCATCCCGGCCCTGCCAGAGACTCAGCGTCAGGGCGGCAAAGACGGCGATGAAAGCAAAATCGAGGCCCCAACGCCTTGGCTCCATGACCAGGCCCCCGAGAAGGTTTCCACTGAGGGTCGCAGCAGTCCAGGCGGTCACCAGTAAAAGGCCTCCGCCAACCAGAAAAGCCGGGCTGGCACCACCGTCCCTGTGGGCGGCGATCGTTACCGCCCAGTTTTCATCCGCCACCAGATGCATGCACAGCACTTTCTTCCAGAGCGGCCGGCCGTCGAAAACCGGCTGCAGGGAGGCACCGATCAGCAGGTAACGTATATTGATGATCAGCACAGCCAGGCCAACCGCAAACACGGGGATCGGAGACGACCACATTTCGATCATCACCAGTTGCGCGGATCCGGCGAACATCAACAGATCCATCGCCAGCATTTCGGCCCAACTCACCCCATGGTTGGCGCTCAATACGCCGAATACTCCGCCGTAAGCCATGGCGCTGATCGCCAGCGGAATATTGGCCTGCATGCCTTTGACAAGTGCTTTCATGTCTATTGTCTCCTTTTTATAATGACATTGTATGCAAATAATGTCATAATCTAAAGAAATAGTAACAGTCAAATGGAATATTGTTATGATAACAATTTTGCTCGACCATATCACTTTGGGCACCGGCCGGAAATACCGGCAGATCATGAACGGCATCCAGGCGGCTTTATCCGCGGGTGCGCTGCAGCCCGGGGACCGCTTGCCGCCCCAGCGGGAACTGGCCAATGCGCTGGGAGTCACCATGGGGACCGTGACAAGAGCCTATCGGGAAATCGATAAACTGGGTCTGGTGAAAGGTGAGATCGGCCGGGGAACCTTTGTCGTCGGGCGAGACGCGGACGAATTCACCCTCCACGCGCTCCACAATCGGGTTCCTCAGAACACCTCCGATTCGATCCGATTTGATCTGAACTTCCCGGTGCCGGAAGGAACCCCTGATTTTGCAGCGATGTTGGCTGAACTGTCACACCAGCCGGTCGTAAAGGAAATGTCAGGCTACCAGCCGACAGCCGGGATCATCCGCCATCGCCGGGCTGCCTGCAAATGGCTTGAAAGACTCAATCTATCGACAGCACCGGAACATATCGCCATCACTGCCGGTGCCCAGCACGCATTGTTTACGGCGCTAAGCAGTCAGATGGCTCCGGGTGACGCCCTGGCAGTCGATGGCTACACCTATCCGGGAATCCTGAATCTGGCCGGAGTCCTGCATCTTCGCCTGGTTCCGGTGGAAGGCGATGCAGAAGGCATGGCGCCCGAAGCGCTTGAAAAGGCCGCCCGCCGTCATCGCCTGAGAGGCGTCTACCTGATTCCAACGATGCATAACCCGACGACGGTCACCATGAGTCCGGACAGGCGCCGGGAACTGGCGGCTGCGATAAACCGATCGGATCTTTTTCTGATTGAGGATGATGTCTACGGCGGCATGGAGCCGGAAGCGATGACGCCGATCAGCGCCGCGATTCCGGAGAGGAGTTTTTATCTGACCAGCCTCTCCAAAACCTTGTCGCCGGGTCTGCGCCTTGGCTTTTTGGTGGTGCCGAATGGGCAGTTTTCGGCTGTTGAACGGGTTATGGCGGCGTCGATCTGGATGAACCCGCCACTTACCACCGAGATTGGAAGCCGATGGATTGAAAACGGCACGGCCGATCGGGCGATCATCATCAAAAGACAATCCGTGGAAAAACGGATGGCACTCCTTGCCGAGAAGCTCACCGCCTGTGATTTGAGTTTTCGTCCGGGTAGTCTGCATGCCTGGCTGAAACTCCCGCCGCCCTGGACAGGCGAAACCTTCGCCCGTCAGGCCCTTCACATGGGAGTGCAGGTCATTCCATCCGCCAACTTCAGTACCAAGGGCCGGCAGTTGGTCGAAGGCGTACGCATCTGCATCGGACCCCCAAAAAACGAGGCGGAAACGGCCCGTGGGGCCGGGATTCTTGCGACGATCCTGGCAAAACCGGCTATCCACGACATGCCTTTCATGTAGAAAAATAGGAACACACCCGCATGGAACTGACGAGACGCTTCGTGTTACCCACCAGGAAGCCATGCCTTGTGGTGGCTCTTTTTTGTTGGAGTGATTGACAACGATTCCGATGTTGGTATTATATCCAACATGAAAACAGTTAATCGCTGACTTCCAGAATGACATCGAGAGGTGGAACCATGAAAACCGTAACGCTTGATGTACAAACGCCTGCCGATTCGATGGCAGATTTTGTCCGTGCCTGGAAAACAGGTAAACCCCAAGAGTCCGCCCGCATCAGTTTCACGACTCCGGAATTGCTTTGGCGAGTGTTGACTCAAAAACGATGGGAACTGCTTAAGGCTCTTTGCGGCGCGGGTCCTGTATCCATCCGCGAAGCTGCACGGCGAGTCGGGCGCGATGTCAAGGCCGTCCACGGCGATGTTACGGCATTACTTAACGCCGGCGTTCTAAATCGCACGGACGATGGGCGCATCATTTTCCCATTCGAGGCTGTGAAGGTCGAGTTCCTGTTGCAGGCGGCATAGCATTGCCAGAGAACTCCGGTGATTCAAGGAAAGTGAATTATGCACAAGTTTACAGGTTTCGTCATCGCAGGTTTCATCATTCTACTGTCCGGTTCTGCCACCCATCCGACACCCGACATCGCAAATACATATGGCCAAACCATTCCCATTGCCGACAGCATAATCCGTAATGCATTCGCTGGTCGCGAAGGCGCCCTTGTCATTATTGACTGCTCATCCGGCGCAATCAGCGATTTCCGTCCCAACGCCGCCGCAGAGCGGGTGGACCCTGCGTGCCCGCCTTCCAGGCTCTGGCTCGGCAGATTGGCCCGGAGCGCATGCAATCGTGGATCGAAAAGCTGGGGTATGGTGATCGTGACATATCGGCAGGAATCGATGTTTTCTGGCTTCCCGCCAAGGGCAGAAAGACGATCTTGATTTCCCCGGTGGAGCAGGCGCGGTTGATGCACAGACTGGTTGCAGGTAAATTGCCATTTTCCAGGACGTCTTTAGCCGTGCTTAAGGAGATGATGGTCGTCAGGAAGACTGACAATGGCGTTCTTTTCGGGAAGACCGGGTCTGGCACCGACGACCGGGGAACATTCGTTCTGGGATGGTTTGTCGGCTATGTGGAAAGTAATGAAAAGACGTATGCCTTCGCGTGTACCGCGCAAGGCGAAGGTATCATGAGCAAGGACGCCCGTGCCATAGTCGAGACTGTTCTGGAGAAACAAGGCCTCTTGTAGAAAAAGATTGCCGAAGCAAGCTTTTCAGCGGTAAATCGCTTCGCTGTTCCATTTACGACAATTCATTCCGGATTGTCAGTTCCTGCTGTTTCTATTCCATTAAAAATAATTGACAAGTGATTCTGAAGTATCATACAGGATCACTTGTCAATTAAATTCAGTTCCCACTCAGCCAAGCTTGATCCCAAACCTAACAGTAACAAATTAATGAAAATAAATGTTTATCACTTAGAGAAAGATGTAAAATGAAGGTAAAAATCCAGAGTATGTGGTAATGTAAAATATGAGTCCTTCAGTCTTCAGAGAAAAAGGGTATCGGTTCTATTTCTTGTCAAATGAAGAAGATCGCATCCATATCCATGTAACCTGTGAAAGCGGAGAAGCAAAGTTCTGGCTGGAGCCCATTGTGTCATTGGCTACATATTACAAGCTAAAACCAAAAAAACTGTTAGAAATGCAAGGTATCGTTGAGGAGCATAAAGATGAAATCGTCCAGGCATGGCGAAGCCATTTTGGTAAGCGTTGAGAATATTACACCTTTTGGCATTTGGCTTTTTGTAAAAGAAAGGGAATATTTTCTCAGCTACAAGGATTATCCCTATTTCAGAGACCAGACCCTCAATTCAATTCAGATGGTTCAATTGCTTCATGGTTATCACCTCTACTGGCCGGAATTAGATGTGGATTTGGAAATTGATAATCTCGAAAACCCTGAAAAATACCCCCTGAAGAAGCACTGCGGGAAATACTGATGGCAAAGAAGGCATGGATAGAGGCAGCACATGAGCATGGAAAGCCAATTCCAGGACCTCACTATTGACCTGCCATTTATCAGGTAGCATGATTTGAATATTGAATCCAATAAAACAATGGATGTCCCGGCGTCTTATGCACAAGTTTACATGTCTCGTCATCTCAGATTTCATCATTCTACTGTCCGGTTGTGGCACCCATCCGACACCCGGCCTCGCAAATACATACGGCCAAACCCTTCCCATTGCCGACAGCATAATCCGTAACGCTTTTGCTGGACGCGAAGGCGCCCTTGTCATTATTGACTGTTCATCCGGCGCAATCAGCGATTTCCGTCCCAACACCGCTGCAGAGCGGGTAGACCCTGCGTGCCCGCCTTCCAGGCTCTGGCTCGGCAGATTGGCCCGGAGCGCATGCAATCGTGGATCGAAAAGCTGGGGTATAGCGATCGTGATACATCGGCAGGAATCGATGTCTTCTGGCTTCCCGCCAAGGGCAGAAAGACGATCTTGATTTCCCCGGTGGAGCAGGCGCGGTTGATGCACAGACTGGTTGCAGGTAAATTGCCATTTTCCAGGACGTCTTTAGCCGTGCTTAAGGAGATGATGGTCGTCAGGAAGACTGACAATGGCGTTCTTTTCGGGAAGACCGGGTCAGGCACCGACGATCGGGGAACATTCGTTCTGGGATGGTTTGTCGGCTATGTGGAAAGTAACGAAAAGACGTATGCCTTCGCGTGCACCGCGCAAGGCGAAGGTATCATGAGCAAGGACGCCCGTGCCATAGTCGAGACTGTTCTGGAGAAACAAGGGCTCTTGTAGAAAAAGAATTCAGAAGCAAGCTTTTCAGGCGATGCTTGGCACGATGAATTTGAAAAAACAGTTGATGCCAATGTGCGAGACGTGGAATTTTCAGAAGAAACCCGAATGCGGAGTTGAATAGTGTCCATTAAAATTATTCCCAAAATGGGAATAATATATTGACATTCCATAAAGGGAACTATAGATTGGTATGCGAATCATATCCAAGAGAGCCATCGTGGAATACTGGACGAAGGTACCCGCCGCGAAGTCGGGACTTGAAGCCTGGCACGCGGAAGCCAAAGCAGCAATCTGGGCCACACCCGCCGATGTGAAGGCTAAATTTGGGAAAGCCAGCATCCTCAAGGACGGACGGGTTGTGTTTAACATCTGTGCGAACAAATACCGGCTGGTGGTGTGGATTAATTATGACTACCACACGATTTATATCCGATTTCTGGGAACCCACGAAGAATACAACAAAATCAACGCGCAGGATGTGTGATGAAACCTAAACTGATCAGAAACGAAGCGGACTATAAGGCTGCACTTGCTCGCATTGAGGATATCTTCAGTGCGAAGCCCGGCACGCCCGAAGGTGACGAACTCGATTTGCTCGTCACACTGGTGGAGCTTTATGAGGAGAAGGTATATCGCATCAACTTGCCCGATCCCATTTCTGCTATCCGGTTTCGCATGGAGCAGCAAGGTCTGAAGGCAAAAGATCTGGCCCCATATATCGGCAGTGCGTCCAAGGTCTCCGAAGTGCTCTCGGGCAAACGCCACCTAAGCCTGACCATGATCCGCAACCTCGTGAACGGGATGGGCATTCCGGCGGAAATTCTTCTTCAGGAACCTGGAGCAAAATTGCCCTTGGATGCGGTGCTGGAGCAAGGTCGACAATTCCCTGTGGCAGAGATGGTGAAGCGCGGGTGGTTCATTGGATTCCAAGGCACGGTTGCGGAAGCGAGGAGTCAACTGGAAGATCTGCTCAGCATTTTCACTGGACTGCTGGGACCGAAGGCCCTGATGCCCGCACTCAATAGACAACATGTCCGGGATGGTGGCAGGCAGGATATACACGCGCTGACGGCTTGGCGCATCCGGGTGGCAAATCTGGCACTGCGCGAGCCCCTACCAGCTTACTGTCCGGGCACGGTGACGGAAGATTTCCTTCGAGAAGTGGCCAGGTTGAGTTATTTGAACTCCGGTCCGTTACTGGCAAAGGAATTTCTCAACAAGAGCGGCATCCATTTGATCTGCGAAAAGCATTTACCCAAAACCCACCTTGATGGGGCCGCACTAAAACTGCCCAACGGTTCCCCTGTCGTGGCTTTGACCCTTCGGTATGATCGATTGGACAACTTCTGGTTTACCCTGTTCCACGAACTCGCCCACGTGGCGCTGCATTTGGACAAAGACAATGTAGAAGCCTTTTTTGACGATCTGACGGAGGGCGGAAAAAAAGACAAGTATGAGAGAGAGGCGGACAAACTGGCGTCAGAGACATTGATTCCTGAAAATGAATGGAAGTCAGTGCGGCTCTCGACAAAGTCGTTGTCAAAGACTGTGTTGGCGTTTGCCGAAAAACTTCGCATCAGCCCGGCCATCCCAGCCGGCCGCATCCGTTTTGAAAAAAAAGATTACTCTGTTTTCAAACAGCTCGTTGGCACCGGCAAGGTGAGATCAATGTTTTGTATCAACGGAAATTGACTCACGCCCACCGACACCACTGAAAAAGGCGTGGAAGGGGATATCCATTGGAATATTGGTTCAGGGGGGTATCCACTTCACTCTCGTTCAAATATTTGAGCCGTCGCACTATCTTCTTCTATCCAGAAGTAGGCTTCTTCTGTAAGATGTCGGTCCGACCTGCACTTAACAGTCAACACCGCCAACAGAATGGTTGTTGTCAATAGGGTCGCTCATGACCCCACAATACCACTTACGAGAGCGAAATGGATACCCCACTTGGTTCATATTCGGATTTAGGGGATATCAGAGTTTTTGCTACTGTCTGCTGTGTTTTCCATACAGGCATCAAGCAAATTCGTTGGCTCTGATACATGCACCTGCCGTTCTGGAATGTGCAGTGATCGCCGTGCTGGATGAAAAATGGGGCGAAATCCCCAAAGCCATCGTGGCCCTGAAACCGAATGTCCAGGCAACCGAAAAAAAACTGGTCGATTTCTGCCGCGAACGCATGGCCGCCTTCAAGTCCCCTAAATCCATTGCCTTCGTACCCGAACTACCCAAAACCGGCTCCGGGAAAATCCTCAAGACCGAGCTGCTCAAGCGGATTTAACTGAGTAAATAGGGCAGACCGCTGTCATGTGGAAAATTGCTGCCCCTATCTATGTTACAGTGTTTCATTCCGTATTGTCGATTCCTGCCATTTCCATTCCATTAAAAATATTTGACAAGTGACCCTAAAGTATCATACAGGGTTACATGCCAAATAAATTCAATTCAGCAATTGATGTTGCATTTCAGTAAACTGACTGAAACATAACCAAGATGATTAAACGCGCAGACACGGCAGATGCCATGCAATGTAGGAGATAATTAAAAAGAGGAAGCCTTCATTGGGCGAAAATTATATTTTTCAAGTTTACATGCAAGAGTATGGAAAGCACAGAGATGAAATTTTGAATTGCTTAAGCCTTCAAAATGGTTTTGTGCAGAGGGGCATAAACCTTACTGTTCTCACCTCCATTCTCTTGGCCACGTCATTTTCTTACTTGGCCAAAGATTTCAATATAATAGCTGGGCATGTATCTTTCAAAAAAAGATACACTCTCTTCCTGAATATTTCAATACCAACAATTACTGTCTACGGAACTCTTGTTCTTTTATTAATACAGACACACTTCTCTTTGTGAAGGGAATGTTTCATGATTATCAGTGGTACTCCTGACATGTGGACACGTGGTGCCAGAGTCTCGACAGGTTTCACTGGAACAGACTGGATAGAGAGCATAGGTGGTCAACTATTGTGTGCCGTGGAACATCCAGAAAAACACATGACTCTCGACCTTAGTAACATCAGATTTGCTTCTTTATACGAGTGGATTACCGTAGTATCCGTCATAGAGAGAATTTTAACAAATCCTACAGTTTCATATTTTAACATTGATTTAATTGGGACCTCACTCTCACAATTGCTGCCTCCTAATAAGTTCATATCATATAGTAAAGGAGAACGAGATAATACAGGATCACTTGAAGCTGACTACGAGCTTTCCGATAGAGTGTATACATTAGTTGGTTTTCTAGAATCCGTTGACACTCAATATGTTCTTAACCATTCAGAACATAAGGGAAAGGTAGTCTATCCCGGTATAGATATAGCAGACATAAATCTCCGAGCATTCTATTCTCATAAAGGCGGATATCCTACCTTGTTGTTCGGTTGTACTCGAGTTGGATCCAAAGAAGACTGCAGAGAATTCTTAAACGAGCATCGGATCCGTAATTGGCGGAACGCCATGGATGAACGGTTTAGAAATTCTCCAATATTTGAGTCCGAAGAAATATGGCGTGTCATGTGTCACGAATTCGCAGTGAACATATGGGAGCACGCTGGCATAACCGGGTTCCTGGCAGGTCGTGTTGTATTGCCATTCGATCATAACAACAAGATACTACCTTGGTGCAGAAACACATATAACTCGACCCTTAAAGATCTCTGGGGAAACATGCGTCATGGATTTCTCGAATTATGTATTGCGGACGCGGGAAACGGGTTTGTCAACACATTGCGGGAGTCTTATTTACATCACACAGGCCTGAACAGCACTTCTAATCCCAGGGCATTAGACATCCTGACCTTTGCCTTTGATGAGCTAGGTACCTGTAAAAGTAAGGAAGAAAGCTGGATATCAGAGCGCCATGCACTTGGGCGTATTTTGCATATAGTATCAAAATACGGTGGTGCGCTCAGGCTTCGCACTGGTGGAACAGAAGTCATTTACGCCAGCAAAGGGGGGCGTTTTAAGCGACGACAGGGGCATCTTGGCTTCGAACCTACTTATGCACAACAGCTGCGGTCTTCAATCCCTGGTACCCAAATCCAGCTAATTCTTCCTCTCATTCCTGCTGTCCACCTATGGAAAGACTCACAAAGACAGTCGGTTTTAGAAACCTATTTACCGAACTCATTTCATACTGAAGTTAATCATGTACATGGTCATTTAGTTCCATTACTTGAACATCTTGATCAAGCTGAAGCATGTGTTGATCGCGGTGAGCGACTTTGTTTCAAAAAAGCTTGTGAAGAATTGTGCAGAAAACTGGCGTTATTCAGGCCTAGAACAGAGCCTTTAGTTCTTGATTTCAGCGGATTAAACTGGCCACCTGCTCAGTTTGAGACTCTTCTTTATCTATTGCAAAATGTTATTCAGAATCGGCCTACACTCCTGGTTGAGATCAGTTCTGAGCTAGCAGAAAGTGTAATTCAGTTGGAAATACAGTATGCAGATACCCGTCTATATGAGGAAATTACCAGTGGAGCTAACAGTGTTACTGGTCGCTCATTCAACGAATTCTCTGAGCGCTACTATCTTGAGACGTATAGTCGGGTCCATGCAACTGTTTTAGGCTTGGATCAGGATGGCAGGAAATATCTTTTCGGTCTCTCAGATCATGATTATGAACTGCCACTCTTGAGCCTCATTGAGAATCATAGCTCGATAGACGACCTGTGTAACCAAACATATTGGAAGAAACCTCTTAAGGAGAGCGTTTTGAGAGCGATTCTCAATGCCGTCAATCCCCTCTTCCGTGTAGACGAGAACAACAAATGGAAGTGTGTTTGGGGTCCGTTAGAACTTGCCAACGAGGCAAGCAGGGTGATGTCGCGCCATTTTGACACTCTCGCACATCGTACTGCTGCTTGGCGAGGTCGGCGGTACGACGCCTCATCAGGTATGCCATGCGGAAGCACACCAAGTGGACTTCTAAAAGAACCTGAGATGATTGGTAATAAGTTTAACCTACCATGGCAAGAAGAATGGCGAGAGGATTTTTTGGAAGCTTCTCGTATTCTGTCACGTGAACGATACGTTGATGAAGCAGCACAGAGGCTGATTTATCGCTTAAAACGAGGGCTTGAAAGCATTCATAGGCCTTTAGAAATGGTGAAGGTTTTAGCATGTGTGACAGGACCCGCCATGCTCCTCGCTTCTGCAATTCATCGCTGGTGGCCTATAGATCCACGGCCTGTAGTAATGGATTTGAGCTATTATGTCTTATTGCATCAGAGCAGTTTGCCTTCGATTGTCAAAACTGGTGGAATTGTGATTGTTCAGGACGTTCTCGAAAAACAGCAAGTATCAGGAAGGTTGATCGAAAGGCTGAGGAGTCAGCCAGATTCGGAATCGATTGATATTCTCTGCATCATAAGCCTTATACGATTAAGGTCAGACATTAGCGAAACTCGAGTTACTCAGTTTAACGAAGGGTGGGAATCCAAAGATAAAAAAGACTCACAAGGTTTTATTCCTCAACACGCAATGATTGAGGTATGTAGTCCAAAAATTTGTACACCACCTTCTGATGAAGATGAAGATGATTCTAAGGCCCTTTGGATTGAACCACGAGCTCTTTTGCCTATTTCGTACAAAGATCTCCGTCGCGGACGTGACCATTTTTCCCATCCAAATCTGTATAGAAGAGATCGGGTCATTTCAATGTTCGATGATCCGACCACTGGTTGCTTGTTTGCAGCTGGACACTATGTATATGGGCCTAGGCACTACTCTGTTGCCATTAATATCCGCGAAACATTACATGGTCATCTTGGCGAGGGTATTGCTTATTGGCTTGCCGACTTGTGCGAGGGAAAACGAGAGCCTCTGGGAAGAGAATGGGAAAGACCCGCAGGAAGTGTCTTCCGAGGCGATGTAACAGCTGTCCTGATGCCGCTTCACAGTCAGATTCACTACTTGTGGCCCAGAGTTGCAGATCTACTTGCTAAGCGTAGCCGCAGGCAACCAATGTGGTTACTGGACGCAACTCTCTTCACTGGTCGGGGACCGGCATACCGTATTCCTGCTCAGTTTCGACATCAAATCGAAATGGCTGTGCAGAAGGCTGAGATAGCTATGAAATCTCGCAATAATAGGCACCCAAATCCATTACGTATTCTGATCCTTGACGATGCAATTGCGACTGCGCGTACTGCAGAAACAATATTGCTAACCCTAAATAAAGAGATCGGAAGAGCATATGGAAAATATGGAGTCAATTTTGAGAAATACCCGCCATCTTTACGTCCTGTTCAATGGATACGTTATTTCGCACTGTTAAACCAAATGGGACATGCACAACATGTCCTATGGAAAAACCTCACGACCATTGGAGATCCACCAATACCATTTGTCATAGAGGAATATGCTCCATTCATGGGCATGCAGGTTTATAACGAGAGTGACTGTCCAAGTTGTCGTGACCTCTCCAGGCTTGAGCATCTATTATTCGAATGTGAACGAAACAATGCATATACTGCAGCTCAAGTCGTAAGAAACTATCAATGGGAATTACTCCCATGCGCAATTGATGGACCTGAGACGCCGAGACATATTCCGGTAGCCTTTTCTACTGGCATTTATGTGTTAGCACCTCACCTGAATACCAGACCGGGAGACGAAGTCGATATAGCTAATTATGCAGATACAGCTATTTGGCGCTTTTATCGTCTAATGTATTTATCTTATCCACCGAGTGACGTTTTGTTAGCTCTTTCTCATGCATGGTCACAGCCTGGCATTTCGAGGGAAGAGGAGAAGGGTGAATATGAGCGGTATCGCTGGGCGGTATTGGACTGGTGCCTAAAAAATTGGCCCAGAATTATTGCAAATACTGCTAGGAAGCATTTCATTGAATGCATCAAGAAAGAGATCGAAAACAACACCCCTTTGGTTGAAAAAGTTCTTGAAGGCTGTTATCAACACTATTTAGACCATTATATTCAAGAATTCGTTATCGACTGTATAGAATCCTTATCAAAATTGGAGCTACAGAGGTACAATTCTGAGGAATCTTTTGAATCAGACCGAATAGACCGAATAAGAGGATTGGAGATAGGATTGACGCTTTTCTTTTTTAACCTTCCGAAAGATGAAATACAAATTAAAAACCTCGATGCATCAAGCAAGAAAGGGGTAATTTTCAACTTACTCACTAAGATGAATAGCAGAGCGTGCACTTTAGACAGTTATGGTCCAAGTTTATTACGAAATTTGTACTCAAGATTGACGCGCCCACACCGCACTGCGAATCCTTCTTGGGCTTTGAATGCTGTTGCCGAGACTTTACTGCGCGGCAGAGATCCAAAAGACATGCCAGCAGGTGGCCACCATCTACTCCCAAGGTTGATTTCGGATGTCCTACAGCACGGTCCAAATGACGAAGACATATTGTTGCTCGAAAGCAGCTTGAGTGTGTTTATGGCTGCATTAGAAGATATTTCACCTTATGCAAATTTGGTAGGAATATTACCTGATGCCGAGAAAATTAAAGACCTTGGCTGCGATGTGCTAGATTGGCTTAAAAAACAGGCTGTTGGAGAGGTGTCTGCTTTAGAAAAGCCGGATGCTCTTCGTTATCTTCACGATGCTTTGATTTCAAATGGTGATTTTATAAATAATTTCAATGGAATATTTCATGGTGAAGTTCAAGAGCTTGAGCGCTTTTTGCAGTCTCGCCTAACCGAGAAAATAAATAATGATAAAGAAATGCTTGATTTTAAATATGAGATGGAACCAAATGTTAAAAATTGCCGCGTATTAACGTTGGTGAAGAGCTTGGAAATATGCTTGGCTAACTTGACCATCGACCCAATAATACATTATATCACAACACATAAAAGTCATATCAGGGTATTCCGCATTTCCGATGACTGCCGGCCTGACAAAATAGTCTTCCGCCTTCTTACTAATTTTGAAGTTCCTGCTAAAGTCAACGACTTAATACGACAGGGGAGAAGTTCCAAGGCTGAGCGTGTTAACTTGGAGATGTTTGGTACGGAATTCGATCATGAATGGATTGTCCCTACTCCTGATGAAATTAATGCTGGATTTATGGCTGTCTTCGAGATCAAAGTCTTAAGTGGTTTCGTGACTCCGAGGAAAGAAAATGAGTTTTAGAATATTATATGTTGAAAACACCCCTCGTGATTTTATAGATATAGAAACGGCGGTAAAGCATTATAACGATAAATCCACTTCAGAAAGGCTAACTATTATCCAAGCCAAAGATCCAGAGGATCTAAGAGATAAATTAGACTTTCACTTCGATATTATACTTGCCGATATTTATTTTAATGACCCGATTACTGGTAAGCGAGATGCTATTCCCCGTCTCGAAGACATTATTAATTACGTTGATAGCTGGGGCAATGAACAAAATGGAGGGCGGCCGTTGCCTATAATTGCTTACTCAGGGAGAGCAACCTTACAGGAGTGTCTTTCTCGGAAAGATTTACTGTACGACATCTGGGATAAAAACACAACAACTCCTGAGTATGTTGTCTGGAGGCTATCAAAACTCGCACTTGAAATCACCCGCGTTCAACCAGATTCACATCTACAGCGCCTTATTCGGGGTATGCCATCGGGATCATTCTGGCACAACTCAGTAATCGAAATGGCTCGTGGATACAATTCTGGTAGAACAGAATACGACCAAATTGAAAAAGCGGGCAGTTCTGTTCAAGACATTGCTCATAAACTGCTTGTTTGGGAGGAGTGTAAGCCTATGTGGGAAGCCATGATGTTGTGGGAACCTTTAGGGCGCGCAGCTTCTCGCAAAGTCCGCGGGCATGCCAGACATGTTGTCAACGTTTTCTGGCTTGGGTATTACTTACTGAATCATGATATGTTGCAAAATTGGTTCATAAAACGTTGGCAATTTTTAGTTGATGAAAGAGCGAAGATGGGTGAGGTTAAGGATGAGAATCCGTTAGAAGCTCTTAGTTGTATTTGGTTTTATACTGGCCTTTTTCACGATATCGGAAATTGTATCGAGAAGATATTTGACGTTAATGAATATTACCGTAATATATTGAAGCTATTAGGTAATCTTGAAGCAATAGTACCTGAAATGACTGCTTCTGCTTTAAGTGAGTTGGCAGTCAAGTGCGATGAGTTGCTTCACGATATAGGCCTACCATTATATGAAATAATTAAGCCTATTTTAAAAAATGGATTTGAGGACAAAAAACCAGATCATGGTTTTTTGTCAGGGCTAATCCTGCGTAATTTCATCAAAATTGGAAAACAAGCATGCTATGTTCGAGAAGCATCTCGCTCTATAGCACTTCACAATATAATAGGAAATATCAGTGGAATACCTGGCACAACTCTATCATGGGAAGAGGAGCCTATCGCATGTCTTCTAATGCTCTGTGATCAGATTCAGACATGGGATAGAGAAAGGGGTGATAGTACTTTCATGGATCAAAATAGCTCGGAGAGAGCGGAGTTATTGAACCTTAAGATAATTCCAGATTCCAAAAGAACTATAATCGAGGCATATATAGATTACATTGCTCCAGACCATGTACTTCGCAGCCCAGAAATGTACTTAAAACTCAAAGAGGAATTGAAGCTTGTGTTGCGCAAAAAGCCTAATCGAGCGCTAAGAACAATCGCCAAGCCATGGCCATTTGCTCTAAAAATGTTTTTTTCTCTTAGTAGAGAGAATATCATGGACATGTCTTTTGAGTAGTTTATTTTTCTGAAACACATTTACAATTTTGTGCTGTTAAAGACCAGCATTAGTTTGCAAGGTCTGAGGAAGAGGATCTACAACAAGGCGAAGTCTGAAAAAACGTGGTGGTTCTGGGGGCTGTACGTTAGAATTTATTCAACTTAATACCTAAAATGTCATATCTCATTGGGGATAAATGCTTTACAAATTTTTCGGTTCATCTCAAAAAGCAGTTTTCTCGAGCATTATTGACTTAATTTACTCGTTGAATAATTCAAACGATATTAATGCGTTCATCGGAAAACTGTTGGAGTTTTTTAAAAAGTTTCTGGATGCAGATTCAGCTTTGTGCCTATTTAAAATTAAAACTCATTGCTTCTTTAAAATTGATTCTATTGAATGCCCTTCTAATCAAATACCTACTAAAATAAATGATAAAGATTTGCTAGATATATTTTCCTTCATATTAAATTCTATAAAGAATCAAAACGAGCCAATTATATTTAATAATTTTCAAATCAAAAAATTGCTAATTCAAATTATGCCATTAAATACTCTGGCAATGTCGCAAATCGTTTTACCGATATTTGTTCAAAATAATCTTTGCATTGTTCTAATTATTGAAAATAAAAGAAATGTGTCTTTTACAAAATTTGAAAGTAATTGTTTCAAGTTAGTGGCAGCAATATCATCAAGTATATATCAAAGAATATCAGAATCTATCGACAAAGATAGTGAATTTGAATTTTTAGAACAAATGAGTAAAATTAGTTCTGACAAATTAGATAATATCATAAATAAATCTTTGCAGAACCTATCTAAATTTTTAAATTCAAAGTTTGTTTCACTTTGGCTTTACAATGAATTGGATGATACGTTAGTTATCAGAGCATATTATCCAACTGAAATTGGAAACAGTACTATTAATTACTCTGATTTAGATACAAGAGTATTAAGAATTTCACAATGTTTAAGTGGGATGGCAATTAGAGAAAAGAAAGAAATATACATAAAAGATGTTTTTAAGGAAGGTAGCTTTAAAAATAGATCGTTTTCGCGAAAGCATTCGTTAAAACAATTGCTATCTGTCCCCATTCAATTTGGTGATAGCATTTTAGGAGTTATTAATATTTGGTGGGGTGAACATGATAATAGTGAATCCTATCTTTCAACCAGATTGATTGCAAGTTTTGCTTCAGCACTTGCAATCCGAATTAGGCTATGTCAGATCCAAGATATTGAAGAATTCGTTTTTGCTTATGATGAAATATTTAGTAAAATGCTTGATATTTCTGATGAGCAAGCATCTTGGGATCGAGTTGCTGCCATAGTATCAGAACAAATGCATAGCGAAGCGTGCTCAATTTTTTTTGTTAGCAGTGACGGTAGGCTCTATTTAAAGGGGTCGACAGGAATTGAAGGTAATCATCTTTATAAAGATGTTTTTTACAATATTAATGAAGGCCTTACAGGTTACGCATTTCAAAATAAAGATACACTTGTATATTATAAAGAATTAAAAGAAGATTTTAAAGATATACATATTGGGAAATTTAATGAAAACTTAAAAAGTTCTAAAGAAAACAAATCGATAATCTTTTCTACTATATACGATAGTCATGATATAAAATGTGGTATTATAAGATGTAATAATAGAATTGAAACTCCCCAAAGAAGAAGTGGAAGATTTTCTAAAGATGATAGCTTTAAATTGAAATTTATTGGAAAAACAATATTTAGTGGTTATTCAAAAGTTTTATTTTCAAAAGAGAAGGAATTTGAAAGGGAAAGGAATTTAAATAGTCTGCATCATGAGATTATAGCACCTATTGATGGAATATTATCTCATATTGAATGGATGGAAGATTTTATTAGCCCTGTAGGTATAAATGATCCTGCGACAATGGAAAAAGCTAAAATTAAATATGAAGACATGAAACAAAGCAGTAAATTAATAGAGATGTTAGTTACTACAATAGGCCGATTTGACGATATAACTTTAAATTATGAAAGTATTCAGTTTCATGAAATATTACAGATAGCTAAAAGCTTTTTGATAAATGAAGCAAAACGTGAGAGCGTGCAAATATTTATTGACTTTTTGGCTATTCCAAAAGGAGTTGGAGGAGATAAAAATCAACTGCTGAGAGTTTTTTATAATTTATTCCGAAATGCAATTAAATATTCTGATAAAAAAGAAGTTAAAAGATACATAAGAGTTTTTGCATCATCTGACAATAGATTTGTCCAGCTCAAGTTTGAAGATAATGGGATTGGGATTAATGAAAAAGAAAAAGAAATTATATTTAATAAATTTGTTCGAGGGTCTAATGCCAATGCCGTTTTTCCGCAAGGGACTGGTCTTGGTCTTGCTTATTGTAGGGCAATAATTTCGAAACACAAAGGAAATATATTTGTTGATCAACAAAACTGCAAAAAGCCTACAATATTTGTAATAAACTTCCCTTTAGATCAGAGGTATAAAAAATGATTACAGTGTTTTGTATTGATGATGAAGTGAATACAGAAAAAATGATATCAAAATTTGAACTAATGAAAAAAAGAGGCATTAATGTTATCGGAGAAAATTCAATAAGTAATGTTTTTAACAGATTAAATGAAATAGCAGATCAAATCGATTTGATCTTACTTGACATTATTATGCCACCTGATAATCACTATTCAGTAGAAGAAACTAATGGTGGTACAAACACAGGTTTTCGATTGTTAATAGATATAAGAAAAAAATATCCGATAATTCCAATTATAATATTTTCTATTAGGCGTATTAGCCCAGAAGAAAATTTTATTAATAAATATAATATATATAGATTTATAGAAAAGCCATTTGTGACCAGTGAACTTGTAGAACATATTAAAGAGGCCTGCTTAAAAAAATGAAACAACTTTTTAAAGAGCTTATTTTGCTTTTATCTGGCCCTTATTATGGCATAACAATAGCATTTATATATATTCTAATAAAAGTAACTATCCGTCATGTACTTAAAAAAATAGTAAACTCAAAATTCGATATAGTTGAATCAATATCCTGGTTCAGTGTTGATATATCAGTCGTTAACATAGCAGTTTCAATATCAATCAGAATTCACGAAAAAATGCAATTAGGATATACTGCTACTGTTTTATGGTATGCAATTTTAATAATTTCGACTGGTATATGCTGTATGTTATATGCTTTTTTGATAAAAAGCCGATCAAGTATACAAAAATTCTCTTGTACTCAATTTGGCAACCTATCCCTATCTTGGCTAATATGTTTTTTCTTTTTTACACTTATTATTGATTCAGTTAATTGACAAATGGAGTATTATGGAAAAAATATTCAATATTTTGACTCAACATTTGATTGATGATTATCTAATAATTATTCTATTGGCTATTAGTTGGATATTAATTTTTTCTTATTTTCTATTTTTCAAGCATATTTTCCCGAGAGTTATTTTAGAATTTCCAATATTCTTAGGATTTAAAATCTCTGAATCGATTTACAAATATGAAGTTGGAAAAGAATTAGGATCCTGTAATATTTCAGATAAACTTCCGAAAATCGCAAATAGGCGGGTAAAAATATTAACAAAACTTATAAATTTTTCTGATAAAATTTTAACTAGTATCCAAGAAATGCAGAACATAATTGTTAAAATTTTATTTTCAATTGAAAAAGTAAATGAAATTATCCGAACTGTAACAAAAAGAGACATAAAGGGGTTAGAAAAATATTTGGCTTCATATCAAACTTTTTCTTCTGATAAAAGCATAAGACAAAGTGGATTACTTAGCTTAATTGGAAATCCGAAAACGACCAAAAACGAAATACGAATGCTAACGCATTTTATAATTGAATGTGGACCTAATGAGCTTCGTAACACGGCTTTATACCATTATAATTCTTTAGTAAATATTGACAAAAAAGCTTATTTTGAAAAAAAGAAAAAAAACAATAAGATGGTATCAGGGGGAAGTGAGGACGTACATAAAACAATAAGTTGATATTGGAGATCGGTGCGTCGGGGGCAGGGATGGACATTGATATTTGTGCGGTTCCCCTGTCTTGTCTAAACCGGATCCGGCAAAATCCTCAAGACCGAGCTGCGCAAGCGGATTCAACCGAAATTGGGCAGACCTCTGTCATGCGGCAAATCGCTTCGCTGTCCTATTTGCGACAATTCATTCCGGATTGTCAGTTCCTGTTGTATCTATTCCATTTATAGGGTAAGGTTTTCATCGGCCCGAAAAATTCGAAGCTTTTATATAAAAATAGATTTTCATCCTTCGTTGTGCCCGCACCGGGTATGGCTGTTAGACGGAAGAAGGAACGCTGAATGGACACCCAATATACTGCAATAGTAAAACAGCAAGGAGATTGGTGGATAGGATGGATAGAGGAGGTTCCAGGTGTAAACTGCCAGGAACACACTCGCGAGGAACTCGTCGAGACGCTTCGTATGACCCTCCAGGAAGCCATCGAATTTAACCGGCAAGACGCTATTGCTTCAGCAGGAAGCGGCTATGAAGAAGAAAGAATTGCTGTCACTGCATGAAAAGAAACGAATTGTTGAAACACTTGCGAAAGCAAGGATGTGAATTCATCAGAGAAGGTCACCGGCATTCTTGGTGGGGCAATGTCAGTCTGAATAAGCGATCATCCGTACCAAGGCACACCGAAATCGATGACGGCCTTGTAAGAAAAATATGTAAAGATCTTGGGATAGAACCAATGAAGTGAACCATAATCGGGTAAGGGCGAGTTTTTCTTTCCTTCACCTGGTCGCTTTCAAATCCCCAAATCCTTTGCCTTAGTACCCGAACTATCCAACGGTTCCCCTATCGTGGCTTTGACCCTTCGGTATGATCGATTGAACAACTTCTGGTTTACCCTGTTCCACGAACTCGCCCACGTGGCGCTGCATTTAGACAAAGACGATGTAGAAGCCTTTTTTGACGATCTGACGGAGGGCGGAAAGGAAGACAAGTATGAGAGAGAGGCGGACAAACTGGCGTCAGAGACATTGATTCCTGAAAATGAATGGAAGTCAGTGCGGCTCTCGACAAAGTCGTTGCCTAAGACTGTGATGGCTTTTGCCGAAAAGCTTCGCATCAGCCCGGCCATCCCCGCCGGCCGCATCCGCTTTGAAAAAAATGATTACTCTGTTTTTAAGCAACTGGTCGGCACTGGCAAGGTGAGATCAATGTTTTGTATCAACGGAAATTGACTCAAGCCCACCGACACCACTGAAAAAGGTGTGGAAGGAGACCTCCATTGACGTACGGTATCCATGCGTTCATGCAGAATTCAAAGGACGTTTACGTGAGAACCGATTATAACACATTAACTATTTGCTCGTCATAGGACCATTTAGGCCATGAGCACTTCTGAAACAAGGCAACGGCTTTCTGACTACCATTCGTTCCTGATGTTAGTGTGGGCTCTGAAGACAGACCGTGGCTCAGTTTCGGATGAAGTCCGAACAGTTCTAAACAGTGTGACGGACTTTCTCCGCACCGCAACCGCCCGTGACATCCGTGAACGTGCAAACGAAATCGAAGCACTTCTGAATCAAATTGTGAAAGCGCATGACAAGATACTTCCCAGCAAGAAGGGCGTAAGGGAAATTGCACGTGATTTCCGCTTGCTTACTAAAACAGAACCGGATGTCTGGCGATATGGTATCCCGTGTGGGTGGCTATTGGAACGTTTTGATCTCTCACGACTTCCTCAAGTTGAGGATCTCCCTGTGCACGCGAGAGTCGGCATCGGTCCTAACGCGGGTCGAGTTATCGTCGAAGAGATTTCACTTCTTCAGGACGTATTCTTCCTTCTCGCGCGAGCTCGGAAGTCATTCGAGGTTATGAAACGGTGCGCAGACTCACAATGCATAGAGCATACTTCCCATGAAAGCTTTGGCGGCTACAGTGGGCTCAGTGCTCTGAATAGCTCTGTCTGCACTTACTCTCGCCTCGGTGTTCTGACTGCTGTCGCATTTGTCGAGGCATTCGTCAATAGCGTCGGTTGGAATGAAGTCGCGATCAGGGCCAACCTATCCGAAGATGAGAAGGCTGTGTTACAGGGCACACGGAAGGGAAGGTACCTCAATCTGGAGTCGAAAATAGAACGTATACCACGGATCATTCGACCCGATAAAGAATCGCCCATAGTCATCTCCGATGAAAAACAGATGCGGGAGCCGTTCGTAAGTTTTCTGAGGGAAACAAAAGCGGTACGTGATGCGAGTATGCACTGCGCACCAGGAAAGGCTCCTATTCTGCTTCCGCCTATGGAATGGTTACAGCTGGCGGAAGCGGCAGCGAAACATGCGGTTGCCGTTGCCAGTGAGTTCTGGTCTGCCTGCTATCCTGACCGACAGCGACCCAGGTATCTCGCGAGCCTTTACTATGAGGGGCTCCAGCAGGAGGCAATTGACCGGCTGAATGCTGCTGATGCCGTCACAGAAAAACACACTTAACCCAGCACTGCAACCACTCGGCAGGAAATGGTGCCTGCCTCTTGGTGGCTTAATGTTCGGCACGATGATTTTAATAAAACAGTTTGGAAATGAAGAAATCCAAAGGAAACAATGACCACTACAGATCTTATTTTCAAAGAGGCATTAACCCTTAGCCCCTCCGAAAAGGCACAGCTCATCGATAAACTGATTTCAACCCTTGATAAGTCTGACAAGGAACTTGATGAATTATGGGGAAGAGAGGCTGAGGATAGGATTGATGCCTATGATCAAGGGAAAATCAAGGCGATATCTTTAGAAAATGTTCTCCAGAAATACAGGTAGAATAAATCGGAAGTATCCGCTGAAATTATGCCGCATTGTCTGCAAATTGCTGACGGGCGGCTTTTTGATTGAATATATTCCGCCAAAGTTCTATAGGTTCAATTTACGGCACTTTTCAGGAGGCACATCTGTTGGATCTTTCCGCTCACAATAAAATTGTTTCTTTCATCTGGTCGATCGCCGACGACTGTCTGCGCGACGTCTATGTGCGCGGCAAGTACCGTGATGTCATTCTTCCCATGTTCGTGCTGCGCAGGCTTGACTGCCTGCTGGAGCCGAGTAAAGAAACAGTCATGGCAGAAGTTGCGTTTCAGCGTGATGATGCCGGTTTTACCGATCTTGACCCGGAAGGGCTCAAGGAGGCTTCCGACTACGTCTTCTATAACACCTCCCCGTGGACACTGAAAAAACTGGTCGATACCGCCTCCAACAATCCCCAGATCCTGGAAGCCAATTTCAAGGCCTATCTCGACGGATTCAGCGATAACGTCAAGGAGATCGTTGACAAGTTCAAGCTACGCTCCCAGGTCAGTCACATGGCGGAAAAGGATGTGCTGCTTGAGGTGCTGGAGAAGTTCACCTCACCCTATATTAACCTCACACCCAACGAAGCCCGGGACCCGGATGGGCGCAAGCTGCCGCCGCTGACCAACCTCGGCATGGGGTATGTTTTCGAGGAACTGATCCGCAAATTCAATGAAGAAAACAACGAAGAGGCCGGTGAGCACTTCACTCCCCGTGAGGTGATCGACCTGATGACCCACATTCTCTTTGAGCCGGTAAAAGATCAATTGCCGCCGGTCATCACGGTGTACGATCCGGCCTGCGGATCGGGAGGGATGCTTACTGAAGCCCAGGATTTTATCACCCACCCCGAAGGGCAGATCCGGGCGAAAGTCGACGTCTACCTCTACGGCATGGAAATCAACGACGAAACCTACGCCATCTGCAAGTCGGACATGATGATCAAGGGGAACAACCCGGAAAACATCAAATGCGGCTCAACCCTGGCAACCGATGCGTTTGCCGGATTGCGGCTCGACTTCATGCTCTCCAATCCCCCTTATGGTAAATCCTGGGCAGGGGATCAAAAGTACATCCTCGATGGCAAGCAGGTGCTGGACCGCCGTTTTGAAGTGCCGCTGAAGGATTTTCGCGGCAACCTGGAGACCGTATCCGCCACGCCCCGCTCCTCGGATGGCCAGCTCCTCTTTCTGATGGAAATGGTCAACAAGATGAAGGACCTTGACAAAGGCCCCGCCGGGTCGCGCATCGCCTCGGTCCACAATGGATCATCCCTCTTTACCGGTGACGCCGGCGGCGGCGAGAGCAATATCCGCCGTCATATCATCGAAAACGACTACCTTGAGGCGATCATTCAGTTGCCGAATAACCTTTTCTACAACACGGGCATCACCACCTACATCTGGGTGCTTTCCAACAAGAAAGCAGAACAGCGGTGCGGCAAGGTGCAGTTGATCGACGCCGGCCAGATGTTCCGAAAGCTCCGCAAGAACCTCGGGGCCAAGAACTGCGAATTTGCTCCCGAGCATATCCGGGAGATCACCCAACTCTATCTCGAAATGCCGCATGACGGCGTTTCCAGGATTTTTGACAACAGCGATTTCGGCTATTACAAAGTCACTGTCGAACGTCCCAGCCGTAAGGCCGCTCAGCTCACCCCAGAAAGGATTGCCGGCCTCCGTTTTGTCCCGGCGCTACGTGACGTCATGGCATGGGCTTACGAGAAATGGGGAGATGAGATTTATTTGCAACTGGCGGATCATCGCAAGATGATCGAGGCTCATATTGAAAAAGAAGATATCAACCTGTCGCCGAAGAACATCAAGGCCCTGCTCAATCCCAAGACATGGGCTGATCAACGCGCCCTGTTGGGTGTGGCCGAGCAGTTGATGGCGTCAATCGGCCGGGAGCTGTTCATGGATTTCAATACCTTCACTGAAAAGGTCGATGCCTGCCTCAAAGCCGGGAAAATTCAACTTTCCGCCAGCGAGAAAAACCAGTTTCTCAATGCGGTAAGCTGGCGCGATGAGGAGGCAGAACGGGTGGTCAAGAAGGCACATAAACTGGGCGGTAAGAAACTTGGTGAACTTCTGGCTGAACTTTCCTGCACTCAGGATCAATTGCACGACTTCGGTTACTGGCCGACCGGGACCAAAGGCGAGTATGTCGAGTACGAATGCGATTCAGATCTGCGCAACACCGAGAATGTGCCACTGAAAGAGAATATCCACGAATACTTCCGGCGGGAAGTGCGGCCCCATGTTGCTGAAGCCTGGATCAATCCGGATCAGACCAAAATCGGATACGAGATCAGCTTCAACAAATACTTCTACCAGCACAAGCCGCTGCGGTCGCTGGAAGATGTGACCAACGACATTCTGACGTTGGAGGTTGAGACAGAGGGGCTGTTGAAGAAACTGGTGAGTTTTGGGGAGGGAAGTTGATGGATCAAGCGATGACTTTCCCGCGTTACGAATCCTATAAGAACAGCGACACAGATTGGTTAGGTGACATCCCAAGCGACTGGTCATTGGGAACTATCAGAGCAGTTACACAGCTAAAGAGTGAAAAGAATCAGCCCGAACTTCAGGTGCTCTCCGTCTATCGCGAGTATGGCGTAATTCCCAAGGATTCACTAGATGACAATCACAATGCAACCTCACTTGACACCTCGGGCTATAAGGTGGTGAACAAGGGTGATTTGGTCGTTAACAAAATGAAGGCTTGGCAAGGGTCGATGGGGGTCAGCGAGCATGATGGGATTGTGAGCCCAGCTTACATAACCTGTTGTGTGGACGCTGAACGAGTGTACCCGAGGTTTTTGCACTATTTGCTACGTTCACAGCCTTACATTGGAGTTTATAACGCTTTGTCTTACGGCGTGCGCGTCGGCCAGTGGGACATGCATTACGAAGATTTCAAGTGTATCCCCTTGCCGTTGCCTGACCGAACCTGCCAACAACGCATCGCCAACTTCCTCAATCAAAAGACCACTGAGATCGACGAAGCCATCGCCAAGAAACAGCGATTGATTGAGTTGCTCAAAGAACAAAAGGCCATTCTGATCAATCGGGCCGTGACCAAGGGGCTGAATCCCGATGTGCCCATGCGTGATAGTGGTGTGGAGTGGATAGGGGAGGTTCCATCGCATTGGAAGGTCAAAAAAATTAAGTATTGCACAAAAATCTTTAGAGGAAAATTCACCCACCGTCCTCGAAACGATCATAGTTTATATGATGGCGCTTATCCTTTCATTCAAACTGGCGATGTTGCTCGTTCAGGAAAATATCTTCTTGATTATACACAGACTTTAAATGAAAAAGGATTGCGAGTTTCAACGTTATTCCCTCAAGGGACAGTTATCATAACAATTGCAGCCAATATTGGTGATATCTCGATATTGGGTATAGATGCTTGTTTTCCAGACAGTATTGTAGGTTTTAAACCATGTAGTGAAGTCGAACGCGATTATCTCTATTATACGTTAAGTGCGATGAAGGATCAGTTTATTAGTTCTACCATCAAAAACACGCAGATGAATCTCAATGTAGATCGTATTGGTTCTAATTTTATTGGGCTCCCATCAAAGACTGAACAACTCATGATTGTTAAAGAGATTGAGTTCAATTTTTCTCAAATTGAACAGGCTGTAGAAAGCCTAAAAAACAACATTTTCGCGCTTGATGATTATAAGAGGATTGTAATATCTGAAGCCGTCACAGGAAAAATCAAAATTTAAGGTCATCGGCCCATGGTCACCCAAACCAACGAACAAGCCCTGGAAGCCTGTATCGAGAAAGCTCTGACCGGGACTTGTCGCGAGCAGATAAAGCTTGAAGGATTGGGCGCCGCCGAAGCCAATGTGCGGTATCGCGGCGGCCATCTGTACTGGCTGGGCGAGTCGGAGCCTTACAAATAACACTCTTTACAATACTATTAAAAGTGCTATTATATAGGCTATAAAGCGTGTTAAGGAGGCGTGTATGCCGCATATATCTGCGAATGATCTTAAAGTGAAAGGTGTTGTCGCCATTGAGGCGATGCTGGCCAATCAGCCGGAAGCGATTATATCCGTTCGCGGCAAGGAGCGTTTTGTGGTGATGGACATGAACCACTACCACTACCTGCGCGAATGTGAGCTGGAAGTGGCGCTTGCCCAGACCCGCGCCGACCTGGCAGAAGGGCGTTTTGTCAAGGAAAGTCCCGAAGCGCATGTTGCTCGTCTGAAAGCGGCAAAATGAGTTGGTCTCTGGTCTTTACCGAGCATTATGAAAAGCGTGCGCGCCTATTTTTGAAGCGTCATCCCGAACTGGAAAAACAGTACTTGAAAAGCTTGCAATTGCTGGAGGCGAACCCGTTTCATCCCTCACTGCGTCTGCATCCGCTGTCCGGTCGCCTGTCCGGTTTGCATTCGGTTTCAATCAATCTGTCTTATCGTATTACCCTTGAGTTTTTGATTCAGGATCAGGAGATCATCCCGGTAAACGTGGGCGATCACGATACGGTGTATTGAGCCTGTCCTTCTCAACGAATTATTTGCAGCTTTAAGTGATTTGGAGGTCATGTGGTCACCCAAACCAACGAACAAGCGCTGGAAGCCTGTATCGAGAAAGCCCTGACCGGGACTTGTCGCGAGCAGTTAAAGCTCGAAGGGTTGGGAGTTGCCGAGGCCAACGAGCGGTATCGTGGCGGCCATCTGTACTGGCTGGGCGAGTCGGGCGATTTTGATCGGGAGTTTGCTGTTGACCGTCGTCACTTCTGGAACTTCCTTGAATCGACCCAGGCGGCTGAACTGGACAAAGTCAGGGATAGACCCAACTGGAAGCGGTTGATTCTGGAACGCCTGAATCGTAAAATCCAGAAAGAGGGGATTATCAAGGTCCTCAAAGCGGGGCTGCGGATTGACGATGCCCATCTGACCCTTCTTTACAGCCAACCTTACAACGCCATCAATCCCGAAGTCGCCAAACGCTTTGAACAGAACATCTTCTCGGTAACCAGGCAGGTGTACTACTCCCAGGCCGATCCCCTCAAATCCATCGACATGGTGATCTTCATCAACGGCATCGCCGTTGCCACCCTTGAGCTGAAAAACGCCTGGACCGGGCAGTTCACCTACCACGCCATGAAGCAGTATCGGGAAAACCGTGATCCCAACGAGCTGCTGCTCCAGTTTGGCCGTTGCCTGGTTCACTTTGCCGTCGATACCGATGACGTCTATATGACGACCCGCCTGGACGGGAAGCGGACCAATTTTTTGCCGTTCAATAAAGGCTACAGGCACGGCAAGGGGAATCCGCCGGGTGACGGTCATAAAACCGGCTACCTCTGGCAGGATATCCTTTCCCGGCAGAGCCTGACGACCATCATTGAACACTTCACGAAACTGGTGGGGGAGAAAGAGAGCGACCCGCTCAAGAAGAAGCGTCTGTATTTCCCCCGCTACCATCAACTGGAAGTCGTGCGTAACCTGCTTGCCGATGTCCGCGCGCGGGGCGTGGGTCAGACCTACCTGATTCAGCACTCCGCGGGCTCGGGCAAGTCGAACTCCATCTCCTGGACCGCCTACCAGTTGATTGAGGTGTATACCGAGGGCGGGGATCATCCGGTCTTTGATTCCGTGGTCGTGGTCACCGATCGCCGGGTGCTGGACAAGCAACTGCGGAACACCATCAAGCAGTTTTCCGAGGTCAAGAACATCATCGCTCCGGCCATGAGTTCCCAGGAGTTGAAGCAGGCCCTGGAGAGCGGCAAGAAGATCATCATCACCACGATCCAGAAGTTCCCCTTCATAGTAGATGGCATCGACGATCTTTCGGATAAGCGGTTTGCGGTCATCATCGATGAGGCGCACAGTTCCCAGAGCGGATCTGCGGCCGACAACCTCAATCGGACACTGGGCGCCGATGAGGATGAGGTGCAGGATGCGATTCTGGAGATCATGAAAAAGCGCAAGATGCGGGACAACGCCTCGTACTTTGCCTTCACCGCCACCCCCAAGAGCGCCACGCTGGAACGATTCGGGGAGAAGACGGCAGAGGAGAAGTTTGTGCCGTTTCACCTCTACTCGATGAAGCAGGCCATCGAAGAAGGGTTTATTCTCGATGTTCTGGCCAACTACACCACCTACAAAAGCTACTACCAGATCGAAAAATCAATCCGTGACAATCCGCTGTTCGACAGCGCCAAGGCCCAGAAGAAGCTCCGTGCCTATGTGGAAGGGCACAGGGAGACCATTGCCGTCAAAGCCGACATCATGGTCAGCCATTTCCTGGAGCAGGTGGTGAAGCCGAAAAAGCTAAAGGGGCAGGCCAAGGCGATGGTGGTGACACGCAACATCGAATCGGCGATCCGCTATTATTTTGCCATCCGCGATGCGCTGAAAGGCCAGCCTTTCAAGGCGATGATCGCTTTCTCCGGAAAGAGCATGGTCGATGGCATCGAGTACACCGAGGATTCCATCAACGGCTTCCCGTCCAAGGACATCGAGGAAAAATTCGACTCCGATGAATACCGGCTGCTGGTGGTGGCCAACAAATATCTGACCGGTTTCGACCAACCCAAGCTTTCGACCCTGTACATCGACAAGAAGCTGCAGGGGGTGCTGGCGGTGCAGGCGATCTCACGCCCGAATCGCTGCTGCCATGCGCTGAACAAGCGCAAGGAAGATACCTTTGTCCTCGATTTCTTCAATTCCACCGATGATATCAAGGAGGCGTTTGATCCCTTCTACACATCGACCTCGCTTTCCGGAGCAACCGATGTCAATGTGCTGCATGACACAAAAGACAAGCTTGATGCTGTCGGCGTCTATGAATGGCAAGAGGTGGAGGAATTCTGTTCCCTCTTTTTTTCCGATGCCGATGCTGAAGCACTCAGCCCGATCATCGACATCTGCGCCACGCGTTTCGATCATGAGCTGGAGCTGAAAGACGAGGAAAAGGCCGATTTCAAGATCAAGGCCAAGCAGTTTGTGAAAATATACGCCCAGCTTGCCTGTATCATGCCGTTCGACAATATCGAATGGGAGAAGCTGCACTGGTTTTTGAAATTCCTGATTCCGAAACTGAAGATCAAGGATAAGGACAAGGATACGCTGGATGAGCTTCTGGAAAGCGTTGACCTGTCGACCTACGGACTTGAACGGGTCAAACTGAAGCAGTCGATCGATCTGGATGAAAGCGATTCCGAACTTGATCCCCAGAATCCCAATGTGCGCGGGGTTCATGGCGGTGAAGAGCCGAAAGACCCGCTGGATGCGATTATCCAGGCATTCAATCAGCGATGGTTCTCCGGGTGGGAAGCCACCCCGGAAGAGCAACGGATCAAGTTCATCAATATTGCCCAGCATGTCTTCAAGAATCCCAACTATCAGACGCAGGTCGTCGATAACCAGGATGAGCAGAACAGCCGCATCGCCCTGGAAAAGATGATCAGTCAGGCGGTCAGTCAGGAGCGAAAACGGGAACTGGACCTTTACAAGCGCTACGCACAGGACCCTGAATTCAAACGGGCCTTTGATTCGAGCATCATGAGACTTTTGTCCATCAAGGATATTTCGAATGTTGTTTTTGAGACGGCATTGGGATAACGTACAACATGCTTTGATCGTAAGATTTTATCACTTTTTGAATGGACATCATTTATGGGTAAACCGGAAATTATCGACATCATCAAAAGCAGCAAACCGGAAATGCAGGCTCGCTTCGGGGTGAATAAGGTCGGGCTCTTCGGCTCTTATGCCCGCAAGCAGCAGCGGAGAAGAAGCGACATCGACATCCTTGTCTCCTTCAGTCGTGATATCGATCTGTTCGATTTCATTGATCTCCGTGAATACCTGGAGGATCGGCTCCAGCAGAAGGTCGATCTTGTAATGGAATCGGCGCTTAAACCTGCAATCGGCAAGAGGATTCTGTCTGAGGTGGAATATGTCTAAGGGTCGGGAGATTGCTATTCTTCGATAGAAGCAGGTATCCACTATGTATACGGGCCAAGAAACCTTTCCCCATTGAAATGAATCAGGTGGGTCGGTGCTTCCGCGATCCAGACTTCGGTTTCCCAAGAGATGTCGGTCAGGTAGCGTGTCATGTCAACCCGCGTGGGAAAGGCGGTTACATATACCGCTCCGGCTGTGGAGGCGGCGAAAAGTTGCGCCAATTCTTCGCGCCGTTTAGCGTTTACCGGTCCATGGCTTGTGACTGCCTCGATGAGAAGAATCCAGTTTTTCGCGGGATAATGGATGACAACATCCGGCATCTTGCCGTGCATGTCCATTTTTACACCGAGTGCGGCAAGACTTGCTTTGTCGAAATATCTCCACTTCTCGCCAGTATCACCCACATACAGAATCTTGCTTGCCGGTACAAAGTGCGGAATGAATTCTTCAATAAGAACCTTGATGAGACGGTAATGCTTCCCTGTCTTCAGTTGTATTGTCACGCCACAATCGGCTGTAATCGATGCCATGCTCATTTTTTCAATACCATAAGTACAACAAGAATGAAGATGCTTGGTTTTGAGACGTTATTCGGGTTATCGGTTTATCGAGTTGTCAGGTAAATGCCGCACGGCATCCATTCGTTCATGCAGAATGCGGAGGACATAAAGTGTTGCCTTTTCCATACGGTAAAAAATCATGTGCCGTCCCGTCGAGTATACCATCAGTCCGTGTCTTTTGCGACCTATGTTCGGATTATCGGCAATGGCGTTCAGGGCATTGTTGATCTTGTTTTTATATTCGATAAGTTGCGACTCTCCCCAAGTCTGAAGCGTGAACGACAAAAGGTCTCGGAAATCCGCTTTTGCCGGTTCGGTAAGCTCAAGTCGCAATTCAGGCGCAGACATCGGGATTCGGCTTTCTGCCCTCGGCAGCGGCATGTCTTGCATCCTGTTCGATTTGGTCGAGCAATTGCGGTGTGTAAGGCTCGGTACGTCCTTCCTTTATAGCCCTGTCTCCCTCATCGAGAGCCGCCATAAGGCGAGCATATTTATTGTCGTCGAATTCGCGCAGCCTCCGCACGGCATCGCGCACGAGTTCGGTTGCATTGCTATAGAAGCCGTCATGAACCTTAGCCTTGATGTAACTTTCATCCACTGGCGGAAAGATGATATTCATATATTATGCTCCTTTTATGCTTATATATTGAATATAAATCGCTCATAACAATAAATCAAATAAATATTGGCCATATCCGTTGTCATGACAGGAAACGGTAAATCATCCTTGGCATGGATATCCGCGCCGGTGACCACAAATCCTGTTTTATAAAGCAGGGTTCCGACAAGACTTCCCACTTTTTACAGTCCCCATACAATGACGGATATAATTTTCGTATGCGTTTATTCCTTCTTTTTGTTATAATAAAGAGGCCCTGTCGGGCAGATCGAAAATTGGAACCTCTCTCACCATATCTTCCGGCAGCGTCATCGTCAAAGGAAAGTGACCCGAAAACGGATGCGGACATCAAGATTTTTTGAATATCCGGATTATTGAGAAAAACGAAAGGAAGTCCTATGCAGTGTTGCCATGGGAGAAAAGAAAATGACTGATCTGATGCCGGCCCTCTTCTTCGGACACGGCAACCCGATGAACGCGCTGTCGAAAAATGCTTACACCGATGGCTGGACTTCCATCGGCAAATCGATTCCGCGCCCCAAAGCCGTGCTGGCCATATCCGCTCATTGGTATATACCGGCCTGCGCCGTGACGGCAAGCCTTTTTCCAGAGACCATCCACGATTTCGGCGGCTTTCCGGAAGCGCTGTACCAGGTGGAATACCCGGCACCGGGCAGTCCCGAACTTGCACTGCATGTTAAAGATCTGATTTCCCCTGTTATTGCGGGGATTGACGAAAGCCGGGGACTCGATCACGGAACATGGGCGGTGCTGCGCCACGTGTTTCCGAATGCGGATGTTCCCATCGTTCAGCTTGCTATCGATAGAACACAGCCGCCGCTTTTTCATTATGAAATCGGAAAACGGCTCTCATCACTTCGGGAAGAGGGCGTTTTGGTGATCGGCAGCGGCAATCTCGTTCACAATCTGTCCGCCTATGCATGGGGAAATCCCACGGTTGCCCCGTTTGACTGGGCGCTGCGGTTCGAGAAAAACGTCCGGGAGTTGATGCTTAAAGGCGATGATGCTCAGGTAGTGGCTTACAAGGGGCTCGGCCCTGACGCAATGATGTCCGTCCCAACGCCGGATCATTACTTGCCGCTGCTTTATGTACTGGGTCTTCGGAAAAAAAACGAAGAGATCCGGTTTCCGGTTCAGGGAGTTGACGGCGGTTCGGTTTCCATGCTTGCTGTCCAAATTGGCTGAAAGAAATCTTGCTTGATAAAATGTCCATCAAAGTACTGGAAGCAGAATAGATGGAGCAACTTTTTAGGAGATATATATGCCTCGCGTAAAACAATCAAAAGGAAAATGTACCCATTGCGGGCTCGAAATCGCCAAGGGCGGCGTCACCCGACACCTTTCGGCTTGTGCCGTATGGAAAGAGTTTTTGTCAAAAGCTGAGCTCAAAAAAGGAAGCAGCCAAACATTGTATCATCTTCGGATACAGGCAGTGGGACAGCCGCAATTCTGGTTGGATGTGGAGATGCGCGGGAGCGGAACCCTGGAGCATTTGGATCAATACCTCCGGACGATATGGCTGGAGTGCTGCGGACACATGAGTCAGTTTGTTTTCGGCGGCCGCCGGGGCGAAAAGATCTCCATGCGGCGACGCATCGAGGAAGTCTTTGAACCGGGAATGGAATTAACCCATATCTATGATTTTGGAACCTCATCGGAGACGTTGATCAAGGCAGTCGGTTTCCGTGAAGGAAAATCCGTGACTTCACATCCGATTACACTTCTGGTCCGCAATGTAATGCCGGAGTCGGAATGCATCGAATGCGATCTGCCCGCCGCGTGGCTGTGCCTGGAGTGTTTGATTGAAGAAGATGAATGGGGAACCCTGTGCGACAAGCACGCCAAGACGCATCCCCACAAGGACTATGGTGAGCCCATTGCATTGGTTAATTCGCCCCGTTTGGGCATGTGCGGTTATGTCGGGCCGGCGAAGCCGCCATATTAATGTCGTACGGATCAGGAGACTTGTAATGAAATCCGTCCGTATTTCAGATTATCATGCAATCGTTTTCTTTACCGGCGCGGGGATGTCTGCCGAAAGCGGTGTACCGACTTATCGCGGAAGCGGCGGAATCTGGCATCAATATCGCTGGGAAGAATATGCCTGTCAGGAAGCCTTTGCCGAAAATCCGGAAAAAGTACTTAAATTCCATGAACTGAGGCGAAAAACCGTTCTTCAGTGCCAACCTCATCCGGGTCATCATCTTCTGGCACGAATCGAACGGGAATATCCTCCTATTACCGTTGTTACACAGAATATTGACGGAATGCATCAGAGAGCTGGCAGCAGGAGTGTAATTGAACTGCATGGCAGCCTGTGGCGAATGAGATGCGCAGCGCACGGAATCTCCGAGGATCTGGGAGAAACATTCAAAACCAGGAAATGCCCGGATTGCGGGGCATGGCTCCGACCGGATATCGTCTGGTTCGGGGATTATTTAAATCCCGATGTAACGGATGACGCAGCAAGCGTCATAAACAACTGTGATCTGTTTATCAGTATCGGCACTTCCGGTGTGGTGTATCCGGCAGCCGGTTTTCCAAAGATTGCCAAAGACCGGGGCGCCCGGTGCATTGAAATCAACCCCGAACCCAATGAAGCCTCTTATCTGTATCCTGAAACCATTCGCGAACCCGCAAGCAAGGGATTGATGCGATTATTTGGAGATCCGTCATGAATATCTTGGACATCGTCAGTCCAGAGAGGAATTTTGCAATGAAACACAACATGAAGAAATTACTATTTGTAACGCTTTTTGGTCACGTTGCATGCTTATCACCGATTCTTGCCATTGCAAATGACCTGCCGATTTTAAAGGAAGTCCATCAGAGAATTAACGAGGAATTCAATAGGCTGGATGCAGCCATGAAGGATACGGCCGGGAAACTCGCAGTAACGGGCTTGACCGGAGATGGCGCTCGCGCATCCCTTTCCGAGTTGTGCGAGAAATTCACCTTTGCCGTTGATTGTTCCGCCGTTGACGCAAAGGGGATTCTGATCACTCTGGAACCTTCGCCCTACAGACATCTTGAAGGGACGGACATCCATGCACAGGAACATATCAAGAGAATAATTAAAAGACATAAACCGGTCATGAGTTCCGTTTTCAAAGCAATTGAGGGCTTTGACGCCGTTGACGTGGAATATCCCATTTTTAATCCCCAAAGGAAATATATCGGTTCAGTAAGCCTGTTTTTCAAGCCGGAAACATTATTTGCTCAGATCCTGCCCCCGTTAATAATGGGTATCCCGGTGGATATATGGGTGATGGAGAAGGGAGGGAGAATTATCTATGATACCGATAGCTCTCGGATGGGTCAGAATCTCTTTACCTCCCCGACTTACCAGTCTTGCTCCCGGTTGCAGAAACTTGGGCGCCGCATTGCGGCGAAGCAGGAAGGCAACGGCAGCTACCCATATAATGTCCAAGGTGAGAATGCCGCTGCCACAAAGAATGCCTACTGGAAAAGCGTTGATCTTTACGGTACCGAGTGGCGCGTTGTGGGAGTCCATGTTGAGAAAGAACAATCCGGAAGTAAAATGAATCAGAAGTCTCCTTCGATAAGTCTGGAAGAAAGGCTTGAAACCTTTGTAAACGAAGGCAGAATTATTAAAACCCTGTCGAAGGGCGATAAAAATGAGGCAATGCAACTTTTCAAAGCGTTTTATAAAACCACACCGGGGATTTATGCAATCGAGTGGATCGATGAAAATGGTATCAACCGTTTCGGTTACCCGACTGGAAACAGTCTTATCGACTACGATTACCATCAGAGGCGAGAAACTGGGGATCAGGATATTCTTGATATTCTGATGAGCCAAAAGAAGGCGAGAATGGAATTGCCTTTGACAGAAGGGGGAGCCGGCATCTTCAACTTTGCGCCGGTGCTGGATGGCAATCGCTACTCTGGAATGATCTATATCATCAGGTTGAAGTGATAATATCTTCCTGCAGCGTCATCGTCAAAGGAAAGTGACTCAAAACGGAGCTTGCTGTCCAAATTGGCTGAAAGAAATCTTGCCTGAAATGTTTCATGAAAAACAAACCGTTAATTGAGGAGATTATGAAATGATAAATATAATTGCATCCATACAAATTAAAGATGGCCGACTATCGGAATTTATTGAGATCTTCAAATCCAACGTTCCAAAGGTTCTTGAAGAGAAGGGATGCATGGAGTATGTGCCAACCCGTGATGTTCCGACAGGCTTACCCCCTCAGGAGTTGAACGCGAATGTGGTCACAATCCTTGAGAAGTGGGGCAACCTGGAGGATTTAAAAGCGCATCTGTCAGCACCCCATATGCTTTCATACAGAGAAAAAACAAAGCATCTTGTTGATAAAATGTCCATCAAAGTGCTGGAAGCAGTATAGCTTGTCATGGGTATCCGGTAAATTTGAAAATCATTTGCAGCTACGGATCGGCGAGATGCATGACCAACAAGGATCGTGACAAGATCAGACGCCTGGTTATCTTTGTGATTGCCTGCCTGCTGTTTTTGCTCTCCCAGTTTTACCGGGCGTCCGTAGCCGTCATCTCCCCGGATCTGATCCGTGATCTGTCCATGGACACGCGCGGCCTCAGCCTGATATCCGCCGCTTTTTTCTATGCCTTTGCCCTGATGCAGATCCCGATCAGCATGTATCTGGACGGAATCGGCCCCCGGGTGTCCATGACCGTGCTTTCCCTGATCGCGGTAATGGGTGCGGTGATGTTCGCCCTGGGACATTCTTTGTCCGTACTGGTGACCGGAAGGGTGCTGATCGGGATCGGAATGGCCTGTAACCTGATGGGAACCCTGAAGCTCATTACCCTGTGGTACACTCCCCGGCATTTTGGTACCCTGTCCGCGATGGTATTCTCCCTGGGCACGGTCGGCAACCTGGTTGCCGCAACGCCTCTGGTGCTGATGGTTCAGACAATGGGGTGGCGGAACTCCTTTTTGATGATCGCCGGTATCAACCTGGTTCTGACGCTTCTTTTTTATCTGATCGCACGGGACCGTCCGGAGTCATCGACCCTTCGGGAAATCCCCAAACCGGCATCGACCCGGATCCGGGAAATACGGGGCAATCTTGGCAGTCTGTTCGGAGAAAAAGATTACTGGATCATTTCAGTGGGCACGTTCTGCCGGTATGGCATTTATGCTGCGGTCCTGTCTCTTTGGGCAGCCCCGTTTCTGATCAATGTCATGGGTCTTTCCGTTTTATCCGCCGGGAATCTGCTGTTTTTGATGAGCATCGGCATGGCGTCCGGCAGTCCGGTGTTCGGCTGGCTTTCCGATGTGGTGCTGAAAAACCGCAAGCCGGTCATCGTTTTCGGACTGGTTGCCATGGGTGCGGATCTATCCTTGCTCACCAGACTGTCATCCGATGCCGGCATGACGGTGCTGTGCATTCTTTTTTTCGGTTTCGGATTTTTCGCCAGTTCTGGAGGCCTCATGTACGCCCATATCAAGGAACGGATGCCGGCCGAACTGGCGGGCACGGCCATGACCGGTATCAATTTTTTCACCATGATCGGAGTGGCTTTATTTCTTCAGGGACTGGGGAATATGATGCAATTTTTTCATCCCGGGGAATCTCTGGGGGCTTCCGCATTTACGGATGCTTTTTTATTCTGCGCTGCCTGTCTTCTGGTCACCGCCGTTATTTATACGTTCACCGTGGAAACCTTGGACGGAAATGGCAGCATGCGTAAATCTTGAAGCAACCGGAAAACCTTCCCCTTCCATGACGACGCTTAAAAAAAAGGATGGCGTTCGAGCCGTCATCCGTACTTTTTGACCGCTGCCTCGATGGCACTGCCGGCCTTGAATAGATCATCCGGCACCATCACCGGATGAATCTCAATGCTCGCATTGAATGCGAGAAACCACGGCTCGGCAATGGCCGGAATCTGCGAGGCGTCCTGCATGTCGAGAAAAATAAACCCGGTCCGCTGGCCTTTTTCGTCTGTGAAATAAACGGATTCGGGCTTCAGATCCGCAAGTATGGACTGGATTGTCGTACCGAGTTTTCCGGCCCTCGCCGCAGCATTGCCGGCCTCAACAGGAATGTTCACTTTGATAAGAAATCGCATAGCTTACCTCCCGGTGAATAGTTGTTGTTTTCAAATATCGCAGGCTATTTTTCGAGGCATCGGTGAATTGCCATTCGTAGACAATAATGCATTTATCGGTGTCTTGAATTGGCTCACAACCTGTTTAATGAATTAATTGTCATTTTATAGGCATTTGTCAAATATTTTGTCATGAAATGCCTTTGATGTCTGGATAGGGTTTGACCGAGGCAAGTGACTGATAAGCGTTGCAAAATCAAAAATTAATGTCGTACGGATCAATAACCCTCAAAAAGCAGTTAAACAGACTGATCTGATCAGAGCTTAATTAAATCAGATGCGTGTCTCATTTTCATTGACATATCCCATCCTTATGTTAAAACAAAGCTAATTGTCCTCATAGAACGACAGCGTGATTTTCTCAAGGGGAAAATGACGATGACGACTTCAAGCAACCGGATCAATTGATTCTCGTTGCGCTCTGCGATGAAGCGCGCCGCCGCCGCCATGGATTCCGAAAAATCGAAGAATAAGGAGAGGGGTTAGGATTTCGTATCCGCTCTTTATCTCGATAAATCGATATCATAGAAAAGGAGTGGAAAATGGTACCTTCCGTAAAACGTTCCGACTTATCCCATATCCGCGGTGTCAGCTTTCTTTTTAAATGTTTGATTGCGATTTCACTGCTAATCGGTTTTTCAAGCGCCGGCTTAACGAGCACCGGTTCCAAAGAGGATTCGAAATCTGAGGCACAGACTCCAAGTACGCTAATCGATGCCGGGCAACATCATGGAGAGGGATCTGACCCCCCGGTTGATGTCACGACATGGGGCTTAGTCACCGCACCGGTTTATGGGACCTCCCTGAGTGGTGCTTACAGGGGTGCTGAACTGTTTGCCGGTCCGGATAAGTTCGGGAGTTATTTTGCCGGCGTGCTGCCAAATGGCCGGATCGTGAAACCGGCCGGCATCAGCACCCAGGTGGGTATGAATCCTCTCGGCGTGGTTCTGACAGTCGATGGGAAATATCTCATCACCAGCAATGACGACGAGTTAGATCCCGGATTCCAGTCCTACCATAATCCGATGAATTACGGTTGCTATTCGCTTTCCGTCATTGATACCGGGACCATGCAAGTGGTTTCCACGTGGCCCGCCCCCCCCGAGTCCGCCTGGTCGACGAATGGCGTTTTCATCGGATTACAGGTGACCGGCGCCGGTCCTTACACCCTATGGGCCTCCGGCGGTGCCGACAATGACGTAAAGATCTTTAACATCTCCACAACGGGGGCGATTTCTCCCGCCAATACGCCGCTTAACCGGATCAGTATCACTCCGATTACGCCCGATAATCAGGGATTCGTTACCAACTACACGCTGGCTCCATGGGTGTCCCCCGTTGTTATGTTCTCGGGTCCGCAAACGGGCGCGCAGGCTACCTGGCCCGCCGGTTCCGCCCTGAGCCGCAGCGGCCGGTTTCTCTATGTGGCCTGCAACAGCGATAACAGCATTGCCGTCATCGATACGATCCAGAAAAAAGTAGTGAAGCAGGTGGCGCTGGGGTATTTCCCTTACGGGGTGTCATTGAGCGATGACGACCAGACAGTGACCGTTTCCAATTGGGGAGTCTCGGAGTACAAGTTCCAGAACGTGACCTATGATCCCAACACCCACAATGTGACAGCCCTTCTTCCGGCCCCCAGTAATATGCCCGATGGATTCTACGTCCCCGTCACGAATACAAGCGGCAACAATCCAAAAACCTCCTCGATCTCCATACTGAATGCCCCTGGCGGCGATGGATCGCAGCTCTCCCTGGTCCGTTCGGTTTACCAGGGCCATCCGATCGATGAGCTGAACACCATTGGCGATACTCACCCATCCGCGACGGCCATCCTGGAAAACGGCAGCGTCCGGGTCCTGTACATCACAAAATCCAATAGCGACCGTTTGGGAGTTATCGACCTTATCAGCAATCAAAGTCTTGGCGATATCGATCTCTCTCCCCTAAAGGTTGGCGGCGTCAAGGGGAATGAGCTGGTTGGCGCCTACCCCAACGCCATTGTCGTCTCACCGGATAAACGGCGGATGTACGTGGCGGAAGCCGGGATAAACTCCGTTGCGGTGCTGGATACGACCAATCCGCTCCAGCCGAAACTGTTGGGCCGAATGCCGACGGGCTGGTATCCGACGGCACTGGCCCTTAGCGGTGACGGCCGGTTTCTATACGTTGCAAACGCCAAGGGAGTGGGCACGGATATCAACCCCAAAATTGATACGAATTCCTTGCCATCGCCGCCCAGCGGACTCGGGTCCGATCCCTATACCGACAGCCACTGCGTTTTCGGTACCGTGCAGAAGATCGATCTGGCTTCTATCGATTTGAGCGCCTTCAATGTGCTTGCAAACAATTTCTCGATGCAGAGACGCGCAGACTCCAGCGTGGTTCCAATCGGTGGTCAGCCGTCCGGGAAAATCAAGCATGTTTTCTTCATTCTGCAGGAGAATAAGACTTTCGATTCGATGCTGGGCAGCATGGACAGTCATTTCGGTCCCTACGCCAGCATGATCTACAACCATCGGGACGGCTCGGACTATCCAAATCAGCAATTCACGGGTGTTACCGTGAATATGCAATTGCTGGCGCACACATTCGCCACCGGGGTCAACTACTATTCCGATTCGGAAGAAAGCACTGCCGGCCATGAATTCTGCGCATCGGGAACTTGCACCGACTATACAGAGAAGACCCTTTTTATGCCACATGGAAGAGGTTTCCTGCTGGACGGCTTTAATCCGGAAGAGTTACCGGAGAACGGTTATATCTTCAACAACGTTGCCAGAAATGGCTTGGACTTCAAGGTTTTCGGAGATCCCACGCTCATTAACGGTTCGGATAGCGGAATCAACCCGCAGCCCCTCCTCGACGATCCCGCCAGCGGAAAATTTGGCTATCCGGCGTTGATCGCGGCTAACCCTCCGGGCACCGCCCCTCTCGATGTCACCAATCCGCTGCAAAATGTTGGAGACGTGGACAGTGTTACTACGGGATTAGGGGAGTCCTTTTATCTCAAACTGCCCATGCTCGCCATCCTGGGCGGGAAAAATGCCAGCGGCGAACCGCGCATGGACACCAACTTTCCGGGCTTTAATCTCAACATCTCCGACCAGCGCCGCGCAAAGGAGTTCATCCGCGATTTCGACCGAATGGTGAGCCAGGGCACGCTGCCGCAATACGTTCATATTTGGATTCCGAACTCTCACACCGGGCCGGCGGCGCAATCCCCGTTGATCACAAACGGCCCGGTGCAGCAGGTTGCAGATGGTGACGTTGCTGTGGCGATGGTTGTCGAGCACATCATGAACAGCCCGGTGTACTACAATCAGGCAACAGGCGAGGGCAGTGCGATTTTCATGACTTTTGACGATGCCCAGTCCACGCTGGACCATATTCACCCCTATCGCACCCCGCTGATTGTTGTCAGCCCGTATGCAAAGCCCGGTTACGTGGCTAAACGGCATTACTCCACGGCTTCCATCGTAAAAACCGAAGAATTGTTGCTGGGTCTGCCGCCGAACAACCTTGGCGACCTCTTTGCAACGGATCTGCGCGATCTCTTCCAGTCCACGTATAACAATATTCAGGCTATTGATGTTCCTGTCACCAGAGTCGCCAGTTATACGCCGTCAAAGGAAGGCAATCGGATATGGTCTCTAGCCAAACGTCTCGATGTCTCAGGTATCGACCGCGATAGCTTTCGGCTTGGGGCTTTGACACGTTTGTCAATCGGTGCGGACGATCTGCACCATGCCGCGAAGAGCAAGCATCAACTGAAATCCCGGTCTTACAAGGTTGCGCAAGCCAGGCTGTATGAGAATGCGCTGAAACTTGTGAGCAGCAATGCCCCCCGGCACAATGACAGAGACTAAGAGAAAGAAGCCGTCACAGTGGATTAAAGGGACACTCTTTATAAATTTATCTTCCGTTATGAGGAAAATCAAATCAAAGAGCAACCGTCGCGGATAAAGGGAAACGCAAACATGAAAAATAGAGATTTTCCCCCTGCGTTTTTTCTGAAAGCAGAGCGATGAGCGGGGCTGGAGCAGTCGCAAACCCGGTTTCGGCCACGGTCGTCATTGCTCAACATGTTCAGCCCGGGAAGGAGCAGGATTACCTCGGCTGGCAAGCGGAAGTCAATGCGCAGTGCCGGACCTTTCCGGGGTTTGAAGCAGCCGAGGCTGTGCCACCGGTTCACGGCATACAGGACGACTTTGTCGTTGTATACCGGTTCGACACGGTTGAACACCTCAGCGCCTGGCTCCGCTCCGAAATCCGCCGCTCTCTCCTTGCACGAGGCGAAACCCTGTTCACGGGTGAGGCCAGGCAGCATGTAATCGCCGGGGTGCGTCCTGCGGACATGGCAGGGATGGTGGTGTCCACACGCGTCAAGCCGGGCCGCGAGAACGCGTATCGAGAATGGCAGGACAGGATCGACGCCGAGGCGGCTCGCTTTTCCGGATTTCTGGGTAATGAGGTATTCGCGCCTGTACCCGGAGTACAAGAGGACTGGGTGGTCGTTGTGCGGTTCGACTCGGCTGAGCATCTCAAGGACTGGCTCCAATCGGATTCCCGGAGGCGCCTGATCGAACAGGCCGCCGACCTCTGGCAGGAGGCACGGGTCGAGAGTTTCAGCGGCGGCTTCCCGGGATGGTTTGGACCCGGCGCGGATGGGTTCGGCCGGCCAATCGGCCCGCCGAACTGGAAACAGGCGATGAGCGTTCTCCTCGTGCTCTATCCGACCGTCATGCTGCTCAACCTTTTTCTTTCCCCGCTTTTGGCGGGCCTGCCCATGGCGCTGTCGATGTTTCTTGGAAACGTGGTAAGCGTCGCCCTGCTTACCTGGCTACTTATGTCCATGGTGAACCGCGTATTCGGGTTCTGGCTGACCCCTTCACCCTCCCGCTCCGGCTGGACCGAGGCCATGGGTGTCGGGGCGATGCTGCTCGGATACGCCCTTTCCGTAATCATCTTTGAGCGCCTCGGCTAGCGGAGGTGCTGATTCCCATTGCTGATTCCCATTGCTGATTTCTGGTACGGACGACCCGAACCGGGGAATACCCAACGTGCAGAAAGGATGGCTGATAATGACGAGCAAATTACCGTTTCCGTTTTCTTCGGTTGACAACCGGACGGGCGCCCAGAACGCGCCGGAACAAAACCTGCCTGATTACATGAAGGTGATCGTTGGTGATTTCCCGCCGACAACACAGGCGGACCTTGCGACGCAAAATGTGCTGGAACTTAATCTGGCAATGATGGGAATTTACGATAACGCCCTGAAGAAATATCAGAAAACCTTTCTCGCCCAGCATCCGGTGATCCTGGCATTGTTCACCGGTCAAGGCGGGAAGCTGACACTCTACCGCCCGGGCATGGCGCCCCTGCATGCGTCGTCGGTCCCGGTTCAGTACCAGGTTTACAAATCGGTTTCGCACGCGTGTATGGCGGTTTTCGAACTTGCCGGTTCACACCTGGGCACTGTTTCAGACCGGTCGTGGGTGGCCCCGATGCGTACGTTTCGTATGGCGAATCAATCGGCTTTGGACGGGCTGGATGCGGTCGATCTGAGCGCCGAAGCGCGCGAAAACCAGGTTCACATACTCGGGAACAACATAGAGTTCATGGATGCATGCCTCGGTAAGGGGGAATATACCTTTGCCGATCTCCAGCGGTACGCGCGCGAGCTAAAACCCTATCTGCAAAAGAATATTCATTGGGGCGCCACGGCCCAGGTCGCGCATTGGATGAAGGTGGTGAAGGATTGGAAAGAGATGCTGGGTCCGGACTGGGATAAAACATACGCGGCCACCAACACGCTCTATGTCACGCGCCAAAACAATATTCTGTTCAGTGTACTTGCCCAATTCTTCGGCAGCGAGGCGATGAACACCCGGCTGTTTCTCTTCGAGACCCCGGAATTCGTTACCACTCCCGAACAAATGCTCACCGTGCTCATTCGGACCGTCTCGGATCGCTCGGTCGGCCAGGTCTTCTTTGACGACTACTACGCGATGGACTACGAACTGATGGGCGGTGATGCCCGAAAGGCCATAGAGGTTGAGGATAAGAAATATGGCATTCCGGTGTTTCTGCCGCCGCTGGTGCCGTTCCATTCCAATGAATGGCCTTTCAGGATCGATCCGGGTCAGGGCGAAGGCCCGGCAACAATCGAACAGATAAAGACTGGAGAATAAACCCTATGGACTTGAATACCATTACGGGGGTCCGACATCCCGCGAATGCGGATGCGATCACAAAATGGGAGAAAGGGTATGCCTGGCTCGCTGGGGGAACGTGGCTCTTATCGGAACCACAGATCGATACCCACACGCTGATCGACCTCGATTCGCTGAAGTGGCCTTCTCTGCGGCCCTCCAAGGACGGATTGGAGATTGCGGCCACCTGCAAGATCGTCGAGCTCAACCAGTTTGAGGAGACAGCGCCGTCCGAATGGACGGCCGTCCCCCTCTTGCGTGAATGCTGCCGTTCTTTCCTGTCGTCTTTCAAGATCTGGAACTCGGCCACGGTCGGTGGTAACATCTGCATGTCACTTCCAGCCGGGCCGATGATCTCGCTTACGACAGCTCTTGAGGGGGTGTGCGAGCTTTGGCCGCGGGGTGGAAAGCCACGGGAAGAAGCGGTGATCGATTTCGTCACAGGCAATCACGTAAATACCCTCGCACCCGGCGAACTTCTGCGCAGCATCCGCCTCCCGGCGTCAGCACTCAAGAAGACTTATGCCTTCCGTCGTTTCACGCTGACGCATCTGGGACGCTCCGAGGTGCTGATCATCGGTACAAAAGATCCGGAAAAAGAAGATTTCCGCCTCACTGTCACAGCCGCCACCGTGCGGCCCATACAGTTTTCATTCAACGATATCCCTGACGCAGACGGGTTGAAGCGCGCCATCGACGACGCCGTACCGTTCAGTCTTTATCTCGATGACGTGCATGGCTCGCCGGCACATCGCAAGCATCTCACCTATTATTTCGCCGAACAGATTCGGCAAGAGCTTTCAAGTCAGATCAAGGGGCACGTATGAACTTCAAGATCAATGGAAAATCGTTCAGAGCCGAGCCGCGGCCCGGCCAATGTTTAAGGACGTTCCTTCGCGACCTCGGATGGCTTGACGTGAAGAAAGGTTGCGATGGTGGTGATTGCGGCGCGTGCACTGTGTGGCTCGACGGCAAGCCGGTCCATAGTTGTCTGGTTCCCGCTTTTCGCGCTGAGGGCCGCGAAATCAACACCCTTCAGGGCCTTTCGCCCAAAGGCGAGCCCCACCCGATGCAAAAAGCATTCTTAGGCGCTCAAGGCTTTCAATGCGGTTTTTGCACGGCGGGCATGCTCATGACTTCCGCGAGCCTCTCCGAAGCGCAAAAGAAAGACCTCCCTTTTCATCTCAAGGGAAATCTATGCCGCTGCACCGGGTATCGAGCCATAGAAGACGCCATCCACGGCATTGCTTCGGTCGAAGAAGACAAGGCCGGACATGCCCTGGGCGCCAGCCTGCAAACCCCCCTCGGCGAATCCATTGTCACCGGGAAGGCGCGTTACACCATGGATGTGGCAATGGAGGGAATGCTCCACCTTAAGGTTGTCCGTTCGCCGCACGCTCATGCGCGCATCAAAGCCATTCTCAGGGACAAGGCACTCACCGTTCCCGGTGTGCATGGGGTGTTCACGTGGGAGGATGTCCCGCGCCGTCTTTATACAACGGCGCTCCACGGCGACTTTCATGTCGATCCCGACGACACGTACATTCTGGATAATGTGGTGCGCTTCATCGGGCAGCGAGTCGCTGCCGTTGTCGCAGAGACGGAAGGCGCGGCAGAGGAAGCCTGTCGTCTTTTGGAAATCGATTATGAAGTTCTCCCCGCTGTGTTCGACCCTGAGCTGGCCATGCAACCGGGTGCGCCGGTTCTCCATCCCGGCGCGTCCGCCGAATCCCGCATCGTGGAGGCGGAGCATAACATCTTTATGAAAATCGAAGGTGAAGTGGGGGATGCGGAAAAAGGCTTTGCCATTGCCGACGCCATTTACGAAGGCACGTACTTTTTGGGTAAGGTCCAGCATACCCACATGGAAACTCACGGCTCGGTAGCGTGGTTCGGCCCGGATGGCCGCATTCATGTCCGTACCAGCACGCAGGCGCCGCATCAAACAAAGATCAAGCTTGCCTACCTCTTCGGCATGTTTCCGCAGCAGATCCATGTTTTTAACGAGCGGGTGGGGGGCGGATTCGGAGCCAAGCAGGAATTGCTCACCGAAGACCTTTGCATGCTTGCAGTGCTGAAGACCGGGCGTCCGGTCAAGTGGGAGTTCACCCGCATGGAGGAATTGGCTGCCACGGTCAGCCGGCACGCGATGAAGGTTACCATCAAGCTCGGCGCGAAAAAGGATGGAACCTTAACAGCCATGCAGATTCGAAACGTCTCCAACACGGGCGCCTATGGCAACCACGGCGGCGAGGTGCTCGCCTCATCTCTGGGTTCCTCCATGGCCACCTACCGGTGTGAGAACAAAAAAGGTGTGGGTTATGCCGTCTATACCAATACGGCCCCATCGGGCGCGTTCCGTGGCTACGGCGCCACGCAGCCGGTATTTGCCATCGAATCCGCCATCGATGAGGTGGGCCGCCAACTGGGCATCGACCCGTTCAGCATGCGGAGGAAGAACATGCTCCAGCCGCATGATCCCGTGCACAGCATCTGGCCTTCACCGCACGATGTCGTCATTGGCAGCTACGGTTTTGATCAATGCCTTGACTTTGTCGAAAAGGCGCTTGCCAGCGGCAGGGGAGATAAGAAACCGGACGGCAGCGATTGGCTGGAGGGCAGGGGAATCGCCGCGCATGCTCAGGAGTGCGCCCCTCCCACCGAACATCGCTCCGAAGCCCATCTTTCGCTGCTGCCGGACGGCACCTATCACCTTGCAGTGGGCTCTGCAGAAATGGGGAACGGCATTACCAACGTACAACGACAGGTTGTCGCTTCGGTGCTGAAGACCCGCGCCGCTGCTATTTCCATGGATTTTGCCGATACGGATCGAACGCCCTATGACACGGGGACCTTTGCCAGTACAGGCACCAGTGTGGCGACACTGGCGGTAAACAAAGCGGCCGAAGCGCTGCGGGATAGTCTTCTTGACGTGGCCGGTGCACTCATGAAGGTGCCGGCATCAGCGTGCCGGCTTGAAGACGACCGGGTGCAATGCGCAGACCACTCCATTACCCTTAAGGCGCTTCATGCCGGCTCAATGTTTCGCGATAAGCTTCATGTTTCCCGGAGAGCTTACGCTTCACCGCGGTCCACCGCATTCCTGGTGCAGGGTTTCCGTATCGCAGTACATTGCGTCACGGGGGAAATCCGCATTCTGCAAAGCGTTCAAGGCTGTGATGCCGGCACAATTCTCAACCCCATGCAGGCCCGAGGTCAGGTGGAGGGCGGAATTGCCCAAGGGATCGGCACGACCTTGTTTGAGCGCATGGTACTCGATAATCACGGCGCAGTCATCAATTCAACCCTCCGGAACTACCGTATCCCGGCCTTTGCCGATATTCCGCGTTCCGAAGTCTTCTTTGCAAAGACAAACGATCCATACGGCCCTCTGGGCGCGAAACCCTTCGGCGAATCGCCCGTCATTCCGGTTTCCGCAGCGTTGGGCAATGCACTCGCAGATGCCACAGGCGTGCGCTTCACCAGCCTGCCGTTCAGCGCAGATCGCATTTACGAGCAACTCGCCTCTTGAGAGTTATGATGCTGCGGCCGGCGGCTACCGGTATTCCAGTTGACATTAAAGATCCGAAAGGAAATTAACCATGGAAATAGGATTCGTCGGCTGGAATGCATATAGCTCTCGCTTTGTGATCGCACCGCGGCTGGAATGGGAGTGTTCTACCGATGTCGGCTATTACCGGGTTCGGATAGCAGACCGGACCATGGTGATTGCAGACAAGGTAGTGAAGGAACCCCTATGGGACCTCAGTGATACCTGGGAACAACTTCCATATGGCAGTATTGATCTTCTGATCGAGGCTTTTGACTGCAACGGACACGAAATCGTATCCCTCCACAGACAGTTCCGCAAAAGCCCTGGATGCGACCTCAAGAAACAAGAGCCTTTGGATTGGCAGGATGCGATCTTTCGCAATATTGCCTACCTTTTGGAACCTGCACAAGACGGCATGGAGGGATATGAGAAAGAGTTGCCTCGCTTCTGTTGGCGCTCGATAGAGAACAGTGCTTCCAGGCGACGCGGGAATTTCGCTTTTCCCGCTCTTCACCATCCGAGCTATATCTTTGCGTTTCTGAACTACGCTAAGCTTTTTCCGTCAGCTTCGAATGCTGTCGAAGCAAAGAAGCAAGCCGGGGCATATGGCGATTGGCTATTGAAACACCGGCACCCCAAGAAATATGTCTGCAGTCTGTTTCCATTCTCCACCATTGGGAATGGAAAGTACAAAGAAGGCTGCGAAAACAGTGCCATCACCCTGTTTCGTGGGGCTCGCGTCGGCGATGCCATGCTCGCCCTGTACAGGACATTCAAGGAGGAGAAATACCTGAATTATGCGCGGCATCTGGGTACGGTGTTTGCGCGCTTGCAGAAAGACGATGGTTCCTGGCCCTACCGGGTGGACCCCGAAACGGGCGAAGTCAAAGAAGAATACACCTCCAGCGCGATAGCCCCGGCACGGTTTCTTGAAGATCTTGACCGCACACTGTCCACCAGCAAGTTCGCGGCTGTGGTTACGAAGGCCGTGGACTGGACGCTGAATAACCCCGTAAGAACTTTCTTGTGGCAAGGGCAGTATGAAGATGTCTCGAAACACCCGCCGTTCAAGAACTTGGAAAACTGGGACGTCAACGAGACGATCCGCTACCTCTGCTTCCATGCTCCGAATAACGCGGAATACATAGAGATCGCCGGGAAACTTAACGCATTTATTGAGGATCAATTCGTCGTCTGGGCGGAGGAAGACGGTTTTGTGAAATGTCCGACCCCAAGCGTGCTTGAGCAGTATGCCTGCTACCAACCTATGGAGGTTCACACGGGAAACTGGCTGTTCTCGCTTCTTGCTCTTTACGAGCGAACACACGAAGAATCGTTTCTGGATCGGGCGGTCGCGGCTGGAAACGCAATTGTGAGCGGACAATACAGTAATGGCGCGTTCTCAACATGGGGATGTGACAGAAGGTTCGGCCGGCCGCTGGATCTGTGGGATTGGCCAGGATGCAATGCTGTGGCAAGCAGCGCGCTTATGATCCTTCAGAAGTATTATCTTTCCCTGAGAGGGGGAGGCAAATGCCTCCTGTGGGAACAGAGGATATGAGTGGTTTTCTTTTTTGTGTTGTGATGTTCTCTACAATTGGCTATAATTGCGGCAATGACTGATTCGACGCCAGATCCAGCGCCGGCCGCCACCCCTGGCGCCATACCCGGCACTCGAAAGCGCTTTCTTCGGCAGGTGCTTCGCCTCGCAGGCCCGTATTGGAACTGCAAGCGGCGAGCGAAAGTCCGCAGCGCGATTCTGCTGCTGTTGCTGCTCACCATGGCGCAAGTCGGGCTCATGGTATGGAGTAACTACTGGCAACGCGCACTGTTCGACGCGCTTGAACAGCACTCGGTGCGTGACGTGCTTCTCCAGGTGGCGGTCTTTGCTCTGATCTTCGTAATCACTATCGCCGTCACGGCGGCGCACCTGATTGTCAAGCGCTGGCTGCAAATCGACTGTCGCGCCTGGCTGACCGAGCTGTTGGTCGGGAACTGGATGGAAGACGGTCGCCACTACCGGCTGCTCTTTAGAACCGGCGAGCACGACAACCCCGACCAGCGAATCGCCGAGGACATCCGCATCGCAACGGATAGCACGATTGCGTTGGTCCATTCGCTGGTCTACTGCCTGATGATCACGGGCCTTTTCATCGACATCCTGTGGTCGGTGTCAGGCGCAATCGTCGTGCCGGGCACCAAGGTTCAGGTGTCGGGCTACATGGTGCCGCTGGCTTTCGTTTACGCGGCCCTGGGCAGCACGATCAGCTGGATGATCGGCCGACCGCTGGTGCGCGCGACAAACGCCCTGCAGACTGCGGAGGCGACGTTTCGCTTCGGCCTGTCACGGGCGCGGGAGAACTCGGAGGCGATCGCGCTCATGCGCGGCGAGTCCCTGGAGCGTGCCGGATCGTCGGCGCGGTTTGGCCAGATCGTGCGCGAATGGGATCGACAGTCGCTCGCGTACATGGGCCTGGTCTCGTTCGGGTCGGGATACGGCGCCCTGCTGCCGGTATTCCCGATCCTGGTCGCTGCGCCGCAATACATCCACGGGGCGATGTCGCTCGGCGTGCTGATGCAGGCCGCGCAGGCGTTCCAGCGCCTGACTTCCGCGCTTTCCTGGCCGGTGGACAACATCGGCGAGATCGCGCGCTGCCGCGCTTCGGCCGACCGCGTGCTGTCACTCTACGAGGACATGCAGCAGCTGGATGCCGATGCCCGGGCGCCGGGCAACCAGCGCATCGCCATGGGCCGATCGGAACACGCCCGCCTGGTGATCGAGGATCTCTGCATCACCGAACCCTCGGGGCATATCCTGCTCGAGCACTTCAGTGTTGACATCCGCCGCGGCGAAAGGGTGTTGATCGAGGGGAACCCCGCTGTGACGGGAAGCCTGTTCAAGGTGATCGGCGGGCTCTGGCACTGGGGCAGCGGGCGGGTGTGGCTGCCGGCCAAGGGTCGCATGCTGTTCGTTGCCCAGCGTCCCTTCCTGCCTGAGGGTACCCTGCGCGAAGCGCTCTGCTACCCGCACCCTCCGGATGTCTTCCCCGTCTCCTCCATTCGCCACGTGCTCGAATGCGTGGGTCTGGCATGGCTTGCCCAGCGCATGGACGAGCGGGACAACTGGGAGCAGGTGCTGCCGCAGCGTGCCCAGCAGCGGCTTGGCATCGCACGCGTTCTACTCCAGCGGCCGGCCTGGGTGTTCATGGAAGAGGCCACCGACGCCTTTGACCCCAAGGGCGAGCGGCTGCTCCTCGAGATGCTCCACCGCGAGTTGCCCAACGTGACTCTGCTGAACATCAGTTTCCATCCGGGCCTCAGACAACTGTACCACCGCACGCTGGTTCTGAGCCGGGTGCACGAGGCGAAGGTCCTGCTAAACGGGCGACGCGGAAACGGCGGCGGCGCTCATTGAAATCGCGGCGGCAGCCAGCCTCTCTCAACACACTCGCGAAAGCACCACTCCGGCGTGGTCTCGGTGCGAAAGCTCCAGAAAAACCAGCCGCGGTAAAGCTCGAAGGTAAGGAGCTGTGCGGCGCCGTAAGCACGATACGCGACGTCCTGCTGGAACTTGTCCATGCTCCGCAGCGCGTGGTCGAACGGCCCCTCGGCCCAGAGCGAGACGACCTCCAGGTCGAGTCCCAGACTCCATTCACCCACGATCGCGGGAAGCATTAGCTCGCGCTGGATATCGTCGGCTTCCTGCCGCCACAGGTCTCCTGCCTTGTGCAAGTGGCCATGTATGTCCATTTCGATTTCTTCGCGAGCGAAGCACTGGTAGCGGTGTATGTCGAAGATCACGTTCTGGTACTGCGGCGGCTGCATGAAGCCCAGGTACTCGCGGTGCGAGCGGAAGCCGTCGTGGAAGACGATTGCCACGCGTTCCGGCGGGCAGTGCGCACGGATCGCGTGGTAGGCGCGCAAGTAGTACGCCTCGAGCAGCGCCGTGGGCACGTCCCATCGCGGTTCGTTGAGCAGTTGAATGCCGTAAAGGGCGGGCGCGAAACGATAGCGCTCGGCGAGCCGTCCCAGCACCTCGACCGAATGCGCCAGGTATTCCTCGCGCGTGTGCCATTCGCAGACATCCTTGATGCCGCCGTTGTCGAAGCCGTTCTGGCAGCCGGGAGCCGCGTGGAGGTCGAGTGTGATGCAAATACCGAACTCCGCGGCCCAGTCAAACGCGCGATCCAGCACGTCGATGCCGCCTTCGACGAAAGGATGCGGGTTTGCGCCGTACTTGCTGTGATACGGATATGGCGGGCCGAAGATCCAGTGCCCGAGCGGGATGCGCACCGCGTTGATGCCCACGCCTGCAAGCCACGCGAAATCCTCGCGTGTGATGAAGCGCTCCCAGTGGGCGCGCAGCCGCACCGGCGCCTCTCGGCCCAGCTCCGCACACCAAGTGGTCTCATCAGTCGCTGCGAGCCCCTCGAACAAGCTCGGAGTCATCCACTTCTCCAGCAACAGCCAGCCGCCGAGATTAACGCCGCGGAGGTGGGTGGGTGGGTTTGATGTAACAGGATCCGGCATAGCGGCTTCTCGCAGTCCCATCGGCGCGTATTCCAGACCCTGCAGATCCCGCCGATGGATAAGAACCTGCTTATGGGGAAAGATAGTAAGCTGCTTTTTATATAGAAAAATATTGATAATTGCAATAGCAAATCGAGGGACTTGAGGGATGTCCATTAGAACTCCTTTCCGAGATCCAAGTGGGAGTTGTCGGAGCAAAATCGTACGTACTGTTCGCCGCCATTACGAGTTCCGTCATCGATACTTTCAACCTCCGCAGCCAAGACTCCCAGGCGACGGGAATCGAATAAGGACCGGCAAAGGGCGCGGAAGCGGCAAGGTTAAAGGGCTGTGCGGCGGGTGTTGACTCATAAGGAGGCTGTTTTTGTTTGTCAAGGTTAATGTAATTGACTATGCCATTTTGATATTGTATCTGAAAAAGGGGAAAGCATCGGAGCAGTTCTGATCCTTTTGGAATCCACAACAGCTAATATGGAACGACATTTGACGGCTCAGACTGTTCTGATTATCGAAGACGATCCCAACACTTCCAATCTTGTGCGACTCTACCTGGAACGAGAGGCGTTTCGGGTCTTGACGGCCGGAGACGGGGATTCGGGGCTGGCCCTGGCACGTCAACACGCCCCTGATTTGGTTATTCTCGATTTGATGCTGCCTCATCTGGACGGCTGGGAGGTTTGCCGGAGATTGAGACAGGAATCGGATGTCCCGGTGATTATGTTGACGGCCAGGGGTGAGGAGATCGACCGCGTGGCAGGTCTGACCCTGGGGGCGGATGACTACGTGGTCAAACCGTTCAGCCCGCGCGAACTGGTGGCGCGGGTAAAGGCCGTCCTTCGGCGGGCGCCCCTGATGGGACCGAAGACGACGCCCCTTTTGACCCATGGCGATGTTCAACTGGATCTGGAAAAGCGGAGTCTGTCCGTGTCGGGCCGGCGGGTGCCCTTGACCCCCCATGAATACGCCTTGATGGAAGCGCTGATGTCCTCCCCCGGGCGCACTTACACCCGTGACGAGCTTCTGATGCGACTCTACCGCAGGGGAGAGGCCGTGGTGGTCGACCGGGTGGTGGATGTGCACGTGGGTAAATTGCGTCAGAAGATCGAAAAGGACCCCTCGAATCCACGGTTGATTCTGACGGTTCGCGGCATCGGCTACTGCTTCACCGATGACACCTTTCCTGCGGTCGGCAGCGCTCCATGAATCGGTATTTAATCGTCAAACTCCTGTCCATCACCATCGTGGTGATCCTTTTCGTGGTGGGCATGGTGTGGCTTTCCATCGATACACTGGCGGCGGGCTATTTCGTCACCCTCATGGAGAAGTACCACATTTCACCGGAGCCTGCCCATGACATGTTCGTCAGCGCCATTCACCGGTATCTGATCTGGACGTTTTTGGGGGCCGTCATCCTGGCCGCGGTATTGAGCTATTTGATGATGCGCAAGGTCCTAAAACCCTTGACCCGTATGACCGCTATCACCCAGGACATCGCGGCGGGTGATTTTTCGGTCCGTGTGCCGCCGGGAAGCGCCGATGAAGTGGGGCGCCTGGCAAAGGCCTTCAACCTCATGGCGGAAAACCTGGAAAAATTGGAAAAACTGCGCCGAAACCTCATGATCGATGTGGCCCACGAACTGCGGACACCCCTCACCAACATCCGCGGATACCTGGAAGCCCTCACCGACAAGGTGGTTCCGCCGACGACCCAAACCTTCACCCTGCTCCTGGACGAAACCCTGCGCCTGGCGACACTGGTGGAGGATGTGCTTCAGTTGGCCCGGGCCGACGCGGCCCGCGGAAAGCTTCAGCTTGAACCGGTTGATGTAAAAGATGCCCTGCGCGATGCACTGGCCGGCTTCGGCGCTCAGTTTCAAAAAAAGGACATCACCCTCCACCTGCAGGCCTCCCCGCACCCCGTGGTCATCCCGGCGGACCGGGGCCGGTTGATGCGCGTGCTGCGGAACCTGGCGGACAATACCGCCCGCTACGCACCGGCCGGCAGCAACGTGACCTTCCGTTTGACGATAGCGTCGGACGTGGTGAGGATTGAATCCGTCAATCCGGCCGGGGGGGTGACGGCCGGGGATTTGCCCTTTCTCTTCGAGCGCTTTTACCGGGGTGAAAAATCCCGTTCCCGCGAGCACGGCGGTGCCGGCATCGGTCTTTCCATCGTCAAGGAACTCGTGGAAGCCCACGGGGGATCGGTGGGTGCATCCCTGGCCGAAGGCCTTATCCACATTTTTGTAACCCTGCCCACGGCTCAAAGCCGAAATAATGTTGACCCGTCCTGATATCCCTCGTTTATCGGATTCTTGTTCGAATCTTTACAAAATCTTTAAACATCCGTTGAATTTCAGACTTATATTCAAGCCAAGATGAGAGTGAAACAATGAATTGCTCATCTCGACCTATTTCGAGGAGGTGTCTTATGAAATATCTATTCATACTTTTTTTAATTTCGGTTATTGCCCTTTTTGCCTATGGACGGGTTGTCGCTCAGAACGACGCACCCGAAATTCCCATGATGGAGAAGGGAAGTCAAACTCAAACAGCCGTATTCGCCGGGGGGTGCTTTTGGTGCACGGAATCGGATTTTGAAAAGGTCTCGGGCGTCATGGATGCTGTTTCGGGTTATACCGGCGGCGCCTTACCCAACCCCACCTACGAGCAAGTGTCGGCAGGCGGCACCGGACATGTGGAGGCCGTTCAGGTCATCTATGATCCTGCCAGGGTCACCTATGAACAATTGCTGGATGCCTTCTGGCGTCATATTGACCCCACAGATACCGGAGGCCAGTTCGTGGACAGGGGGTCCCAATACCGCAGCGTCATTTTCTACGCCGATGATGAACAGCGGCGGGAAGCCGAAGCATCCAGGGCAGCCCTGGCGGCCTCGGGTCAGTTCGATCGTCCCATTGTCACGGAAATCCGGCTCCTGGGTCTGTTTTACAAGGCCGAGGACTATCATCAGGATTATTACAAGAAAAACCCCGTTCGGTATCAGTATTACCGATGGCATTCCGGAAGGGATCAATTTCTGACCGGCGCCTGGGAGGTGGATAAATTCGCAACATACATGGAAATGGAGCGACAAAAAATGAACATGACAACGAACAAAATGGGAAGCACCGGCATGGGTGATCCGATGGGCCCGAAGACGGAACCGATGACATACAAGGTTCCAGACGATGCCACCCTGCGCCGTGAGCTGACCCCTTTGCAATATGAAGTGGCCCGCCGGAACGGCACCGAACCGGCGTTTCAAAACGAATACTGGAACAACCACGAATCCGGCATCTATGTGGACATCGTGTCCGGTGAACCGGTGTTCAGCTCCACCGATAAATTCGATTCCGGAACCGGATGGCCCAGCTTCACCCGCCCCCTGTCACCCGAAAATATCGTGGAAAAAACCGACAGGAGCTTTTTGATGACGCGCACTGAAGTGCGCAGCAAGCATGCGGATTCCCATTTGGGGCACGTCTTCAGGGACGGTCCAGCGCCTACGGGCCTGCGGTATTGCATCAACTCCGCGGCACTGCGCTTCATCCCCAAGGCGGATCTGGGGAAAAAAGGGTATGGTCAATATCTCAGCCTTTTTATGTGAAAGGCGATGCAACCGGCCAAGAATTTTTTGCGCTCTGTTTGGCATGGTTACTTTTTAGTATCTTTACATGTCAGCCGTTATTTGGCTTACCGCACGACTTAAACGCACTTGTTTGAATGTTGGTACTTGATTTATCAACAAAGTTGTGTTTAGGCAGGTAATGGTGTTTCCGTCGGTTGATTGTCACCCGGCAGTCTCGAACTTGCCCTGCATGTCAAGGCTCTGCTTTCCCCTGTTGTTGTGGGACTTGACGAAAACCGGGGAAACGCTGGTGCGCAAGCGGGTTTACCTGGAAACAATATACACTGAAGTTAGGAGGCTAAATCTCGATGCCTAAAGAACACTTGTTTGGTGACGCCTACCAACCCAGCCAGATTGCCGAGCGGGTCGAAATAATGGGCGTTAAGAAAGCACGCGCGGAGACCTTAACCCTGCTTGTGCTGGCAATTCTCGCAGGCGCTTTCATATCACTCGGCGCTCTTTTTTTCACCGTAGTCGTTACCAAGGCCAGTCTTGGTTTTGGTCCCACCCGTTTGCTCGGTGGTCTGAGTTTCTGTCTCGGTCTGGTTCTTGTTGTGATCGGCGGAGCCGAACTGTTTACAGGCAACAATTTGCTGGCAATGGCCTGGGCGAGCAATCTGATCAGTACCCGCGATGTGTTGAGGAACTGGTTTCTCACTTACCTTGGCAATGTATTCGGCTGTCTGGGAACGGTTCTGCTTGTCATGTGGTCCGATACCGCCAGCATGGGCGGCGGGGCTGTAGGGGAAATGGCGCTCCAGATCGCCCGCACCAAGGCGGATCTCTCCTTGCTCGAGGCTTTCTCGCGCGGCATCCTGTGCAACGCACTCGTGTGCCTGGCGGTTTGGCTTGCGATGGGTGGGCATAGCGTAACCGACAAGATCCTGGGCATGCTGCTTCCCGTTAGCGCATTCGTGGCCATCGGTTTCGAGCACTCGATCGCGAACTGGTTTTTTCTGCCGTATGGGCTTGCGTTGGATGGGCAAAACATTGTATCGATTGCCGGTGCTGTTAGAAACCTTGCAGCGGTGAGCGTGGGTAACATCATCGGCGGAACCCTGCTGGTTGCCGGCGTATATTGGCTCGCATACCTGCGAGGCAAGCATGGGCAGGAGGGTCGGCCATCTTGAGTTGCAAAAGGTGAACAGATGTCAACTATACTTGAAGAACACGGTGCATTCATCGAGAGCGAAAAAAAATATCGGCTTCTAGAGGAAAATATTCCTGGCATGGTGTACCTGTTTGCAATGCATCCTGACGGGAGCAACTCCTTTCCTCACGTAAGCGCTGCTTCGCGTGAATTGTTTGGTATTGCCCCCCAGGATCTTATGCATGATGCCACGCTTATCATGAAGCTCATTCACCCGGATGATAGAGAAAGGTTCGAACAATCGGTAAAGCAATCCATTGAGACGCTACAGCCGTGGAGGGAAGAATTACGCCATATTGTCAATGGTGAAGTACGGTGGTATGATTGCTCGTCCCGACCGGAACTCCAGCCCAATGGTGATATCGTCTGGATTGGGGTTGTTCTTGAGATAACCCAGCGAAAACTCGCTGAAGAAGAATTGAAATGCTTCCGCTTTTCCATAGAAAAAGCAAAAGATGCGGTGTTCTGGCTGGACCATACCGCCAGGTTCAGTTACGTAAACGAGCAGGCTTGCCGCTCGCTCGGGTATACCCGCGAAGAACTCATGCGGCTTTATTTGTGGGATATCGACCCGGATTTCCCTGAAGAGCTCTGGGGCAACGTCTGGGAAGAAGATGCAAAGCTCGGGCACCGCATGCTCGAAACAAGTCACCGTCGAAAAAATGGTTCCTTTTTTCCCGTGGAGGTTTTGTCCAATCACATCAAATTCGGTGCCAACGATTTTCACGTTGCTTTTGTCAGAGACATCAGCGAGCGTAAAAGGGCAGAGGAAGCCTTGCGAGCAAATGAAGAAAAGTTCAGAAGCGTTGTCGACAACATAAAAATGTCAGTTGTCCTTATCGATACCGACATGAAAATCTTGTCGGCCAACCAGTACGCCAAAGAATTTTTTCCTGATATCGAATTCGAAAAACACCCCAAATGTTATGAGGCTTTTAACTCCCCACCGCGGAAGGAACCCTGCGGTTTCTGTGCAACTATTGAATCAATACAAGATGGCGAAGTTCATGAAACTATTAGGGAGACGCCTTCAAGGAATGGTATCAGAAATTTCAGGGTCATCAGTACTCCGATTAAGGACAGTGGCGGAAAAGTTACTTCTGTTATCGAAATAGCAGAGGACATTACAGACAAAAAACGTATTGAAGATGAAAAAAGGAAACTTGAAGAACAGCTTATTCAAGTCCAAAAGATGGAAGCCCTCGGGACAATGGCCGGCGGCATTGCCCATGATTTCAACAATATTCTGTCCATAATCTTCTGCTATACGGAGATGGTCCTGATAGATATTCCCGAAGGAGGTAATATGAGGAGAAGGCTGACACAGGTCCTCAACGCCTCATCTCGTGCAAAGGATCTGGTAAAACAAATCCTTTCCTTCAGCCGGAAAGGTTCTCTGGAGCCGCAGCCGATATCTCCTCATATTATTATTAAAGAAACATTGAAACTCTTGCGGGCGACCATTCCATCCAGCATTGAAATACAACAGCGCAGCGTAACACCCTGTGGAACCATTCTCGCCGACCCCACCCAGTTTCATCAGATATTAATGAACCTTGTCATGAATGCCGTTCATGCCATGCATGAGACGGGGATTTTGCGTATCAGCCTTAAAAGGGCTTCCTTTGATGAACAGGATCTCGCCCATCGGCCGGATATGGTGGCTGGCCCATATGTTCAACTGTCGGTAAGCGATACCGGCATCGGGATGTCTCCCGAGGTGATTGAGCATGTTTTTGAGCCATTTTTCACTACCAAGGACGTTGGCAAGGGAACGGGAATGGGGTTATCCGTTGTACATGGCATTGTCCTGGCACACAAGGGACTGATCAAGGTTTACAGCGAGCCGGGCAAGGGTACGACGTTTCACGTGTATTTTCCAATCGCGGAAAGTGAAGCGGTATATCTTGCCGAATCAGTTGTTCCGCTTCCCGTGGGAACTGAACGCATTCTTTTTGTTGATGACGAACCCGAGTTGGCTACATTGGGACAAAATATCCTGGAAAACCTGGGATATAAGGTCACCGTTACAACGAGCAGCGTTGATGCGCTTGAAATCTTCCATTCTCGACCGGATGCATTTGACCTGGTAATTACGGATCAGACCATGCCTAAAATGTCCGGTTTGGAATTGATCCAGGAACTGCTTAACATAAATCCCGCAGTCCCAATTATCCTCTGCACGGGATACAGTTCCAAAATATCACTTGATCATACCAATGAATGTACTTTCCAGGAACTCCTCATGAAACCTTTGACCAGAAAAAAACTCGCTACCGCCGTAAGAAGGGTAATCGATGGAAGGTGAATATATCCAAACTTAAGGGGAAAAACAGCATATGAAAATTCTTTTTGCCGCGCATGAGCGTAGTTGGGGCGGTTTTTTTGGCATGATTCGATCTGAATTGCCGCAACACCAATTTGAGGCAACCGGAAGATTCGGGTTGGACAGCCTGGAAGGTTACGATGTGCTGATTCCCACCATGTGTCCCGTAACTCGGGAAATGCTCGAAACAAGCGATCGGTTGCAACTCATCCAGCAATGCGGATCCGGGTTGGAGGGAGTTGACATTCCGGCTGCCCTGGATCGGAACATCCATGTTGCCAATGTTCCCACCGATCTGTCCGGCAATGCCGGATCCGTGGCGGAACTAGGGATCTATATGCTGATCGGGCTTTCCAGGGATATGCGAGGCATGGCGAAAAGTCTGGCAGGCCGCCAAATGGGAGAACCTCAGGGCCGGGCGCTGAGCGGCAAGACCGTAGGGCTTGTGGGCTTGGGCGGCATCGGGCAGGCTTTGATCAGCAGACTCAAGGCATTTGATGTCCGTTTGATAGCGATCAAACGAAGTAGTCCGGAAAAAGCGATGAAAGCGCATGGATTGGAATGGGTCGGAACCCCCGAGGACTTACCGGAACTGCTGGGCAGATCGGATTATGTGATTCTTTGCCTTCCCGTAACCTCCGAAACCCGGCACCTCATGAATCGTGAAACGTTCTCTCATTTAAAGCAAGGCGCTTTCCTGATCAACCTGGCAAGGGGGGGGTTGGTGGATCGTGACGCGCTGGAGGATGCCCTTGCCTCCGGTAAAATCGCGGGAGCCGGTTTGGACGTGTTCTGGGAAGAGCCCCCCGATCCGAATGACTCCATCTTTACGTACAACGTGCTGGCCACGCCTCACATCGGAGGATCCACGGACGTTTCGATGCGGGGAATAGTAATGGCAGTGGCCGAGAATATCCGTAGAATCGAGAACAATCTGAAGCCGCTTCACCTGAAGATTCCATAGATGATAAAAAAAGAGGCGGGAATCAGCCCGCCCCTTTTTTGAGTCAGCCTTACTGCACAACAAAAGTGAAGGCTGTCGGAGACAGAATATAGCCGTTTGAACTATATACAAGAATGCTGCAATTATAGGTGCCGCTGGTCAGGGTATTTGTGGAAAACCAGAAAACACGGTCCGATGAATCCGCATTATAATCCCAGGTGTCGATCAGTACAGCATGTCCTCCGACATCAGTCACTATTGTATATACTGTATAAGGGCCCGGATAATTGAAAAATACTCTTCCCACAAAGTATATGGTTTCCCCTGTATAAAAATACTTTACTGCAGACGGATTGTATGAGTCTGAACCATTATTGCGGGTTGTGTAGGTCTCTTTAATGTGATCCTGAACAAAGATGTTCAGAGCAGAAAGAGCATCTTTATTTGCAGAGACGTCCAGACCTGCCGAACTGCCATGACCCGAATCCGCAAAAACCGGAGCATAAAGGCCTGCCAATAAAAAAACGATGCCGATTGCTACAACCGAAAATTTCTTCATAAGCACCCTCCTTTAAAAGTTATTTGTAATCTGATATCAAATATAATAATCTATTTTTAATCAATTCTCGCTGAACAAAAAAAAGATAAAATATCTTTCCAATTATAAAATATAATAAATTATTTACAAAGACAATTCGATTAATTTATCATAACTATTTAATATAATTGTGCGCATTTGCACGGCGCACAATTTCAAGATGTTAACCGGACACTATTGCAGTAATTATAACTCAATTCAGTAAAAAAGCCACGTTATCTTTCACGTTACGTTACCGACAAATCGTTGAGCAAAAATACTTGATGGGAAAGGGAATCATGACACGAAAAATCGCAATTTTACTTTTGGCACTAATGTTGATTTTTTCCGGCTTTGCCACAGCCGGCGATGTCAGTCCGGACACGGCTCGAAACGTCGCAGAGAATTGGTTGTATCATGTTGTTCATTCTTTCGGCTCCTGGGGTGGAACCGTTTCGCCGACAATTTCGGGAGAGGAATCGCTCATATACAATGGTATGGTTGTGGGATACAATTTTACAGTCAATCCCAAGGGGCATATTCTGGTATCAACCCGTGACGATATCCCGGCAGTCAAGCTGTATTCGGAAAACTCCACGCTCAGCGTGCATAATGAAAACCATAAGGAACAGGTAGCGTGGATTGCAGAGGAGATATTTCAGCTTGGTGAAGCTATTGATAGTCATGGCTACGAATTGGAATCTGCCGATCCGTCACAAAACCCCGATCTGAAAGTTTGGACCAGGTTTAAAAAAAATCACTTGAATTTTAAGGCGAAGTTTTTGTCTGGGGAAACCACCTCGGATGCTGTGTCCTATGGTCCGTTACTGACCACAACATGGGCTCAGGGAGATCCTTACAACCAACAGTGTCCGCTTGAATCATCCGGGTGCCAGACCATCGTGGGATGCGGAGCCACGGCAGTTTCCCAGATCATGAAATTCTGGAATTATCCCAGTACCGGCCGTGGGCAGACTTCTTACACCTGGAATGACGGCACAAAAGATGTGACATTGAGCCAGAACTTTGCGGACAGCTCATACGACTGGGCCAATATGCCCGATTCACTCACCAGCAGTAGCAGCACGACCCAAAAGAGCGCCGTTTCCAAATTATGCGTGGATGTCGGCATCGCTATACAAACTAATTATGGGTGCAACGGTTCATATTCCGGAATGGGTTGGGAGATTATAAACTATTTCAAATATCAACACACAGCAGCTGTTTTGGTTAGGAGCAACTATACGAGCCAAAGCGCTTGGGTGCAGGTTTTCAAGGCAGAGATTCAGGCGGGCAGGCCATCGCTACTTAGTATGCAGACAGAGACTGGAGGGCACGCTGTGGTGGTTGACGGCTACCGGGACTCTCCTTCGGAAACGGTTCATATCAATATGGGGTGGGGTGGAAGCTACGACGGTTGGTATATTCCAGATAGTTTTATCACCGGCCACTATGCCTTTTCCGATATCAAGAATGCAGCACTGATCGGTATACAACCCCCGGCGCCGACGCCAATACCAACGCTGGAAATACCGGTTCCGGACACTGGGCAGACGAAATGCTATAACAACACCGTTGAAATCCCTTGTCCTTCACCCGGCCAGCCATTTTACGGTCAGGACGCCAACTACAGCATCAATCCAATGTCCTATACCAAGCTGGATGGCAACGGCAATGCGATTCCGGATTCCGCCACGTCATGGGTTATGGTAAAGGACAACGTGACGGGACTTATCTGGGAGACGAAAACCAATAATAATGGGAAAAACTACAATGACCCCCACAATGTGAATAACACTTATACCTGGTACGACAGCAGCAATCCGGCTACAAATGGCGGTAATGCCGGAACATCAGGCACTGGCACCGATACCGAAGATTTTATTAAAGCTTTGAATGATGCCAAATATGGCGGCTACAGTGACTGGAGACTTCCCACTATCAAGGAACTGGACTCTATCGTCGACTATAGTACTCTATATCCACAGCCGACGATAAATACCGGATATTTTCTCAATACCGCGACGGATTTTTATTGGTCGTCTACTACCTACGCCTACTATACGGACTACGCGTGGGGCGTGTACTTCTACTACGGCCTCGACGTCAACGACTACTATAAGGTCAACACCTTCTATGTCCGCGCCGTCCGCGGGGGACAGTCTGGATCATTGGGTAATTTGGCTATTGGATGCTGTGGACAACGATCTTTGAATGATGCTTTGACTGCTGCTGGCGGTTATACGGATAACGGCAACGGCACGGTTACCGATACATCTACCGGCCTGATGTGGCAGCAAGCCGGTTCTTCCACCATGACCTGGGAGCAGGCGCTGGCCTATTGTGAAGGGCTGAATCTTGGCGACAATACGGACTGGCGGATGCCAACCATCAAGGAATTACGCAGCCTGGTGGATTACAACTACTATAGTCCCTCAATTAACACCACCTATTTTCCCCATACGGTTTCGTCCTTTTATTGGTCATCTACTACCTATGCGACGCTTACGGGCTGCGCGTCGGGCGTGAACTTCTACAAAGGCCTCAGCGGCGAAGACCTCAGCAGTAATAAGAGCGATAGCTACTACGTCCGGGCCGTTCGTGGAGGACAGGCACCAACGCCAACTCCAACAGCGTGTACGGCAACAATAGATGGAAACTTATTGCTCCATATACCATATATTTCCTATGTCAATCCGACATCGGGAACCCTATCGCTCTGGGCGGATATGGTTTATGAGTTCAATCCGACGTCTCCAACGTTAATTCCTTTTAAATTGTCAAATTATGGCGTCATAAACAATCCTTCTTTATCATGTACAGCATCAACACTATCCAGCAACTGGATAGTGTTGATAATCCATATTCCTGACGTTCTGCTACCGGATGGAAACACTCATTTATGGGTGGATTTAGTATATTATTCCACCAATGGAAATGCCTATTTTGTAGTTACTAACTATGGAATACCTGTGACTCCAAGGTGATATAGTAACCGGTGAGTTTCCCAAATTACTATCAATCTATAAATGGTATATTAGTATTTTCTATATCCCTTACCTCCTTGTTGTTGGCTATCGTTTTGATTGGTAACTAAACCATGCAGTACAAGGAGGCATTTCTTCAATATTTTAGTGAATTTTTTGTCTAAAACTGTTTTTGGACAAGAGTGATATAAATTGATGAAACGATATATTAGTAAATTCTAAAACTTACCGTATTGCTCACCTTACCAGTCGGTCCGTCCACTACCCATGTACTGTATGTGCCAGTATCGAAATTTGCTCCATCAGTACATAATTTTAAACTTGTGAGTCCACTATAGTCAGTATGCCTAGGTAATCCATTGTTGAAGTAATCCAAAAAATGAGGCCCCGTGACGTACATCATTGCCGTGTTGTCCGGAGATAAACCTAAAAAAAATATACCAAAGCAAGTTCCCATTGGGCCTGACAAGGGCTCCACAATTGCCGTAAGATTCTTGTTCGCAGCAGTAATTCTAAAACTTACCGTATTGCTCACCTTACCAGTCGGTCCGTCCACTACCCATGTACTGTATGTGCCAGTATCGAAATTTGCTCCATCAGTATATAATCCTGAACCTGTTCGTCCATTAATGTCAGTATACAAAGAACATCCATTGTTGCAGAAACTTAAAGAAGGTGGCCCCGTGACGTACATCATTGCCGTGTTGTCCGGAGATAACCCTGAAAAAGATATACTAAAGTGAGTTCCCATTGGGGCTGACAAGGGCGCCACCTGTGCCGTAGGATTCACCTCAGTAGTAATTGTATAACTTACCGTATTGCTCACCATACCGGTTGGCCCGTCCACCGCCCACCATTTGTACGTACCGGGAGCTCTGTTGTTGGGAATCGTATATATAAACGGTGTAATTATGAAGGTGCCCCTGCCGTTACATTCAATGGTCTGAGAAGATGGTGTATACTCAGTGCCATCGGGCATTTGGAAGTGTAACGTTGCCGTACTGTTTGCCGAGAAGCCAGTACCCCAATGGGAAAAGCTCGTGCCAGGTGATCCTGTCATTGGAAACTGCGCTATCTTCGGGTTAATAGGTTGGGTCACATGCACCTGAACCACATCGTAATAAAAAGGTTCATTAAGAATGCCATTAGGATTCATGTCAACAGCAAAATAAAATTCGTAGTCTCCAACTGGTAGATTTCCGTTAAAAATTTCTACCGGGTTAATGCTGAGCAATGGATATGCACCCAACGAATTAATACCAGGTCTCCATCCATCTGAGGTAAGAGAATACCAACCGGCAGGCAAACTACAAGCAAGCCACCAGTCAGCGGTTTTTCCATTTTGATCACCTGGCTCAAGGCTGGCTGTTATGGAAACAGGGGTGTTTGCTGAAACAGGAATCGATCCATCCTGCCCATTGGCTTTGATGTCAAGAGTTGGTGGGGTAGGCGTGGGAGTCTCGTAAACATCTGCCATTATTCTATACCAAGATTGAGAATCTTTAAAATAGCAGCAATGACAAAATCTGTCACTATTAATCCCAAAAAAACAAGATCCACCACAAGAATCAAACGGGGCAGACTGATGATTCATTGCTACAAAAATAGAAGAAGAAACTATATCGCAAGGGAACGCATAATAGTTGTGCCAAACACTTATATTTGTTAACTTATTTACTATTGGGACATATGGTCCAACAACCGTGAATAAAACAGGATTATCTAATGGTGAACCCAACGTTATAAATTTATCAACTTTAATATCCGAATTTTTGCTTAGCGCAAGATAGGCTAAAACGGTTCCCCAACTGTGGGCAACTATAACAAATGGCTGATTATTCTTTAAGCTATCTTGCGATTCAGCTAAAAGTTTCTCTTCTAAACTTTGTACATATCTTTTTGTATATGTATCTTGTGCAACTCCATCCCACGGGAAATCAGATGTCTCACCAATTTTCGCCGTAATTTGGCTGTAATATGGATATTGTTTTACATAAGGAATTAGATAACCTGAATAAATATCAGGTCCTGCTCCGTATATATAGTAATCAAAGAAGGTTGCTTTGGCATCTATGCCATCTATAATTACAAGTTTACCCTCTGAACGACCAGTAAATGCAATTAATAACAAAATTAAAAAAACGAAAGTTATAGAAATCTGAGAGCTTTTTTTCATTTTCCGTATCCTTTCGGCAAACACTCTCAACAAGTGCTCCCTGAATAGGTCGTGATAGGCCATCTAAATTGCCCAGATGATTATCCGAGATCCTTGGTTGATATCTTCAACCTTTGGCAGCATAGAAAGAGTTCAATGGTCCGTAGTTAGTGGAGAAACTCGACAAATACTGACCACAATATGTTGTGGCCGGTTGAGCCAAGTAGATACCTCAGTTAAATTCCCATAATTTCATTCAGTATTGTCTTATTGGATTTTGTGGTTAAGCCCTTTTTCAATTTGACATGGAATTTTTGTGGATTGAGAACTGTGAAATCTGAATTATGCGATAAGTTTCCCCAATCATGCATAGGTTCATCCTCCGTCTTACCCATCGGAGCTTTCCCGGAGGATGAGCCTATATTATTTCACACCGGATCGGTAGAACCTATTCGGGTCCTCCACCAGAAGTGAGGGGTTTAGATCAAAACTAATCGATTCCCTAATAGACGTTATCAATTCGTAACCGTCCCATAATTTGAAACAACCCAGTAGAAATTTCCATCAGTGGAAAGAGCCGGGCTGTACGACAAATCTACCCATATATGTGTGACTCCATCGGGGAACAGAACATCAGGGATATGAATTGTCAAACTACTGGATAGTGTTGATGCCGCGCATGAAAAAGACGGATTGTTTATAATCGCATAATTTGTCAATTTAAAAGGTATTAATGCCGGATAAGAAGGATTGAAAACATAAGCGAGATCCGTCCAAAGAGTCATGGTCCCATTATTATAGGAAAGATATGGTATGTTGAGCAATAAATTTCCATTTATCGTTGCCGAACACCTCACTGTTGACGCTGAATTTGATGTATAGGTGATTCCACACAGGCGATCTTCCATGGTGATGTAAACGCTCGAAGGTGGTGTTGATTCTCTATTAATTGCAAACCATATGTTGTTAAGTTGAACAGATCCAGTCAATCCACAGAATCCATTTATTCGGTTCCCAGCAACGTCGAAGATATCGACCCAAGTGCGTGAAGAATTAGTGTTCAACCCACAAGGAGGAAGATTCGGCGAGGCATCGAATAGAGCGTTTGGGAAGATGTCGCTGTTCGTCACGTTTAACAGGAATCGAGTCCATTGTTGTCCATTGGCATCGTAATTTTCAGATCCGATCACCACAAGCTCCGGGTGAGACAATTGTGGAAAACAGGTACTCGGAGTTGGAGTTGGAGTTGGAGTTGGAGTTGGAGTTGGATTTAGTATCGTTACCAACTTGCTCGCTGTTTTCGTCACGCCTCCGTACGTGTAACTTGCCTTGATCGTCACCGTCTGGTTGCTTGTCACTGAGGTGGTTGTCAGCACTCCGACTGCACTTATTGATGCATATGCCGAGTTCACGTTCCATGATGGTGTAACCGTACTCGTTGAACTATCGCTCCAATTCGCTGTTCCTGTATAAGTTGATGTGCTAAGCCCATTCACTGAGGATGCGCCGTTGATGGTCAAACCTGTAAATGCAATGCCAGGAGGCCCATCTATGTGCAATGTATAACTGCCGGTAGTGTTGGAAGAATGCCCTGCAACGCCAACATAATAAGTACCAGGAGCTACTATCTTATACTCTATCCTGAAATTGTCCAGTTCGCCGCCATAACTTGTACCATACAAATAATTGTAGTTAGAGTCATAAAGCTTCCCATCTGTGTTCGTCGTCCCACGGGTATATAGCACATATACCCCAGGTGTTCCCGCAGTGAACCTGAAAAAGTCCTGATCACCATTCAGATCTATTGCCCCTGAGGTCACACTGCCCACACTCACAGGGGTAGCTGACCATGCACTCATTCCATGATCATCACGGTCAGTCGTAGATCCAGCCCCAGGCCCATCTATGTGCAATGTATAACTGCCGGTAGTGTTGGAAGAATGCCCTGCAACGCCAACATAATAAGTACCAGGAGCTACTATCTTATACTCTATCCTGAAATTGTCCAGTTCGCCGCCGTAACTTGTACCATACAAATAATTGTAGTTAGAGTCATAAAGCTTCCCATCTGTGTTCGTCGTCCCACGGGTATATAGCACATATACTCCAGGTGTTCCCGCAGTGAACCTGAAAAAGTCCTGATCACCATTCAGATCTATTGCCCCTGAGGTCACACTGCCCACACTCACAGGGGTAGCTGACCACGCACTCATTCCATGATCATCACGGTCAGTCGTAGATCCGGCCCCAGGCCCATCTATGTGCAATGTATAACTGCCGGTACTGTTGGAAGAATGCCCTGCAACGCCAACATAATAAGTCCCAGGAGCTACTATCTTATACTCTATCCTGAAATTGTCCAGTTCACCGCCATAACTTGTACCATACAAATAATTGTAGTTAGAGTCATAAAGCTTCCCATCTGTGTTCGTCATCCCACGGGTATATAGCACATATACCCCAGGTGTTCCCGCAGTGAACCTGAAAAAGTCCTGATCACCATTCAGATCTATTGCCCCCGAGGTCACACTGCCCACACTCACAGGGGTAGCTGACCATGCACTCATTCCATGATCATCACTAATCGTTCCTGCTCCTGACCATTCAATATGAAGTTCATAACTGCCAGTAGTGTTGGAAGAATGCCCTGCTACACTAACATAATAAGTCCCAGGAGCCACCATCTTATACTCTATCCTGAAATTGTCCAGTTCGCCACCGTAACTTGTACCATACAAATAATTGTCGTTAGAGTCATAAAGTTTCCCATCTGTGTTCGTTGTACCTCTAGTGTAAATTACATATGTTCCAGGAGTGGTAACCGTGAAAGAATATTTATTAACCTGACCCGGTGATGCAATATTTCCCGTGAGCGTTGTCCCATTGGTATTTGGTGCCGGTGCCGGTGTTGGTGCTGGTGCTGGAGTGGTAGCCTCGTAAGCATCTGACAATATATAGTTCCAAGCTGAAATATCTTTATAATAGGCACAGTGGCAATAATCATTATCACAAGAAACAGACGGGAATGATTCATCGTAATAATTCGTTGTCGCAGCAGAAATGGTGTAAGAAAATGGATCACAAGATGCCCAATAGTTGTGCCATATTTTGATATTTGGTAAAGAATGGACATTGTATATTCCGTATAAAACAAGCGCAGGATAAGTTACGGTTTGGATACCAGGTGTAAGATTATCTAGTGGAGACCCCATCGTTATCAGTTTATCAACTACAATATCAGGATGTTCATGAAGAACGATATATGACAGAACCGTTCCCCAACTATGAGAAAGGATCACAAGAGGGGTATTATTAATTTTATTGTAATCTGATATTGGTTTTAATATGTTGTATAAACTCTCAACAGCCGCAATGGTTTGTGTGTAAGGATTCCCACCCCAGTAAAACGATAGTACAGGCCCAATCTTATCCTTAAAAAGAATACGCCATTCTGGAGTGATTTCATCATATAGATATGTAGTTGCAGTAGGAGGAATATACCATGGTTTTAATGATTCAGAACCAGCTATGCCATCAACAGTAACGACTCTTCCATTTGCAGATTCAGAGACATTACAAAATAAGATTATTGATAAAAACAAGAATAGCACAAACCGAATCAGCTTCGTAACCATCAATTTTTTATCCATACAATAACCTCCTCCACATTATTCTAAATGATGCTACCTATTAAATGGCCAAAAGGTTTCTTTAGAATTTAAAAAAACGATTACAGGTTTCACATAATAAATAAGCCAGTATTATTAAAATCCAGACCTCATTACTTCATTTTTCAAATGGCCAATAACATTATGATATTGATATATAATAATAACATTCACCATAAATTTTGGCTCCTCGCTTCCTTGTATGGGTGACCAAATTTGAAATGTCAACCATTCTCGCACATATCCTTAGCATCTGTCACAAAATAACCTTTACATTTTATGTAAAGGTTTGGTGTTTAACATAGTTCCATATCCATGAAATTCATCATGGATATGGAACTATGTTAAAGTTATTTTGTGACAGGCGCTTAAGTTCGGCCATCCTTAACAATACTAAAGGTATCCTTGATTCTCCTGACCCATTCATCCAAAATACCCTATGATAAAGCTGCCATGCCTGTCAAATGAATTGACGCATTCCGAATAAATGACCCTGGGCAGGGAGCGGCTCTTTTCGACCCATACAAACCAAACCATGCGCCACTACCCGAAGTCATTGATAGCGCGACTATAAGGGGCTATCAATGAAAGAACCTGCTTCCCCATTCGGAAATCAGGCTGAAATTATCCAGGAGGGTCCGGCCGCAACTCCGGAACAATATGCGTCGGGTCCATAACCGGATCGCAAGGCGAATTCCGCAGTGGCTGCGGACTGGGTGAAGGGTGCACCTGTGTTAATAGACAAGAACGTCTGACCAGTCGTTTTTCAAAAGCGAGTGGTCACAGTGAGCCACAAGCATAAAGCCGTATGCCATGCGGTTCATGCAAGATGTTAAAACAGACACCGAAAAGGAGATCGCCAATGGCAATCAAGATCAGTCCGGACGTAGCAATCTGTCTGAATCACCGGAAGGAACACCGTCCGAAAATGTACCGGGAAATGCTGAAGGCGGGAACGCTGGTACAGGCAGCAATGGACGCAGTGGAGACCAACAAGGAAATGGCTCAACTGATAGATCGGGGGATGTCAGCGTATCAGGCGGACGAAATGACTCGGGAAAAATACGTGATGCATCCGGAGGAAGAGGGGGAACAGTCGGCGAGTGATGGCTACAAGATCGCAAGGCAATTAAACTATCTGACGCAGGATATATAGAGGGTCCTGGCCCGCGGAAGCCAAGCCGGGCAGTGATCGGCGCACACAGGGGCGCTCAGGAAGCCGGGGAATTATTTTCTCGACTTATTACCTTGAGAGTCCAAAGTTCTTGTTAGGACCTCTCATAAACGTCCATTAGGCGGATACGCACCTTAATATCTACGCGCAATGCCTTTAAATCATATCATATCAATAAGCTGTAAAATTTATAAATGTACGCTATAATTAGCTTGACATACCTCATATCGGATAGTATCCTCCTCTCCAAACTATTGCGAAAGGAGGACTCATTATGGACCAGTTTGACAAATATCTACAGTTTAAAAAGGAAGTTGCACAGGCTACTATCAAAATCATCGAGCAGTTCCAGAAGCCCGGAATCAAAGGAATCAAAAAACGTACGTCTAATATCTATATCGTTCAGTACGTACTCAAGTCCGCTGGGCAGCCCTTACACGTATCGGAAATCATCAGGCTGGTCAAACAAGACCATGGCGTCGAACTCAACCGCGACTCCATCGTCTCGGCACTGCTCAAAAAGGTCAACGCAGGCCAGGGGTTCATCCGCACGGCCCCCAACACCTTCGCCTTGGCAAAGGAGGGGCCATGATCAGCCACATCAGTCGCATCCTGGCCAATTTCAGGCCTTGTTTTTCGCGCAAGGCCGCATTCAACTGGTTTGTTGTTGTGGTCTTTGGCTTTATCGTAAGGCTGGACCACTGCGGTGTGAGTTCTTTTGTGCGCTGGCTGGGCATCAGGCCGGAACTGTATACCGCCCTTGTTTCCCATTTCAGGGCCAAGTCCTGGCGCTTGCCTGTGATTATGCACCGATGGTGGCAAATCGTGCTGGAGCACTGCCCGCTCACCCGAATCGATGGTCGCCTGATGATCGCTGCTGACGGCATCAAAATCTGCAAGGAGGCCGAAAAGATGCCCGGGGTCAAACGGTTGCACCAGGAATCGGACAACTCGGGAAAAGCTCCATACATCTATGGGCACCATTGGGGCGTGATCGGAATCCTTTCCGGATGGGTAAAAAAAACTGTTTTGCATTCCCCTTTATGCAGAGCTCCATGAAGGGGTGAAAACGATCCGTACATTCCAGCAAAAGGCACAACCTACAATCGATGCACAGCCAAGGTCAGCGTGACAAGCCTGATGGCTGCCATGGCTGCCGCTGTGGTATCGGCGCTGGAAAAAAGATGCCTGCTGGTGCTCGACGCCTATTTTGCCGTAGGACCGGTGTTTGCAATCCTTAGACAGGTGCGCGATGATGCAGGCCAGCCTTTGGTGCATATCGTAACACGGGCAAAAAGCAACGTGGTGGCCTTCACCGAGGCACTGCCGAAAACCGGCGGCCGAGGAAGGCCGCGAACCTATGGTCAAAAGCTCAAGCTCATCGAACTGTTCGACAGCCAAAGCCAGTTCTTTGAGCAGGCCCCAATCGAGCTTTATGGGCAGATCAAGCAAGTCGGCTTTCTGTGTCTGGATCTGTTCTGGAAACCGGTGGCGGATAAAGTCCGCTTTGTTCTGGTTACAGACGGCCCCGATCGATTCATTCAGATCGGCTCGGATTTGACCCTTTCTGCCCGGGATATGATCCTTGCCTACAGCTACCGGTTCAAGATCGAGGTCAGCTTCAAGGTTCTCAAACACTTGATGGGTGCCTTTTTCTACCGGTTCTGGACCCATGCCTGGCCACGTATCGGAAAAGCCACGCAAAGTGATCTGTCCGGTGTGATCAATGAACGCAGCCAGAACTTGATCGCTGACGTTGCCGATGCCATCGAGGCTTTCGTCAACTTCGGCTGTATCGCCACGGGCATCCTTCAAATGCTGGCCCTGAACTTTCACGAAACGATCTGGTGTCGGTACATGGGCTGGATGCGCACCGTTAGTTCGACTGTACCCTCGGAGGTAGTGGTCAAGTCCGTCATCCAGCAGGAGTACTACCATAATTTTCGCACTTTCAGAACTGACGCGATTTATCGAATAATTATGTCAAAGAGCCGACAACCTAAAGAGGATATATTGCCATTGGCCACATAGCTCGGCAAAACTTTGGACTGTCAAGATTATTAACGAAAAGGAGGAAAATATGAAAAAAATTATTATTGTGAGTGTCTGTGCTTTTTTATTGACTACAGTTATTGCTTTTGCGGCAGAGAAGAACAAGGGGTTGATCGATTTTACCAAGAATGCAACATGTACGATGTCCAGCACTGCGAGCTACACCGAGAATAAAGATTTCTTGCTTAAAGACGGCAATCGTACTGGGGATTTTAAAGATAATTTTGCATTTCATACGCTCGAGGAAGATAATCCATTTATCATTATCGATCTGAAAAAAAAGGTAAGAATAAAATTAATCGAAATTGAAAATAGGGTTCCTATCTACCAGGAAAGAGCCAAAACCCTGACCATCTGGGTTTCCAAAGATCAAAAAGAATGGAAAAAAATATGGAAAGCCTCAACAGTTGAAAATAATTGGATTATCAACACAGACACACCAAACGTCCAATTTGTAAAAATTGGTTTAACTGAAAAGAACTTTTTGCATCTGAATAAAGTTCGAGTATATGGAAACTGAGATCGGATTGTCGATTGGTTTTTCTGATTAAATCTGTTTTTCAGGAAGGTGCTGGTTCTCTATCTCCAACTTGGGAATCCGCCTTCTTGGAAGCACCAGCTACCTGTTATGTATTTTAAAGAAAAGCAACCATGAAAAAAATATTGAACCAATTCAATTCCTCATCGAGCCGCCCGTCTCCATCTGCCCGGCAGGTGAACACTTTCCCCTTCCCCGGCAAGACGATGATGCTGCGGAATTCATCCGCAGCAGAAACTCGTTAACGAGCAGCGGCAGATGGGCCGGGTGATTGTTGTGGTGATGGGTGTGGGGTTTGTGGGGGCGGTTATGGTCGGCGTTGTTGCCTGTTCGAGCAATTTCACACCATCAACCTCCACAGTGGAAGACGGCATTAATCGCTTTGCGGCTTGGTAACACGATGAATTCAAGGTTGAAATGAAGCATGGCTCGAATTAAGCGCCTTGCCAAAGAAGGCAGTTGGATAGTCGCAGGTCAATTCGCTGCAGTCGCTGGCGCATTGGTGTTGGTACGCGTACTTACCGAACATCTAGACCCGGAGCAATACGGTCAACTGGCGCTGGGGCTAACTGTTGCGGGGCTAATGAATCAGGTGGTAATGGGCGGGATAACTGCTGGGATCGGCCGGTTTTATTCTATTGCCGCCGAGAAAAGTGACCTGCTCGGGTACCTAAAGGCCTCACGGGAGCTGATGGGCTATGCGACCCTGGCCGTGGGGAGCATTGCACTATCGCTAATAGTTGGATTGGTTTGGACCGGTCAGGGGCAATGGCTTGGTTTGGCTGTCGCTGTACTGATTTATTCGGTGTTGAGCGCTTACAACGCTGCGCTAAGTGGCATTCAGAATGCAGCCCGTCAACGGGCTGTTGTGGCCCTTCATGGTGGTATGGACGCTTGGCTGAAGATTGGCTTGGCAGCGGGAGTAATGGTCTGGCTTGGTTCTTCCAGTACGGCAGTGGTGTTCGGCTATGCATGTTCATCGCTACTGGTGATTGGTTCACAATTCGTCTTCCTACGGCGATTGATTAAATGCCCAAATAAACCAAGCGAAACTGACAACCAGTGGAAACACCAGATGTGGGTTTATTCGTGGCCGATGGTGGCAGGCGGCTTGTTTAATTGGAGTTACTATGCATCTCAGCGCTGGGCACTGGAGCTTTTTATTACGTCTGGAGACGTCGGTCACTTTTACGCGCTGACCCAAATTGCCTACTCGCCGATCAGTATGGCAGCTGGAATGTTTATGTCTTTTCTGACCCCTATATTATTTGCCAAGGCGGGCGCTGCTACAGATCATGACAGAATTAGAAACACGCATCGGGTGGTCATTCGCATTGCGCTGATAGGCTTTGGCTTTACCTTGCTATTCGCTGGCATTAGTGTCTTTATACATGGTTATATTTTCCGATTGTTGGTAGCATCTGAATACCGTCAAATGTCGATGTACATGCCTTATGTCATTCTATCGGCAGGTATTTTCCAAGTTTCTCTGGCGCTCGGTGTGATCATTGCAGTTGAAAATCAAACCAGACGTTTTTTGCCCTTGGCCATCATTGGTAACGGTGGTATTGCAGCGTTGAATTTCTATTTAACCTATCTGTGGGGCATGCAAGGGCTAATCGCAAGCATGGTGATTGGTGCTGCTATTCACTGTACTTGGATGCTAAAGATAGTTATTAAAAATGTAAACCGAGTGAAAATAAAGGGTAATACATGGGCTTAAGATCTATAAAAAATCATGAATGAATTTAAGTTATCTACAAAAACAGACTGGATAAGACATTGGAGCAAGCACGATTTAATTCGTGTCATACCTGAGGACTTTAGTTGGCATGAGAATTTAAAAGAAGCGGCAGAAAAAATAGGCGGCATTGGCAGTGCAATTGAATTGGGGGGGGTTCCAGGAGATTTTAGTGTTTATTTAAGAAAATTTTGTGGCTTAGATGTTACTCTTCTTGATTATATCATTGACCACGATGTGGTTGAAAATTTATTCAATGTCAACGGGCTCCAATATACTGATGTGAAATTAATTGAAGCAGATATATTTACATACGAACCGGAAAAACTATATGATTTTGTCTGTTCTATTGGTTTGATTGAGCATTTTTCTGACATTAAATCTATTTTATCCTGCCATTTGAAATTTATGAACACAAACGGTGTGTTGCTGATAACGTTACCTAATTTTAGAGGCATTAATGGTTGGCTGCAGTATCTATTCGATCCGGAAAATCTTGCTATCCATAATTTAAAAGTCATGGACATAAGATTACTGAAAGCCGCACTCACTGAGCTTGGCATGAAATATATTGAAGTCCAATATTACCCATCGACGCAGGTTTGGTTAGAGGGCTTGCGCTATCGCGGTTTGTTTTTACGAATACTGATTCGCCTCGTAAATGAAATAGTTATTATCTTGGCCAAAGTGTTTGGTAAACAAAACAGATGGTTTTCAAATTCGATTGTAATTACTGCAAAATGGCAGTAGATGAATGCAATATTACGAAATAACATGTGAAAATTTATGACGCTTAATTTTCGGTCGAAAATATTAATGATCAGTCGCTATGTCGAACCCCACCCCATTGGCAGCAATAGAAATGTTTTTCTGCAAGCAAAATCACTACAAGACGATTTTGGGGTTGACGTTGAAATACTCACCTGGCCACTAAATGATCTTTGGACAGGTCCGCTGCCAGATCAGCTTGCACAAATACCAGCGTTAAAGGTTGACCGCGAGGGGTTGACCTATCATGTTTTTGCAGCGCCATTGGAATGGAATGAAATAGCTGGAGGCAATGTCATATCAGATGTCTCATGGGAGGCAGCAGTGGCCTACGGGATGAGGTTATTGCAGTCCTTAAAGCCGGATATTGTTCATCTCCAGCATCGCCATGGCCTTTGGTGGTTGATTGATTCGGCCCAACTGCTTGGTATACCAGCGGTATATACCAACCATGATTGGGGTATGGCATGTATGCGTACTATACTGGTCATGGGAGATAACTCACTTTGCGATGGCCAGGTTGCCGTCGATAAGTGTTCAAAATGCATTGTTAACGGGCGGGGGTTCATTGGTCGCGTTAACGAAACATTGGTGAGAACCATTGCTGGCCAGCAACT